>MDTB01010660.1_pt1 | contig 11941 bp, 11 predicted proteins | sample 811161 | NCBI WGS metagenome assembly MDTB01 (sample SAMN05326650, study PRJNA326480) | marine metagenome | isolation source: seawater | place: Mediterranean Sea | collected 2009 | reverse complement strand
CTAAGGGAGTATAGGGTTTGTAGCCCTATCGAGGGTTCGAATCCCTCCGTCTCCGCCAGTTAACCGAATAAATGACAAAAGGGAGTCAGTTGATGCGAATCGGATCCCCGAAAGAGGTAATGCCCGGCGAGGCGCGCGTTGCCATGACGCCCGAATCCGCCGTGCAGTTACAGAAACTCGGACATGAGTGTTTCATTGAGAGCGGTGCCGGGTCGCTCGCTCGTTTTTCTGACACTGACTACCGAGCAGCCGGCGTAACGGTCGTTGATTCTGCCAAAAAATTATTCGAATCCGTTGACGTTATCGCCAAGGTGCGGCCACCTTTGGATACCGAAGTCAAAAGAATGAAGAAGGGCCAGACAATGGTGGGTTTCTTTGATCCTGCCGGCAATCAGCCACTACTCGAGCTTGCTAAGGCCCGTGAAGCGAACGTCATCGCGATGGAGATGGTTCCGCGTATCTCGAGGGCTCAGAAGATGGACGCGCTGTCGTCGATGGCCAATATCGCAGGATACCGGGCGGTAATCGAGGCAGGTAACAACTTCGGGCGTTTCTTCACGGGACAGGTCACTGCGGCCGGTAAGGTCCCGCCGGCAAAAGTTTTGGTGGTCGGTGCCGGTGTCGCTGGGCTCGCTGCCATCGGCACTGCGCAATCACTGGGCGCTATCGTTCGGGCGTTTGACGTTCGACCCGAAGTCGCTGAGCAAATTGAGTCGATGGGTGCTGAGTTCCTGTTTCTCGATTTTGAGGATAGTCAGGATGGTGCGTCGACAGGCGGCTACGCGGCCCCCTCGAGCCCTGAATTCCGTGAGAAGCAGCTCGCGCTCTTCCTGGAGCAGGCTCCTGAGGTCGATATCGTGATTACTACGGCCCTAATACCAAACCGAGAGGCCCCTGAGTTGTGGACCAGAGAGATGGTCGCCGCGATGAAGTCGGGGTCAGTGATCGTGGACTTGGCGGCCGAAAAGGGCGGTAACTGCAAGCTGACCGTGGCCGATGAAAAAATCGTGACTGACAATGGCGTCGCGATAATTGGTTACACCGATTTCCCAAGCCGGATGGCGGCTCAGGCTTCGACGCTTTACGCGACAAATATTCGTCACATGATCACAGACCTCACACCGAACAAGGACGGCGAGATTGTGCACGACATGGACGACGACGTTATTCGTTCGTCAACGGTGACATTCTCGGGAGAGATCACCTTCCCACCGCCCCCATTAAAGGTGCAGGCGATTGCCTCAAAGGCCGCTCCGAGGGCGCCAGAGAAGACACCCGAAGAGAGGGCAGAAGAACAGGCCGCGGCGATGGCTAAATCTGGGCGTCAGCAGACCCAGCTCTTGGTGGTCGGGGCGGTCCTGATGGGCTTGATAGGGTTCTATGCACCCGCGGACTTCATGCAACATTTCATCGTGTTCGTTTTGGCTGTGTTCGTCGGTTTCCAAGTGATATGGGGAGTGGCTCACTCGCTGCACACACCGCTGATGGCGATCACAAACGCGATCTCTGGGATCATCATCGTCGGTGCACTTCTACAGCTCGATGTGCAGAACTCGCTTGTCCAACTACTGGCAGGTGTCTCGGTCTTGATCGCGACCATTAATATTGTCGGAGGCTTTATGGTGACACGACGCATGCTTCAGATGTTTAAGAAGTCATAGGCGGGGGGATCAAGAATGACAATCGGACTCCAAACAGCCGCCTACCTCTCCGCGACCGTTTTATTTATCCTCGCGCTTGGTGGTCTCTCGAACCAGGAAAAAGCCAAACGTGCTGTCTGGTACGGGATCATCGGCATGGCCATCGCGGTGGTGGCCACTATAGCTGACTCCGGTGTCAGTATCAGTGAGCTGCTGATCGGTGCAATTGTGATAGGCACCATAATCGGTGTGGTTGTCGCTTTGCGGGTCGAAATGACGGGAATGCCCCAACTGGTCGCGGCGCTGCACTCGTTTGTCGGCTTGGCCGCGGTTTTTATAGGCATCAATTCAGACCTCGACCCCCCGGAACTTGCGACTAACGCCCACCGGATCATACACGAGGTCGAGGTGTTCCTCGGGGTCTTCATAGGAGCCATCACATTCACGGGCTCAATCGTGGCGTACGGCAAGCTCGCCGGTAAGCTAGGCGGTAAGGCGCTCATCCTCCCGGGCCGACACTTATGGAATATCTTGATGGTCAGCGCCTCGTTGGTCTTTATGATTATGTACATGAACCACGCCGGATCTTGGACGCTCTATCTGATGACCATATTGGCCTTGATCATTGGTGCTCACCTTGTCCTGGCTATCGGTGGCGCTGACATGCCCGTCGTAGTCTCGATGCTGAACTCATATTCTGGGTGGGCCGCCGCGGCAACCGGTTTCTTGCTCGGAAACGATCTGCTGATCGTTACGGGTGCGTTGGTCGGTTCCTCCGGTGCGATCCTTTCCTATATCATGTGTAAGGCCATGAACCGCCACTTCCTTTCGGTGATACTGGGGGGGTTCGGAGACGCGTCCGGGCCTGCGATGGAAATTGAAGGTGAACAGATCGCGATCGATGTCGACGGTGTTGGGGCTGCACTCGATGACGCCGACAGTGTAATCATCGTCCCCGGTTACGGCATGGCCGTCGCCCAAGCCCAACAATCGGTGAGCGAACTGACGCGGCGTTTACGAGCGAAGGGTAAAGAGGTTCGTTTTGCCATTCATCCTGTCGCCGGCCGGTTGCCCGGTCACATGAACGTGTTACTCGCGGAAGCAAAGGTCCCGTATGACATTGTTCTTGAGATGGATGAAATAAATGATGACTTTGCGTCGACAGACGTCGTGATTGTGATCGGATCTAACGATATCGTGAATCCGGCGGCGCAGGAGGATCCTAACTCACCGATCGCGGGTATGCCGGTGCTGGAGGTGTGGAACGCTAAGCAGGTGATCGTGTCTAAGCGTGGCCAAGGTACTGGTTACTCTGGTATCGAGAATCCTCTGTTCTATAAAGAGAATACCAGGATGTTTTACGGCGACGCGAAAGCGAGCCTTGACCAACTGCTGACCCAGATCAGCTAATCCTCGCTCATACAAAGCCCAAGACAAATTGTCGGGGCTTTCTTTTATATGAAAGGACCCCAGATCTGCGCCCATGGGATATCAGAAGCAATATAACGTGATGGGCGAGCCTTTAGAGCCTTGTTCGACGGATCCGTTGACGGGCTACCTTCGAGACGGGTGTTGTAAGACTGACGAGTCAGACCGCGGTAGCCACGTGGTTTGTGCAGTGATGACATCGGAATTTCTAGAGTTTTCATTAAACCGGGGGAATGACCTGATAACTCCACGGGCCGAGTATCAGTTTCCAGGGTTGAAGCCAGGTGATCGGTGGTGCGTTTGTGCTCTTCGTTGGCTTGAGGCCGTGCAAGCGGGCGTTGTGGCGCCCGTGGTTTTGGAGAGCACCCAGGAGAAGATCCTCGACCACGTTAGCTTGGAGACACTGGTTCACCACCAGTATCGTCAACAGGTCTAATTTCTAGTCGCTCACTAATAAAATTAGGTCCGTGAGTGGGTAAAACCCGGTTTTTATCAGTTTCTGCAGAGGTGTCGTTGAACCTTACCGACAAAAACTTTTGAAGATGTAATAAAGTGACGTGTAGAGTCATACTACATATGTTTTTTTAGTGTTAGTTTGGTGGGGTTTATCGGAGCACGATGATCCCAGGAGAGACGGCCGAATTTGTTGAGAGAGTAAACATATGACGAGACGGAACGATACATGATCTCCTTGGACGCGCGGTTAAGGTCTTTAGGGAGCGGTCAACCGCACCGGTCCGCCTTGTCTGATCTGTTTAACGCATTGGCCAGCGCAGCTACTGATTTGAGTCGACTGATTTCTCGTGGTGGGGAGCTCGGTAATGCCGTCGGTGATCTGAACGCCGATGGTGATTCTCAAAAATCGCTCGACGTGATTGCTGATGCCAAATTCCTCGAGACGGTCAAGGAAACTGGTGTGGCCGCTGCCTATGTTAGCGAAGAGCAGGAGGGTGCCATTGTTCTTGATCGAGACGCTCCTCTGGTTGTGGCTATAGATCCGCTTGATGGATCATCTAACATTGATGTAAACGTATCGATCGGCACCATTATCTCGGTCCTGCCGAACCCTAGTCTTGATCCTCACGAATCAGCCATGCAGCGGGGAGACCAACAACTGGCGGCCGCGTTCTTTGTGTATGGTCCGCAGACCACTTTGTACCTTACTACCGGGCAGGGAACAGACTTCTATCGGATGGATCCCGCGACCGGGGTTTTTAATTTGGTTGAGTCAGGTATTAAAATTCCGGTGGAGACATCGGAGTACGCTATCAATGCCTCTAACGCCCGTCATTGGCTCGCTCCGGTTCAACGTTACGTGAGTGACATGCTTCTTGGCGCAGATGGGCCTAGAGATAGAGATTTTAATATGCGCTGGACCGCATCATTGGTCGCCGATGCGGTTCGCATTTTCAACCGTGGTGGGATTTTTCTTTATCCTTGCGATCGTCGATCAAAATATGAGAACGGACGTTTACGGCTTATTTATGAGGCTAATCCGATATCCCTCTTGGTTGAGCAAGCGGGCGGCGCTGCCATTGACGGGGTAGACCGGATTCTTGAGAAGCAACCGACCGATATTCACGAGCGGACTGCCTTGGTTTTTGGTTCTAAGACCGAGGTGCGGTGGGTTGAAAGCTATGAATTAGAGTCACAGCAGGGGCTCGATCAGTCACCGTTATTTAGTAACCGGAACTTATTCCGTTCGTAAACGGGTTTGGTAAACATGTCACAGAAACATCCAATTATTTCGATAACAGGTTCCTCCGGGGCAGGAACCAGCACGGTCCGTGACACCTTCGCTCAGATTTTTTTTCGTGAAAAAGTAAAGGCCGCGTTCATTGAGGGCGACGCGTTCCACCGGTTTGACCGTACCGAAATGGAGAGGAGGCTAATTGAGGCTCAAGAGGATCCACTGAGTCATTTCTCTCACTTCGGTGAGGAGGCAAACGAGTTTGAGCTCCTGGAGGAGGTATTTCGAACCTATGGCGAGACTGGGACTGGCCGGACACGGACATACGTTCATAATGATGAACAGGCCGAGCAGTGGGATTGTTTGTCGGGGACCTTTACTGACTGGCGCTCGTTTGAAGAAGATACAGACTTATTGTTCTATGAGGGTCTTCATGGAGCGGTTGCCAATGATAAGGTCAACATCGCTCAGCACGCTGATCTGAAGGTCGGTGTCGTGCCCGTGATGAACCTAGAGTGGATTCAAAAACTGCATCGTGACAAAGCAAAACGGGGCTACTCTACGGAAGCGGTAACGGATACTATCCTGCGCCGGATGCATGACTACGTGCACTACATCTGCCCGCAGTTTACAATAACCGATATTAACTTCCAGCGGGTCCCTATCGTTGACACATCAAACCCGTTTATTGCTCGCTGGATTCCGACGGCGGACGAGTCGATGGTCGTGATCCGCTTTGCGAATCCGAGGGGGATTGATTTTCCCTATTTGTTGTCAATGATCCACGATAGTTTCATGTCGCGACCAAATTCCATTGTGATTCCCGGAGGGAAAATGGCGCTAGCGCTGCAGCTGATATTGACTCCAATGATTTGGAGGCTGGCGTCTGAGTCCCGCCGCCTGAGAGGATGGGGGAGAGACCATAAAACGTAAAACATGCCAAAGAACGGCTGTTAACGAAGCTTCATTAAGCGGCGAGAACCACTATAAAGGGAAATGATGGCCGAAGTTAAAATAGCACCATCGGTCCTCGCGGCTGATTTTGGACGGCTCGCCGAGGAGATTCGAGATATCGATCAGGCGGGATGTGATTGGATTCATCTTGATGTTATGGATGGGCACTTTGTGCCAAATCTCACCTTCGGTCCCCCCGTTATTCGTGCGGTCCGGGAGGTGAGCTCGAAGACGTTTGATGCGCACCTTATGGTTGCCAATCCTGATCGGTTACTCGAGACCTACAAGGATGCAGGTGCTGACATAATTACCGTTCATGCCGAGGTGTCTGATCATCTAGAAAGGACCCTTTCTCATATTAGGGACCTTGGTTGTAGGGCCGGGGTGTCCCTGAACCCGCAGACCCCCGAAGAGTGTTTGCGTTATGTTTTGGATCGATTGGATCTTGTTTTGGTTATGAGTGTGAATCCAGGTTTTGGGGGCCAATCATTCATCCCGACCATGGTCGACAAGATTTCTCGGATCCGGGAGATGCTTGATGGACGTGACGTAGATATTGAGGTTGACGGAGGAATAACCCCAGATACGGCCCCGGCCGTGGTTGCAGCCGGTGCCACCGCGCTTGTTGCTGGATCAGCCGTCTTTAAGGGAGGTTCTGTTGCCTCTTATAAACAAAACATTGAAGCGCTCCGAGATTCGGTCAGGGGCTTATGATGAGGGATGGTCGATATCTTCTTTTTTATAACTCTCGGCTAACTATGAACCGCGGTGGCTCTGGCTCGAATTTACGCCATCTTTGTGAGCAGAAGTTAAAGGCACGCTCCTGGCTACGAGGCACACATCTATTGATAGATAGCCCTGATCATTTATCGGAGATGACGGGTCGTTAATGCTGAAGGCGGTAATCTTTGATGTGGATGGCACACTGGCTGAAACCGAAGAGGTTCATCGTGAGGCGTTCAATACCGTGTTTGAGCAGGCAGGCCTGGGATGGTATTGGTCTCCTGAGGAATACTGTGAACTGTTGAAGGTGTTTGGCGGCAAAGAACGTATGCGCCATTTCGTTGAAACTGAATCGATTGACGGAATCAGTGACGAAGATATTCTGGAGCTGCATCGTCTGAAGACCTCTCTTTACGCGGATTTATTGCCACGAACAGCCGAACTTCGTCCTGGTGTCGAGCGTCTCATTGAGGAATGCTTGTCGCGGTCGGTTCGGTTGGCGATTGCCACTACGACGACAGAATCAAATGTTGATGCATTAGACCGGGCTGTTGGCGGATCACTGCGGCTAGGTGCTTTTCACGTGGTAGTCGGCGGTAATACAGTTTGGCAGAAGAAACCGGATCCCAAGGTCTATCAGACTACTCTGGAGAAACTGGGTCTCGAACCGGCTGAAGCGATTGCGATTGAAGATGCATCCGCTGGAGTTCAGGCGGCTCGGGGAGCAGGCCTCCGCTGTCTCGCGACTCCATCTTATTACACGACCGCACACGACCTCTCGCACGCAACTGTGGTCGTCGATGATCTCACCAACCGTGGAGATGGGGCTCCGGTTACCGTAGACTATCTTGAGATGCTGCAAGACTAGATCCGATCCCGAATGACTCCCCGCACGATTCCCAGAACTTTGACATTGGCGTTTTTCAGGATAATAGGCTCCATTGAGCGGTTAGCGGGGATGAGCTTTACACCGTCCCGATCGAGTCTCAGTGTCTTGAGGGCGACCTCTTTATGATTGATCCTATCTACCACTTTTTCGCCACTTTCAGCCAACTGAGATTGCTCGATGATCACAACGTCGCCACCAATAATATTGGCGTCCTTCATGGAGTCACCGCGGACACGCAGCGCATAGTTATTTTTTCGGACCAGTTCTGAGGGGACCTCAATCTCCTCCTCCTGCGAACTCATATCGATAGGATGCCCGCAAGCGACCCAGCCCGTGATTGTAATGCGTTGGAAAGACTCCATTATTGCTCGGGTATGGTCATCCACGCTTAGTGGCGCTGATTTTTATGACTGCGGTAGTAAGATCGCCACCATGCCAGACACCTATTAACATACACTGGATATATATACAGTACTGTGAAGCCGGTTGCCGATATTTCTCAAATTCCTTTTGTCGATGGACAGGTTTATTTCATTCCACTCGGGGGCTCCGGTGAAATTGGGATGAACCTCAACGTTTACCAGTGCAATGGTGAGTTCCTTCTTGTGGACGTCGGTATTACGTTCGGAGATGACTCGACACCTCCGGGTATTGATGTGATTTGTCCAGACATCTCGGTACTGAGGTCAGTACGCGATCAGATTCGAGCGATCGTCATCACGCACGCCCATGAGGACCATGTTGGCGCGCTCCATTACCTGTGGAGTCAACTGAAGGCTCCCGTGTATTGCACCGCGTTCACGGCCTCGGTAGCCCGTAGAAAGCTCGGTGAGGCGGGTCTTCTGGAACAGGTGCCCCTACATGAGGTGGCACCAAGTTCGCGCATACAGCTGGGTTGCTTTGACGTGGAGTGGGTGACATTGACCCATTCTATCCCCGAGCCAAATGCACTCGTCATTAGGGTGGCCGGGCGTATTGTGTTCCATACCGGCGATTGGAAGCTGGATCCACATCCAATCGAGGGCGATGATTACGACGACAAGCGACTCCTCGCACTCGGCGATTCTGGTATCGAGTTTGTGGTCGGCGACTCAACGAACGCGAATATAGAAGGATGGTCGGGATCGGAAGCCGAGTGTCGACAAGCATTGCTCGAGGTGATTGTGAAACAACCCAACCGTGTTGCGGTTACCTGTTTTTCATCGAACACCGCTCGTTTATCTAGTCTCGGTGATATCGCACGTGAGACCGGACGACGCGTCACTGTCCTAGGCCGCAGCCTCTTTAATTATTTACAGACCGCGAAAGCTACCGGTTATCTGAAAAATTTTCCAGACCTCGTCCCGACCGAGGATCTTGACTACTTACCCCGGTCAGAGCAGCTTATCTTAGCGACAGGTTCACAGGGCGAGCCGAGAGCTGCAATGGCGCGACTTGCGAAGGGTGAGCATCAGGATCTTTTGCTAGAGCCGGAGGATACGGTCGTTTTTTCGTCGAAAGTTATCCCGGGTAACGAGAGGAAACTGTATCGACTCTATGACCTGTTATCACAAAAGAATGTGCGGGTCGTTACTGAAAACGATGCGGCGATCCATGTGTCTGGGCACCCCTGTCGCGATGAGCTACGTTGGATGTATCGCGCGTTGCGACCGAGGTATGTAATCCCTGTGCATGGAGAAGAGCGGCATATGTCGGCCCACGCCGATCTCGTCACTGACGAGAGGTTAGGCGCGGCTAGGGTGACTAATGGTGATGTACTGGAACTGAATATCTCCGAGCCATCTTTGATTGGGCGGGTACACACGGGCCGGCTAGGTTTATCTGGCTCGAGCCTTGTACCCTTGAGTGATCGCTCTCTTTCGGAGAGGCGTGCCTTGGCTGACGGTGGGCTGATGACACTCACCATCGTCCTCGACAAAAAAACACGCTTGGTAACGGAGCCGCAGGTCCAGTTCATCGGAGTCCCGTCGGGTGATATTGACCCGGAATCTTTGAATCGTGACTTGAGTCACGCGACCGAGGAAATCCTTCTCGAGATGAGTTCACGCACGTTGCAATCAGATGATAGTCTACGAGCTGCTTTGCAAAGAGAGTTGGGGGCGCTTGTTCGCCAGTGGCTTGGCGTGAAGCCGAAACAACTCGTGAATCTGGTCAGAATTTAACGTAAGGTCGCCGACTAAATCTACCTGCTATGGTTTACGGTTTCTGTCAGCGAGGATTATTAGCGGTCCCGGATTGTCGATAGCATTCTGCGAGAGGGCAGTCGAGCAACTTTGATTCGCATGTGATGCCGCTTAAAGGTGAATCCACGCCGTCTCGCTGTGTTTGTGTGGCCAACTTAGTGGGAAATCAGAAACGGTGGATGATTGTTTGTGCACGCGAGACGCTCAGGGATGAGGAAATTCTGATAGCGCCTCCCTCAGTCATAGTGCCCCAGATTGGTTCTGTGCCTCCCTAGCTGAATTGGTGACCGGTCCGGTGCATATTGCGCCGAGGGACCTGTCTTGGCTTTCCAGACGATTTCGCGTTTTGAAAAAACAGACTGAGCAGTGAAATCTGCAGGCACCGACTCAAGATCTGATTCAGGGCAACCAACCGATGCTATGATTGTGCAGTCTGATAAGCGAAGGAGTTTCGAATGGACGTGATCGCGCTGGGTCTGCATGGAATCGCCGCAACACTGTGGATTGGAGGAATTTTTTTTGCTTTCGTGGCGCTACGTTCAGCCGCAGAAGAGGTACTCGAGCCTCAGCATAGATTGATCCTTTGGCGAGCCACCTACCGGAATTTCTTCAGGTTCGTCTGGGTGTTCGTGGTCGTCCTTTTAAGTACCGGCTATTACGGACTATTTTCTAGGTTCGGAGGGTTCGCTGACTCGCCACCTTATCTGCACCTAATGCACACGATAGGCCTGATCATGGTGGGTATTTTTTGCTATCTATATTTTGCTTTGTACAGACCATTTTCCCGTCTGATCGACGATAATGACACAACATCAGCCACTGTCTTTTTGAAAAAAATTAGGCTTCTGATGGCGTTTAATCTTGTCCTCGGTGTAGCTATTACTGCGGTCGGGATTTGCGGACCGTTTCTGGCATTCTGAGGCGGCTTTGCCCTACCCCCCAGACGAGTCGGTTGGTCTTTACTATTTACTATTTGTGAAACGTTGACACGAACACGGCGAAAAGTCAAGAGAATTTCTCCCAACATATTGTTTTATATAGGTAATTTTTATTGTAATTTATTGCAAGAAGAGTGACCATGATTATGGACGTCACATTTCTAGTGGGATCAAAAGTCGCGGACCTTTGGTGCCCAAGACAGATTGTCCATTCTCAACCCAATAATAAGAGGAAAAGGGTCATGGGTAACGCATAACAAAATAAAAAAGCAATTGCAGAAAACAGGAAGCGGATTTTTTCGCTCGACGCAGAGGTGATGACGGACAAGACCTTGATATATGCGTCACGTTCGATGATTGAGGAGAATCGGTTAATGATCCTCAGTAATTATTCGGCAGCTTTTATGGGTAACCGGCAGATAGCAAACAACAATACCGACGAAATCTTTGAAAACAGGCACGTGATCCTGGATAACGTTGATACCCAGAGTGATGTGGAAGAAAACTTTGTGAGCTCACAAAAGAATAAGGCCTCATTGGATTTTCTACAGCACCGTTCTCAGCTGAACTCTGCCGTCTTAGAAATTAGCGAGAAGATGGCAACGATAAACGCGGCCTTAATTGACGTAAATCGCGCGATTATGGAGTCCAACCAAGCAATAGTTGATTTCAATTCTGGACAGATAGCCGTCAATAGCGCGCTTTTGTCGGGCGATCTGCAGCCGTCGAAAGCCACACCAGAATCAAATGCCGAGACGATAGAAAACAACACAAAAATGATGGCGGATCTCGAGAAGCGAGTGGCGGATAATCGAGAGAAAATGGAATCGTTGGTTAACACCTCAGAGGCTAACGCCCAAGCGCTTGCGGATAATAAGAAAGCGATAGGTGAGAGACGCGGTGCGATGCTGGCGAACCGGAATCAAATCATGGCCAATAAGGATAAAATATTCGGGTAGTGAATATGAGGAGATAGCTGAGGCTCCGATTATACTCGAACCCCAGGGCACTGGAGGTGTTTCAACAAAGGTGCCATGGGGGGCGAAAAGGGGTCCACCTAGGCCAATTTCAGCTGTATATTTTTTTGGGACGCTAGCTGGGGGTAGATGAAACACTTTGACCGCTCGGTGGCGTGGCGTAGAGTATTGCGCACATGTACCTGAAAACTAGGAAGCTTCGATGCCTTTAGTCCGGATAGATATACCGAATCATTACCCAAATGGCTTTGAAAATCAGGTAGGCGATCTTGTCTACGAGGCCATGTTGGATTGCCTCAAAGTTCCAGAGGACGACAAGTTTCAGATCCTGACTCGCCGTGCGGAATCTGAGCTCGTTAAGCCGGGGAGTTATCTTGGGATTGAGTATTCAGATCGGCTGATAATTATCCAGATCACGCTCAATGAGGGACGTAGCACGGAAGTTAAAAAAGCTTTCTATGCGGGGGTTGCCCGGTCTCTCAATTCTGCGCTCAATATCAGGAAAGAAGACGTTATGAT
>MDTB01015700.1_pt1 | contig 11942 bp, 9 predicted proteins | sample 811161 | NCBI WGS metagenome assembly MDTB01 (sample SAMN05326650, study PRJNA326480) | marine metagenome | isolation source: seawater | place: Mediterranean Sea | collected 2009 | reverse complement strand
ACACTCAACAAAAGGTGTAACATTAATTTCTCCTCCACCTCATCACGACATTTATTCTATAGAAGATCTAGCTCAACTTATTTATGATTTAAAACAAATCAATCCTAAAGCAAGAGTAGGTGTTAAACTTGTTGCTTCAACTGGAATAGGAACTATTGCAGCAGGTGTTGCAAAAGCAAAAGCTGATGTAATTTTAATATCAGGTCACTCAGGAGGCACAGGAGCGAGTCCACAAACTAGTGTAAAATATGCCGGCATACCTTGGGAAATGGGTTTGACAGAAGCAAATCAAATTTTAACATTAAACCAACTAAGGCAGCAAGTTACACTTCGGACTGATGGAGGATTAAAAACAGGAAGAGATGTTGTTATGGCAGCTATGATGGGTGCTGAGGAATTTGGGATGGGAACTTCATCTCTTATAGCTATGGGCTGTATAATGGTCAGACAATGTCATTCAAATACTTGCCCCGTTGGAGTTTGTACTCAAGACGACGAACTAAGAAAAAAATTTACTGGAACACCAGAGAAAGTCGTAAATTTTTTTAACTTTGTTGCAATGGAAGTTAGAGAAATTCTAGCTTCACTTGGATTTAAAAATCTAAAAGACATAATCGGAAGAACAGATCTTTTAGCTCAAGTAAGTAGAGGTTCCCCAAACTTAGACGATCTTGATTTAAATCCTTTATTGGTACAAACAGATCCAGGAAATCACAATAGATTCTCACACAATAAATTAATCAACAAAGTTCCTGACAACAATATAGATGAGAATGTCTGGCACAAAATAAAAGATAAAATAAAAAATAAAGAAAAAATTTCATACGATGGAAAGATTAAAAATACAGATAGAGCTGTAGGAACTAAACTTTCACACTATATCTTTGATAAATTTAAAAATGGACTAGAAAGCGATTTAATTCAAATTAACCTAAATGGTTCAGCAGGTCAGTCATTAGGTGCTTTTTTATCAAAATCTATTTCATTAAAAATATTTGGAGATGCAAACGATTACGTTGCTAAAGGATTGTCTGGCGGTAAAATTGTTGTTATTCCATCCAAAACTAACAGGCTAAAGACAAAAGAAAACACAATTATAGGAAATACAGTTTTATACGGTGCTACATCCGGTACACTATTTGCAGCTGGTAAAGCAGGAGAAAGGTTTGCAGTTCGTAATTCTGGAGGAAATGCAATAGTAGAAGGATGTGACTCAAACGGTTGCGAATATATGACTGGTGGTAACATAGTGATATTAGGAAGTATCGGAGATAATTTTGGTGCAGGAATGACTGGTGGAATGGCTTTTATATATGATCCAGAAAATACTTTTGAGAACTTTGTAAATCCTGCTTCAGTTACTTGGCAAAAACCAGAAACGAAATATTGGAAAGAAAAATTAAAATCTTTAATTCAAGATCATCTTAAAGAGACAAATTCAGCCATTGCTAAAGAAATTCTTGATGACTTTGAAAATAAAATAAGTAATTTTAAACAAGTTTGTCCAGTAGAAATGTTAGATAAACTTGAAAATCCAATTACTTTAAAGGGAAGCATCTCTAAAGCGGTCTAATTCTCTTAAAATCTTATCAATACTCTGTTTATTAGAAAGACTATGATCTCCATTCTTGATCACAACAAGCTTTTTTTTGGCCTTTATAAATATTTTTAAAACTTTTCTTGAAAATGAAACTGGCACAGCCTCATCTTTTTGGCCATGAAACATTGTTATATTAATTTTAGTTTTTATTTTTTTTTGAAGAACCTTATTTTTTCTACCATCTTTAATTAATTGATGAGTTACAGGATACTCGTAATCACCATTTTTAATGTGAACCATTCCCTTAATTTTAATTTCACTCTTTATTTTTTTTGGAAATTTTTTCCACATTAACCTTTCCAAAAATTCTGGTGCTGAGCCAATTCCAATAAAGCCCTTAATCTGTTTTTCAAAATATTTAAATTGATTTAAAGCAATCCAAGATCCCATACTCGAACCAATCACTATAAAATTGTTCCTTCTAACAATTTTTCTGATTAACTTTTTTGTATCACTTGACCATTGACTTATATTTCCCTTTACAAATTCTCCCGAGGATTTACCATGTCCTGAGTACTCCAACGCTAAAAAACCTAATTTTTTCCTTACCGCAAATCTTTTAAAAGCTTTTGGTTTTTCACCGTCAAGATCAGACATGAAACCATGTAAAAAAACAATATACAGTTTTTTTTTGTAATAATTGCTTATATACCTTAGTTTTTTTGCTTTAGTTATTTTGAGATACTTATATTTTTTCATATAAAGTTTAATTGATTAATCTGTTATTATATATCCTTGATTATATGTCATCAAAAATAAAAGTTTTACAAGTTATTCCAAGGCTAGGCTATGGAGGAGCAGAAACAGGTTGTTATGATTTAGCTCATTATTTAGCCGAAAAAGGATGTAAGTCATATATTGTTACAAGTGGAGGTCCACTCTTAAAGTTTATAAGAAAAAATAAAGTAAAAGTATTTAGATTACCAGTTCATTCAAAAAATCCTATTTTAATGATAATCAATATGTTCATAATTTCTTTTTTAATATTGTTTTTAAACATAGATATTATTCATGCAAGAAGTAGGGCACCAGCCTGGTCATGTTGGATATCTAATTTGATTACTAGAAGAAAATTTGTAACCACTTTTCATGGCACTTATAACTTTAAAAATAAAATAAAAAAGTTTTATAATTCTATAATGCTAAGATCCGATTTAACAATAGCTGGGTCAAATTTTATTTTTGATCATATTAATTCAAATTATAATGAATTATTAAATAATAAAAAAAAACTTCTTGTTATTTTTAGGGGTATAAATATTGATTATTACAACAATTCAAATGTTGAGGTTGAAAAAGTTAAAAAATTTAATTCTGCTTTATCATTACCCGCTGATGTTTTTAAAATACTTTTGCCTGGTAGATTGACAAGATGGAAGGGTCAGGAAATGTTTATAGACTCTCTCAATCTTTTAAAAACAAAATATTATAAAATAAATTTTAAAGCTGTTATATTGGGCTCACACCAGGGTCGAACAGTTTATTTCAAGAAATTACTTTCAATGGTTGAACAGTATAGATTAAAAGATAATGTTGTATTCCTAAGCATGCATGATGAAATGCCCGTAGCTTACTATAGCTCCGATGTTGTGGTCTCTTCTTCAATTGAACCTGAAGCTTTTGGAAGAGTAGCAGTAGAAGCGCAAGCAATGAAAAAACCAATATTAGCCAGCGACTTGGGAGGCTCCAAAGAAACTATCATTGACGGCAAATCAGGTTTTTTGTTTAAAAACGGAAATCCAGAGTCCTTGGCAGAAAATTTGAATAATATAATTGAAATGGATAAAGACAAGTTGCAATCAATTGGAAATGAAGGTAGGAAAAATATAAAAATAAAATTTGATGTAGAAAAAATGTGTCAATCAACATTTGCAGAGTACCAGAAACTATTAAAACAAAAAAAATAAATGCTAAATATAACTTTACCAGATGGAAAAAAGTTAGGTTTTAAAAACAAAGTAACTGGCCTTGAGATTGCTGAAAAAATAAGTAAATCACTTGCAAAAGAAGCACTTATAATAAGTGTAGATGGAGAATTAAAAGATTTAAGTTTTTTAATTCAAAAAGACTCATCTGTAAAAATAATTACCCATAAAGATAAAGAAGGTCTAGAAGTAATAAGACACGATGCTGCCCATATAATGGCAATGGCAGTTCAAGAATTGTTCCCGGGCACTCAAGTAACTATTGGACCAGTAATTGAAAACGGCTTTTACTATGATTTTGCAAGGAAAGAACCATTTACAAGTGATGATTTAAAAAAAATTGAGAAAAAAATGTCAGAAATAATTGATAGAGATGTCAAAACTAAAAGGGAAGTATGGGAGAGAAATAAAGCTATCGCACACTTTAAAAAAATAGGAGAAAAGTATAAAGCTGAAATAATTGAGAGCATACCTCAAAACGAGGAACTCTCAGTTTATCATCACGGAGATACTTGGCATGATTTATGTAGAGGACCCCATTTACCTTCCTCTAGTAAGATTGGTAAAGCTTTCAAATTAACAAAGGTCTCTGGCGCGTATTGGAGAGGAGATTCAAACAATGAAATGCTGCAAAGAATTTACGGAACATGCTGGAGTTCAAAAAAAGAATTAGAAAATTATTTACTTAGATTAGAAGAAGCTGAAAAGAGGGATCATAGAAAGTTAGGTAAAGAAATGGATTTATTTCATTTTAGGGAAGAAAGTCCAGGCGCAGTTTTTTGGCATGAAAAAGGATGGAATTTATTTCAAAGACTTATTGAGTATATGAGATTGAAACAGCGAAATGCAGGATATAAAGAAATTAATACTCCCGAATTATTAGATAAAAGTCTTTGGGAGAAATCAGGACACTGGGATAAGTTTGGCGATTTAATGTTTACATCCGAAACACCCGATGAAAAAATCTTTGCTGTAAAACCAATGAATTGCCCTGGTTGTATTCAAGTTTTTAACCAGGGTTTAAAAAGTTACAGAGATTTACCTTTAAAGCTGTCTGAGTTTGGCAAAGTACACAGGTATGAACCATCAGGAGCTTTGCACGGACTTTTAAGAGTTAGAGCTTTTACACAAGATGATGCACACATATTTTGCACAGAACAACAAATAACAGACGAGTGTATTAGTGTTACCAAATTAATTTTGGATATCTATAAAGATTTAGGTTTTAAAAAAGTATTTTTAAAATACTCAGATAGACCGGAAAAGCGTGTTGGAAATGATAGTATTTGGGATAAGTCTGAAAAGGCACTTCTTGCTGCTATTAAAAAAACAAAACTAGAATACTCTGTGAATAAAGGTGAAGGTGCTTTTTATGGACCCAAAATAGAATTCGTATTGAGAGATGCAATAGGTAGAGATTGGCAATGCGGGACATTGCAGGTCGACTTAAACTTACCAGAGAGATTGGGTGCTACATTTGTAGATAAAGACGGAAGTAAAAAAGTACCAGTAATGCTTCACAGGGCACTTTTTGGTTCTCTAGAGAGGTTTATTGGAATATTAATTGAAAATTATGCAGGTAAATTTCCATTTTGGCTCTCACCTTCACAAGTTGTTGTATTGCCAATAGCCGATGAACACAATGAATATGCAAAAAAAATATTTGAAGAACTCTTTAAAGAAGGTATAAAATGCGAAGTGGATTTAAGAAATCAAAAAATTAATTACAAAATAAGGGAGCACTCCTTATCTAAAGTCCCACAATTATTTATATGTGGCAGCAAAGAAGTTAAAAACAAAAGTGTGACAATTAGAAAACTTGGTTCAGAAAAACAAGAGACAAAAAAAATCAAAAAGGCTTTGGAAGATATTAAGCTATTAAATAACCTACCGATCAATTAAGTGCAAAAACCAAATTATTTTCAGAGAAGAACAAAATTTCAGGGTCCAAGAACCAATCACAGAATAAAAAGTTTAGATGTTCAAGTAATTAATAGTAGTGGGGAAAATTTAGGAACATTGCCAATAAAAAAAGCAATTGAAGCTGCAAGAGAAGAAGGTTTAGACCTAATAGAAATATCGCCAAATGCAAACCCTCCGGTTTGTAAAATTATGGATATGGGTAAGTATAAATATGATATGCAAAAAAAAGCTAGTAAGGCAAAAAAAAATCAAAAAATAGCTGTTCTTAAAGAATTAAAAATGAGACCAGGCACTGAAATACATGATTATAATTTTAAAATTAAAAATGCTAAAAAATTTTTGGCCAAAGGAGATAAAGTAAAATTTACGGTAAGATTTAAAGGTAGAGAAATGCAACATATTAATTTAGGCAAAGATTTAATGAATAGAATAATTGAGGATACAAAGGATATTGGCAAAGTAGAAGTAAGACCAAAATTTGAGGGAAGACAAATGATAATGATTATTCACCCTAATTAACCATTGTAAACTCAAATCAATATATATATAAATCCGTTACCATGCCAAAGTTAAAAACTAAAAGTTCTGCTAAAAAAAGATTTAGAATTACTAAATCAGGAAAAGTTAAAATGCCACAAGCTGGTAAAAAACATGGTATGATCAAACGAACAAATTCTCAAATCAGAAAACAAAGAGGCACTACGATAATGTCTAAACAAGACTCAAAAATTGTTAAATCGTACATGCCATACAGCTTAAGAGGATAAAAAATGTCTAGAACAAAAAGAGGAGTTACTAGTAGAGCAAGACACAAAAAAGTTTTTAAAGCTGTAAAAGGTCAGTGGGGAAGAAGAAAAAATACAATTCGTATAGCTCGTCAGGCAATGGAAAAAGCAATGCAGTATGCTTACCGAGACAGGAGAGCAAAAAAAAGAGAATTCAGATCACTTTGGATACAGAGAATCAACGCAGGCGTAAGAGCAGAAGGTTTGACTTATTCAAGATTCATTAATGGTCTTAACAAATCAAAAATTAAATTAGATAGAAAAGTTTTAGCTGATTTAGCTTATAATAATCCAGAAGCTTTCAAATCACTTGTTAAAAAAGTTCAGTTATCAATAAAATAAACTTGTTTTTTCTTATATAAAGTTAGAGTAAAAACTAACTAATGACAGATTTACGAGAATTAATTTTAAAGATATCACAGGCAAAAGACAAGCTAGAGCTACAAAATTTTAAAACTCAGTTTCTTGGAAAAAACAGCCAAATAAATCAAGAATTTAAAAAACTAGGTTCCTTATCTGAAGACGAAAGAAAAATAAAAGCATCTTCTCTGAATAAAGAAAAACAAAAAATTACTGAAGCCATAAACAATAGATTCAAGGATTTAGAAAAATCTGAAATTAGTCAGAAACTTCATAAAAATAAAGTTGACGTTACACTTCCAGGTCGTGAGCAACCAAATGGTAAAATACATCCAGTCTCACAAGTAATTGATGAGATTTCTTCAATTTTTTCAGAGATAGGTTTTTCAGTTGCTGAAGGTCCGGATGTAGAAACTGAGTATAATAATTTTACAGCTTTAAATACTCCAGAGAGTCATCCTGCAAGAGATATGCACGATACATTTTACCTAGATGATAATAAAAAAACTTTATTAAGGACTCACACATCACCAGTGCAAATAAGAACTATGTTAAGTGGCAAGCCACCATTTAAAATTATTGTACCTGGGAGAACCTATCGTTGTGACAGCGATCAAACCCATGCACCAATGTTTCATCAGCTTGAGGGATTACATATTGATAAAGACATTACCATGGGTCACTTAAAAGGATGTTTAGATTATTTCGTAAAAGAATTTTTTGAAGTGAAAAAAATTAAAATGAGATTTAGGCCGAGTCATTTCCCATTTACAGAACCATCAGCTGAGGTTGATATTGGTTATAAATTAGAAAATGGAAGAATTGTAGTTGGCGAAGGGGATAAATGGTTGGAGATATTAGGTTGCGGAATGGTTCATCCAAACGTTTTAAAAAATACTAAAGTTGATACTAAAAAATACCAAGGCTACGCCTTTGGTATGGGCATAGATAGACTCGCAATGTTAAAGTACGGAATCAATGATTTAAGATCATTTTTTGAAACAGATTACAGATGGCTTAATTACTTTGGCTTTGATCCTTTAGATGTGCCAACAAATTATAGAGGCTTGAGCAGATGATAATCACTTTATCTTGGTTAAAAAATCACTTATCTACCTCAGCAAATCTAGATAAAATTATAGATAAACTTACCAGCATAGGTTTGGAAGTTGAGGAAATAAAAGAAGCACAAAATGAGCTATCTGATTTTAAAATTGCAAAAGTTTTAAAAGTAGAAAAGCATCCTAACGCAGATAAACTTAAACTTTGCGATGTAAGTCTTGGAGATGGCAAGCAAATAAAAAAAGTTGTTTGTGGTGCAGATAATGCAAGGAACGGACTTGTAACTATTTATGCACCTCCAGGTTCAGTTATTCCAAAAACAAAAATGAAATTAAAAATAGCCAAAATAAGAGGTGTCGAATCTCACGGGATGCTTTGTTCGGGTAAGGAATTAAATATATCAGATGACGCTGAGGGAATAATCGAATTACAAAATAGAGATGAAGATATTGGAAAAAATTATTTTAAAAACAAGGGTGAAAAGTCAATAGATCTTTCTATAACCCCAAATAGACCAGATTGTTTAGGAGTACGTGGAATAGCTAGAGATTTAGCCTCTGCAGGCCTTGGTAAGCTTCTAAGTATTAAAAAAGCCAAAACTAAACAAATTTTTTCACAACCAATTAAAATTTCTATAACTAAAGAAAAAAATCAGGGGTGTTTGGCATTTGGAGCCTGTTATATAAAAAATATCACTAACAAAGAAAGTCCGTCTTGGTTAAAAGAAAGAATAACCTCTCTTGGTCTCAAACCAATATCAGCTGTAGTTGATGTTACAAATTTTGTAATGTTTGATCTTAATAGACCCTTACACGCTTATGATGCAGACAAAATAGATAAAGAAATTATAGTTCGTAACTCTAAGATAGGAGAGGGCTTTACAGGTCTAGACGAAAATAAATATAAACTTACAAATAATATGTGTGTCATTTCTGATAGATCTGGACCATTAGGACTTGGTGGAATTATAGGAGGCACCCGTTCAGGAACAGAATTTAAAACCAAAAATATACTTCTAGAGTCTGCATATTTTCATCCAAATTCTGTTAGAAAAACATCAAGCACTTTGGGTATCAATACAGATGCAAAATACAGATTCGAAAGAGGTATAGATCCAAATTCTATTAAAGAAGGTCTCGAGGTTGCCGCAAACCTAATAATAAAAATTTGTGGAGGTGAAATGAGTAAATTTTCGATAGCTGGCAAACCTCAAATAAATAGCAAAGTTATAAAAATTGATAATAATAAATTTAAAAAAGTTATTGGAATTCCAATTTCTTCTGCAGAAACAAAAAAAATTTTAAATTCATTAGGATTTGAAACTAAAATTTCTAAAAATAATTCACAGATCAAGGTTCCTAGTTGGAGACCAGATGTTCAACAAGATATTGATATTGTAGAAGAATTAATAAGAATAAAGGGTTTTGATAAAATTTCTTTAACCCAACCTGAGAGATCTAGAAATAAAGATACTTTAAGTTTTCAGCAAAAATTGTTTCACTTATCTCAAAGGGCTGTAGCAACCAAGGGTTATCTAGAAGCAGTTACTTGGTCATTTACTGACTCGCAAATAGATAATCATTTTTCGCAGGGTAAAAAAGAAATAAAAATTACCAACCCAATTTCAAGTGACCTCAATGTATTGAGGACTTCTATATTTTCAAACTTAATTATTTATTTAAAAAAAAATCAAGACAGAGGATATTTAGATTTATCATTATTTGAAATTGGACCAGTTTTTTTTGGAAAAAAACCAGGAGAACAACAAACTGTTGTCGGTGGTTTAAAATCGGGTATGATTAATAGGAAAAGTTGGGAGGGTAAACCAAGAAACGTTGATGTTTTTGATGTTAAGGTTGATGCAATTAAAACTTTGGTAGAGCTAGGATTAGATGAAACAAGTCTTTATGTAAGTAATAAATCTCAAGATCATTATAATCCAGGAAGATCTGGATCAATAAATTTAAAATCTGAAAATGGACCAATACTTGCTTTTTTTGGTGAAATACACCCGGCTATACTATCAACGCTAGACCTTAAAGAACAAATTGTAAGTGGATTTGAAATATTTTTAAAAAACATGCCTGAGCCAATTAAAAAATATAGATTTACAAAAAAGGATTATTCTATTTCAGAGTTTCAGAAATCTGAGAGAGATTTTGCTTTTATTATAGATAATGAATTTAAAGCTGGTGATGTTAAAGAAATAATTGGTCAAGCAGATCCTAATTTAATAAAAAAAGTAAAAATATTCGATGTTTTTTCAGGTGGTAACATGCCGGAGGGAAAAAAGTCTATTGCAATAAATGTAACTATTCAATCAATGGAAAAAACACTATCTCAAAAGGATCTAGATCAAGTAAGTCAAAAGATAATCAATGTTGTTAAGGCAAAAACTGGCGGTACAATAAGATCCTAATGTCAGAAATTAATAAAGTAAGAAATTTTGCGATAATCGCACACATTGATCATGGTAAGTCAACAATTGCAGACAGGATGATTCAAATGTGTGGAGGTCTTTCAAAAAGAGAAATGAAAGAGCAAGTTTTAGACTCTATGGATATTGAGAGAGAAAGAGGAATTACTATAAAAGCTCAAACTGTAAAACTAAATTACAAATCAAAAAATGGAAAGGAATATATATTAAATATAATTGATACTCCTGGCCATGTTGATTTTAGCTATGAAGTAAGTCGTTCTCTACTAGCGTGTGAGGGATCAGTTCTAATAGTTGATAGTTCACAGGGAGTTGAGGCACAAACATTAGCAAACGTTTATCAAGCTCTTGATACTAACCATCACATTATTCCAGTATTAAACAAAATAGATCTTCCCGCATCAGATGTTGAAAAAGTAAAAAAACAGATCGAAGATGTTATTGGTATTGAAACCACCAAGGCTATCTCATGTTCTGGTAAAACAGGAGAAGGGGTTGAAGAAATTTTAGAGTCAATTGTAAAAGATCTTCCACCGCCAAAAGGTAATCAGTTATCCAAATTAAAATCTTTATTAGTTGACAGTTGGTATGACAGCTACCTTGGAGTCGTTATTCTTGTAAGAGTTTTAGATGGAACTATTAAAAAAGGAATGAAAGTAAAATTAATGTCCACAAATCAAGAGTATGAAATTGAAAAAGTTGGAGTTTTTACACCCAAGCCCAAAGATATTGAAAAACTTAATTCTGGAGAAATTGGATTTATTATTACCGGAATTAAAAGTTTATCCGAAACAAAAGTTGGTGATACAATTTGTGACTCAAGGGATCCCGTTGATAAACCATTACCAGGCTTTAAACCTAGCAAGCCAGTAGTGTTTTGTGGTTTATTTCCAGTTGATAGCTCAGAGTATCAAAGATTAAAAGATGGTTTGGGAAAATTAAAATTGAATGACTCAAGTTTTTCTTACGAACCCGAGTCATCTAGTGCTTTAGGTTTAGGTTTTAGGTGTGGTTTCTTAGGTTTACTACATTTAGAGATTATAACACAAAGGCTAGAAAGAGAATTTGATATCAATCTAATAACCACAACTCCAGGGGTTGTTTATAAATTAAATAAGATTAATGGTGAAATAGTAGATCTTCAAAACCCCACTACTATGCCAGATCCTTCACAAATCAAGTTTATCGAGGAACCTTGGATTAAAGCCACAATTATTACACCTGATGAATATTTAGGATCAATAATAAAAATTTGCCAAGATAAAAGAGGAGTTCAAAAAGATTTATCTTATTCGGGAAATAGAGCTGTCTTGGTTTATGAGCTACCATTAAATGAAGTAGTTTTCGATTTTTATGACAGACTAAAATCTATTACTAGCGGATATGCAAGTTTCGATTATGAAATTACTGGTTACAAAGAAGGCAATTTAGTTAAACTTGGTATTTTAGTTAATAACGAACCTGTTGATGCTTTATCAATGATCATTCATAAAGAATTTGCACAAAATCAAGGCAGATTAGTATGTGAAAAATTAAAAGACTTAATACCAAGACATAACTTTATGATTCCTATACAAGCCGCTATAGGAGGAAAAATTATTGCTAGAGAAAGTATAAAAGGATTTAAAAAAGATGTTTTAACAAAAATTCACGGCGGAGGCGCTCGTGATCGTAAAAGAAAATTACTCGAGAAGCAAAAAAAAGGGAAAGCCAGAGCAAAACAATTTGGAAGGGTTGAAATACCACAAGAAGCTTTTATTGGAGTTCTAAAAATCAATAAAGAAACTTAAGGAGAGATGGCCGAGTGGTTGAAGGCGCACGCTTGGAAAGTGTGTAAACGGGAAACCGTT
>MDTB01219416.1_pt1 | contig 11944 bp, 14 predicted proteins | sample 811161 | NCBI WGS metagenome assembly MDTB01 (sample SAMN05326650, study PRJNA326480) | marine metagenome | isolation source: seawater | place: Mediterranean Sea | collected 2009 | reverse complement strand
GCTCAATATTTACTTAATAGAGGATTAGTAGGTAAAATCTTAATTGTTGATTTAGATGTGCACCAAGGAAATGGAAATTCAGACATATTCAAGGATAACAGAAATGTATTTACTTTTAGCATGCATTCTAAATCAAACTATCCTGCTAAAAAATCAATAAGTGATTTAGATGTTGAACTTGAGGACAACTTAGAAGACAAAAAATACCTTGAAACTCTTAAGTTTAATATAAAAGAACTAAATAAAGAAAATTTTGATTATGTTTTTTATATAGCTGGTGTTGATATTCATCATAACGATCGTTTAGGTAAATTAAAGATTTCTGATGACGGAATTAAGAAAAGGGATGAACTTGTTACAGAAAACTTTTTTTCTATGGGCATTCCTCTTTGTGGTGTTTTAGGTGGTGGTTACAACAAAGACCCTGATAAATTAGTTGAATTACACTCATTTTTACATCAATCGTGTGCTAAATTACTTTAAACAGATGACAAAAAAAAACCCTAATTTAACTGCTGAACAAAAATTAGTACTGTTTGAGGATGGAACTGAACCACCAGGTAGTAGTGAGTTAAATAATGAAAAACGTGAAGGAAGTTATCATTGTGCTAATTGTGGAGTAAAATTATTTAATTCAAATAGTAAATATGAAAGTGGATCTGGCTGGCCATCTTTCTATGAGTCTTTGCCAAAAGTTTTTGAAACTAAGACTGATCACCTAATTGGATATGCAAGAACAGAGTATCATTGTAAAAATTGTGGTGGTCATCATGGCCACATCTTTGAGGATGGGCCCCAACCCACTGGCAAAAGATATTGTAATAATGGAGTTTGTTTAGTTTTTAAACCTAAGTAGCTTTATTTTAACAAATCTTGTAGTTTATTTTCTTTTTCTAAAGCCCTTACTTCATCATAGCCACCAATGTGTTGGTCATTGAAAAATATTTGTGGGATTGTTTTTTTTCCTTTTGTTTTTTTAATCATTTCATCCATCGCACCATTTACTTTTGCAATATCAATCTCATTATAAGAAGCATTATTTCTAGTTAGTAATCTTTTAGCAGCATCACAATAATTACACATTGGTCCAGTATAGATTGTAATTTTTTTCATTTTTTTAAAGATAGTCACCTTTTTTAATTTTGCTAGTAATTTGTTTTCTAGAATATTCAAACTTTTTTCTGTGTTTTATACTTTTTTGATTTACTCTTTTTCTCCATAATCTAAATGAAGAAGGTTTCAGGGATCTTCTCATTATTTTAATTACTTGAGACTCAGTATTTCCTGTTTTGTCCTCTATCTCTTCAAAAGTTATCCTATCTGCCCATGCGGCCCAAATGACCCAATCTGGACTTTCAATATTTGGCTCAGGATTTTTTACACGAGTGATAGGGGTGTGACCTTTTTTTTTCATTAATTCCTTATAATTGAAAAAAATGGATAATGCATTTTTTTTTAGATCTGCTATATTTTTCTGGATAGTCCTTCTTAGCCATCTTTAGCTCCCGGTTTTTAAGGACTATCATTTCTTCTAGTATGATCCCTTTAGATTTCGTTCTATTTTTACAAATTATTATTTTTCTTTTTATTACACCCGGTACACCACGTATAGTAATTATCTCATATTCAATGAATTATGGAGTAAAAAAATGTATTTGGACTGCTTTAGGAGACGTTACCGCTAATTTTATTCAAGCAACCCTAGTAATATTTGTCTTAGGGAGTTTTTTTTCAGACAATCCAAAATTTTTAAATATTTTTAAATGGATTGGTGTATTTTATTTACTATATCTAGCCTATGATGTTTATAATTCATCACCAAAAGATATAAAATCAAATGTAAAATTACCAAAAGAGTTTATTTCTTTTTTTAAAGATGGTTTTATAGTTGCAGGCACAAGTCCTAAGGCGTGGTTATTTTTCCCATTAATATTTCCACAGTTTATTGATTTTAATACAAACTATATCGTTCAATTTTTTATTTTAATTTTTACATATATAATTTTGGATTTCTTATCTTTAGTTGGTTATGCTTTATTAGCTCAAAAACTTCTTATTTGGATAAAGACAAATCCTAGAACAATAAATACAATCTCAGCGAGTGTTTTGGTTTTAATCGCTACAATAATTATTGTAACTCAACAATATTAAAGAGTGTTACATGCAACTTTTGACACTTGCAAAAACGTCATTTTCTTTATTTAATAAAAGATAAATTAATTAATAAGAGAGGAAATAAAATGAAAATAAATAAAATAATCTTGAGTTTTATTTCTGCGATGGCAATTTTACTTTCAACTTCAGTTGTTACTTTTGCAAAAGTAGTTGGAGATAAAATTGTTTTAGGTGCTGCTATCTCACTTACTGGTAAATATTCATCAAATGGTGTTCATACTCAAAATGGATACAATTTAGCTGTTGAAAGAATTAATAGCATGGGTGGTGTTAAAGTAGGTGGAAAATCTTATAAATTTGACATTATCTATTATGATGATGAGTCAAATCCAAAAAGAGCCGCACAACTTGCAGAAAGATTAATTTCACAAGATGGTGTTGAGTTTATGCTTGGGCCATACAGTTCAGGTTTAACTAAAGCTATAGCGCCTGTGACAGAGAAATATGGTGTTCCAATGGTTGAGGCAAATGGAGCATCTAGATCTTTGTTTACTAAAGGTTACAAATATCTATTTGCGGTTTTAGCACCAGCGAACTTATATCTTGATGTAGCTATTGATTTAGCGGTTGAAAAGAATAATGGAAAACCTGTAAGAATAGCACAAGCATTTGAGCAAGATGCTTTCTCACAAGACGTTAGATTAGGAATTTTGGAGGCAGCTAAAAGAACTAAATCTGAAATCATAATCGACGACAAGTTACCAAAAGAGCTAAATGACATGGCTGCGACTTTAGTTAAAGTTAAGCAAATGAAACCAGATGTACTTGTTGTATCAGGTCATACAAAGGGAGCATTAACTGCAATAAGACAAATTGCTGAAATGAAAGTAGATGTTCCAATGTTAGCTATGACACATTGTGATGCAGCTAAGCTTTCTAAACAACATGGTAAAAACTCGCAATATGCATTATGCGCTTCTCAGTGGCATAAATCATTAACTTACAAAGATAAGTTCTTTGGAACTGGAATGAAATATGCAAAAGATTTTGAAAAGCAATTTAAGTATGACCCACCGTACCAATCGGCTGAGTCCTCTGCGGCCTTATTAGTTTTCAAAGATGCTTTTGAAAGAGCTAACTCTTTTGATCAAAAGAAAGTAAGAGATGCTCTTGCAGCTACGAATATGCAAACATTTTATGGAAATATTAAGTTTGCACCAGGTGGCCAAAACGTTGACAAACCAATGGTACTTTTCCAAGTAATGTGTGATGGCTCGGGAAAATGTGAAAATAAAGTTGTAGCTCCAACAAAATGGGCTTCAGCAAAATTAATTCACCCAATTCCAAGCTGGTCAAGTAGATAATAAACAAATATTAATACCCCCTAAACTCTAGGGGGTATTTTTTTTTAAAGACGAATTATGGATTTCATGGTTTTCCAATATCCAATGATAACTATCCAAGCTTGCTTGGATGGTATTTTGTTGGGTGTTCTTTTTGCTTTAATTGCTTATGGCATGGCTTTGCAGTGGGGAGTGATGAATATCATTAATATTGCTCAAGGTGATTTAGTTATTCTTGGAGGGTACATTGCATACTTTATGTACCTCTATGGAATACATCCTGCTTATGGGGTAATTGTTTCTCCAATTATAATGTACTTTGTTGGTGTTGGTATTTATAAACTAGTAATAAATAAAGTAGTAGATCGAGACTTATTCATTTCAATTCTTGCAACTTTTGGAATTAGTATCCTTTTCATGCAATTAATGAATTTTGCATTTGGAGCTGATGTTGTTTTAGCTAATTCAGGATATGGAACAACTTTTTTATTTAATGGTAATGTAGTTTTACCTAATTCAAAAATTTTCTCTGCAGTAGTAAGTATTTTATTTGCAATTTGTTTAGTGATTTATATGAAAAAATCCAAGCTAGGTCGTGCAATAAGAGCAACCGCTCAAAACGCAAGAGCAGCAAAGATTTTAGGTGTAGATACAGAAAAAGTTTATGCAGCAACATTTGGTATTAATGCAGCATTATGCGGTGTCGCTGGGGCTTTAATCTCAATAACTTTTACAATTCATCCTTATATGGGTCTGCCTTATACAATAAGATCTTTCATGATAGTTATTGTTGCAGGTCTTGGAAACTTACCAGGAGTGGCTATGTCAGGTATGGGATTAGGAGTTTTTGAGGAATTTGCTGATTATCTTTTAGGGACTGAATTTAGGATAGGTTCAGTTTTCTTATTGTTGGTTTTGATATTAGTTTATAGAAGATTTAAATTATCAAGAAAACGCGAATACTTAAAATGAAGAAAATATTACTTATGATATTATTGTTAACATTCCCAAATTTATCTTTAGGAAATGAAAGATTTATACCTTTAGAACTTTTTACTGGGGGAGAAATAAGAGATGATACTGAAATAAAATTTACTCCTGCGGACAAAATTTTTGGTGAAAAACGAAGAAAAAAAATTGTAGGCCCTATTGACTGGAGATCCCCAGGCTCTAAGGAAATTATTAAAGTTTACAAAAGAACGCAGAAGAATAGAGAGGGTAGAGTAAAAAAAACTCAACTTTTTACGGTTACTAACGATGGTCAGTGCATGGGAAGAGTATATGATCAAAGAAGGTCAGGTACTAAATATATTAAAAATGGATGCAAGTTCCCTTTAGGTTTTTGGAAAAAAGGTGAAACTAGAAAATTCTCAGTTACAGATCGTGGAGCAAGAACTGTGGAACTTACAATACTAAGTTTAGGAAAAAAACCAAAAGATTGTGTAAAATTTAATTGGAGATTATTTGATGATGCGACTGGAAAAAAATTAGGAGATAACGACTACAAGTTTTGCAAAGGCAAAGCTATGACAAATTTGAAGATAAGAAAGATTAAAACTAATTGATATTTAAAAATGGTAAATAAAAATATTATTTTATATGCTGCAATATTAGTTTTTGGAATAGCAGCACCATTTGTTTTTCCTGCTTTTAAAGTTCAATTATCAATACTTTGTGTCTTAATTGTATTAGCTCTTACATGGAATATTCAAGGTGGAGAAATGGGATATAACTCATTTGGAAATATTTTATTTTACGGCTTAGGCATGTATCTATGTGCTTCTGTTCAAGTAGGAATGTTTTTTCCATTAGCCGAATGGACTGAAAGCGGGGGAGAAAAAACATTTGTTCATACACCAGCCCAGTTTTTTCAAGGTATGGCTTTTGGATTAGTTGTAGCAGCTGTGGTCCCTACAATTGTAGCAGGTTTAATTGGGTATTCAATTTTAGGGTTACGAGGTCATTACTTTGCAATATGTACTTTAGGTCTTGGTGTAGCTGCAGGAGAAATTTCAGGTGGTATAGAAATAATAGGAGCAGGTCAAGGTTTCACAACTCCACCCTTTCCAAATGTTGGTAGTTTAGAGTCAAGAGGTGAATTTTTTTATTTTTTAAGTTTCTTTGCTCTTGTTCTCGCGTTTATTACAATTAGGTCAATTTATTCAACTAGATTTAAATTAATTTTAAATGCAATTAGAGATAATGAAGACAAAGCAGAAGCGATGGGTATCGAAACTATGAAATACAAAATAATTGGTTGGATGGTTTCAGCATTTTTTTGCGGTTTGGCTGGAGGAATAATGGGCGGACTTGTTGGATATATAGACTCAACTGATGTTGCTTTTGATGGACGAGAGATGGGAGTATTCATGGTCTTAATGGCAATTTTAGGCGGTAAAGGAACTTTATGGGGACCAATTATTGGAGCAACAGTTTTTCATGTTTTTAAAGAAGGTTTTTGGACTTTCTTTTTAGGTTGGCAATATGTTGCTCTAGGTGTTCTGATAGTAGTGATTGTAATTTATTTCCCAGAGGGAATAATGGGTTGGCTTAGAGAAAAATATCCTGAGAGATTTGGTGAAGTAGTAGATGATGCAGATAGAAAAGCGCAAGTTGAATTGAAATGAGTATTTTAGAAGTTAATAATTTAAGTAAATCCTTTGGCGGAGTTAAGGCCAATGTTGATATTTCTATGTCTGTTGAAAAAGGTAGAATATTTGGATTAATTGGCCCAAATGGGTCTGGTAAAACAACTTTATTCAATTCTATTGTAGGAACCTATCCAATTGACAAAGGATCAATAAAGTTTAATGGAAAAGAAGTATCCCAATTGCCTGTACCAGTTATAGCTAAGTTAGGATTGTTAAGAACTTTTCAACAAACAAGAATTTACGGAAAACTAAACTGTATAGAAAATATGCTGATAAGTCATAAAGGTAGTGACGAAAGTATATTTAAGATATTTTCTAAAATACCAAAAGATTTAACTGAAAAAGCTGAGAATTTATTAAGCTTTGTTGGTTTGTACCAAAAAAGAAAATTAAGAGCAGGAGATTTATCATTTGGACAACAAAAACTCTTAGAACTTGCAATGGCTTTAATGAATGAGCCTGAGATGCTTTTATTAGACGAACCTACTGCAGGTATAAACCCTACTTTAATAAATGGAATTATTGATAGATTAATAAAAGTTAATCAAGATTTTGGAATAACTCTTTTAGTTATTGAACATAATATGAGAGTTATTATGCAATTAGCAGAAAATATTTATTGTTTGGCTCATGGTAAAATGCTTGCTAACGGTACACCAGATGAAATTAAAAGTGATAAACGAGTTATAGACGCATATTTGGGGGCACAATAATGTCTAATCAGTATGAGGTTTTAGGAGAAGCACCTAAAGCAGAAGATCTAAAAAAACTTTCTCCATCTGATATTCATTTAACTATAAAAGATTTAAATGCAGGTTATGGGAAAATGGAAATATTGCACAAATTTGATCTATTTGTGAGCAAAGCTCAATCGTTATGTTTGATAGGACCTAACGGGGCAGGAAAATCAACAATACTTCATTCGATTTATGGGTTTACAAATATATTCTCTGGAAAAATTGAAATTGATGGAAAAGAAATAACCAACTTAACACCAGCTGAAAAACTTAAATCAGTTGGAATAGCTTACATCTTACAGGATAATTCTGTCTTTCCCGATATGACAGTAGAAGAAAACTTGTTAATGGGCGGGTATATTAAAGATAAACCTGAAGAATCTTATGAAGAAGCTGAAAGAATTTTTGAAAAATATGAAAGATTAAGAAATAGGAGAAATCAACCTGCAAAAGTTTTATCAGGAGGAGAAAGAAGGTTATTAGAAATTTCGAGAGCACTAGTAATGAGACCTTCAGTATTATTAGTGGATGAGCCTTCAATAGGTTTGGAGCCTAGATATATTGATATGGTATTTGATATTTTGAGAGATCTTAGAGACAATGAAAAAAAAACAATTATACTAGTTGAGCAAAATGCAAAAAAAGGTTTAGAGTTTGCTGATATTGGATATGTTTTAGTTTCTGGTCAAACCGCAATTGCCGGCAAAGGAGATGATCTTTTGAGTAATCCAGATGTTGGTCGCCTTTTTTTAGGTGGCTAATGATTGATATAAAAAATTTTTTTAAAGGTTTTAAATCTATAAAGGGCATAGGAAGTCCTGCATTTGCTTTGGGCGCTAGTTTTATAGCGATTGGAGCACTATTAAAGAATATAGGTTTTTCAATTCAAGAAAGTATTTTTTCAACTTTTTTAATTTATGCTTTGCCCGGATCTTTAGTAATGGCAGAGTCTTTCATTATAAGTGCATCGCTAATTAATATTTTTTTAGCCGTCTGGCTAGTTAACGCAAGATTATATCCAATGACAGTATCTCTTATGCCTTTATTGATGCATAAAAAACAACCAAAGTGGAAATATTATCTTTCATGTCATTTTGTTGCTGTGTCCTCTTGGTTAATTATGAAAGAAAATTATCAGATTATAAAAAAAAAGGATAGAATTGATTTTTGGATTGGAGTAGGAGCCTCAACTTGGTTTGTGGCAATAATCTCTACAATAATTGGCTACATTTCAGCAGACTATCTTAATAAGGACATGATGATTGGTTTAGCAATTGTAAATCCAGTTTACTTTATGTGTATGATGATTGGAGCAATGAAAACATTTCAAATTACTTTATCAATAATTGTAGGTTTTTTAGGAGGCCCAATTTTTTATTTTATTTCTCCTGAATGGTGTATTTTGTTTGGTGGTTTTTTTGGAGGAACGGTTGCTTATATAATTGGAGAAAATTATGGCAAGTAATGTGTTAATAATAATTTTAGTAACAGCTATTGCAACTTATATTTCAAGATTTTTTGGGGTTGTAAGTTCAGAAAAGATAAAAGAAAAATCTAAAATATTTAAATGGTTTAATTGTCTTGCATACTCGACGTTGGCAGCACTTATTTCAAGAATAGTCATATTTCCAAATGGATCACTTGAGGAAGCTGACTTTAAAATTAGAATTATTGTCATCCTAATTTCAGTGGTGATTTTTTTTATAACAAAAAAAAATTTAGTTTATCCTACTGTTTTTTCAGCGATTCTATTAACTTTTGCCTTAAGCCTTTAATTAAAGAAAACTCGCTAATTTAAGTGAGATTTCAAATGAGATGCAATAAAAATACATTATGTGATAAAAATACAACAATAAAAGCTATATTTTTAGACCTTTATTAATAACACAACCTAAATGAGTATTTCTTTTGCTGTACTCTATATTAATAATTTGTTAGTTAAGCGGTGTTATAACATTAATAAAACAAAGAGATAATATATTATGAAAAAATATTTATTAAGCATTGCTGTTTGGTTTGCTTTTATTATTCCTGCATATTCTGCTGGGATAGGGGTTACACTAACAGCTGCAACGATTGATACTGCTTTGACAGATGATATCGATTCTAATGGAACTATTAATACTAGAAAAAACATTTCTAATGATATTAATTTCGGATCTTTATTCATTGAAAATACAGTAGATGTTGGAGCTTTATCTATGACATTAGGAGTAGATTACGTTCCATTTAAAGCTGAATTTGATAGCAGATCAACTTCTCAAAGTTCAATTAAAGAAAGCGGTAGTTCAACAACTACTGGTACTAACAAAGGTACAGCTGATGTAAAAAATCATCTTACTTTCTATGTACAGCCTACTGCGGAATTAGGTGACAATGGTGTTTCACTATTTGTTACTGCAGGGTATGTAAGAGCAGACGTTGAGTCTATTGTTACATCAATCTCTTCAACTAATAAAACCGTTGAGGATACATTGGACGGTACAAAGTTAGGAATTGGTCTTAAAAAAGATTTTGGTGGTATGTTTATAAAACTAGAGTATGCTGAAACTGACTATGATCCGATTTCAGTAACTACTTCTAACAATACAAAAGTTACTGGTGATATAGATAACCAAACAACAAATCTTTCAATTGGAAGATCATTTTAATTAAAACTTAAATTAATTCTAAAAAAGCCCTCTTTTCAGAGGGCTTTTTTTTTATTATTATACTTCTTAATTATGAATAAGGACCAAAATTATCTGCAGAATATTCCTGGATTTGAAATTAAAAAAAATGAAAATTGTGAAAGAATAATTAATATATTTTTTACAGATGAACTCTTAGATAAATTAATTTTTCCATTTAAGAAATTTGATTTAACTGCTATCGAGTACAAACCTTTTACTAGATTTACAATTGCAAAAAGTTTAGATGATTTAAGTAATAATAAATTAGGTATTTTGATGAATGAGATAATTAGAGATAGAAATTATGGATGTTTGGTAATTGGTCCTAAAAATGTTAACACAAATATAGACGATGTTTTTTTGGTAAAGTTATCTACAGCAATAGCCCATCTTATTGGAAATCCTAATTATGACTCAATGGCTGGTAAATTTTATGCAAGATTTCATGTCAAACATCAAGATAGCAGTGATTCATATTTAAGAAAAGCTTACACAAATATGGATCTTCACACAGATGGCACATATGTTAAAGAAGTTACAGACTGGCTTCTTATGACAAAAATTGATGAAAAAAATGCTCAAGGTGGTGAAACTGCAATGTTACACCTTGATGATTGGGAATACTGCGATGATTTATTTAATGACCCTATTGGCAAAGAAAAATTTATTTGGTCTTCACCAAAAAGCAAAAATGTAGATTATAAAGTTGAGCATCCTGTATTTTTTGAAGACGAGAAAGGAAGAGCTCAAATATCTTATATAGATCAATTTCCTGAACCTAAGAACATGAAACAAGGAAATTTTTTACAAAAATTATCCGATTGTTTGGAAGAGAGTAAAAAAAAAGTAATAATGAAATTACCAGTAGGTTCAGCTGTGGTTGCAAACAATTACTTTTGGCTCCATGGAAGAAAACCTTTTAAAGAAAATAAGGATTTAAGTAGAGAGCTGTTGAGAATTAGAGGTTCTTTTTTTATTAATTAATATAAGTTAACAATTAAAAATATTAATTTATGAAGCTAGGTTTTATAGGAACTGGAAAAATTGCATCTTCTGTGATAATTGGAATATGTAATTCATCAATTAAATATAGGAAAATACTCATTTCTTCTAGAAATTCAAAAATTTCCAATGGGCTTAAAAAAAAGTTTAAAAAAATTGTTATAGAAAAAAATAATCAGAAAATTATTGACAATTGCAATTGGGTCTTTCTTGCTGTTACACCTTCTGTTGGAAAAAAGATAATTAAAAAATTAAAATTTAGATCTAATCAAATCATTGTCAGTTTTATTTCAACAATAACAATATCCGAATTAAAAAAAATGATTAAAGTAAAAGCTAATATAGTAAGAGCCATACCTTTACCTCCAATATCCTTAAAAAAAGGACCAGTTCCTATTTGCCCACCAAACAATAGGGTAAAAAATTTTTTTAATAAAATTGGTTCAACTGTTGAGATTAAAAACGAGAAATTATCAATTAATTTTTGGGCTACATCTGGAATGATGGCTTTTTATTACGAAATATTAAAAACTATAAGCGAGTGGTTAGTTGGGAAAGGTGTTAAAAGATCAGATGCACAAAAATATATTACCTCATTGTTTTTGGCATTATCAGAAGACGCAGTAATCAATTCAAAGAAAGAATTGAGATTTTTAGTAAGAGATTCTCAAACACCAAAAGGATTAAATGAGCAAGGTTTAAAAGAAATGAGAAAAAAAGGTGTCTATAAATCTGTTGTTAATACTTTAAATAGTATTCGCAAAAGATTAAATAAATAATTAATGTCAAAAAATATCTTAGAAATTGAAAATCTTTCAAAATTTTTTGGAGGATTAGCTGCAGTATCGGACTGTTCATTTAAAATAAAAAAGGGGACTATAACGGGTATCATAGGCCCAAACGGCTCTGGTAAAACAACTTTATTTAATTTGATAGCTGGTAATTTAAAATCATCAGCTGGAAAAGTGATGTTTAATAATGAAAATATTACAAATGTTCCTTCTTATGAATTATTTTCAAAAGGATTACTTAGGACTTTTCAAATAGCTCACGAGTTTACAAATTTATCTGTTTTAGAAAATTTGATGATGGTTCCGGGAAATCAATCTGGAGAAAAACTTATGAACGCATTACTAAAACCATCATTGGTTGCTCGAGAAGAAAATGAAATAAAAAAAAAAGCTGAAAAGGTTGTGGATTTTCTTAATTTAGGTCATTTAAAAAATGAATTAGCTGGAAACTTATCTGGAGGACAAAAAAAATTATTGGAATTAGGTCGAACAATGATGGTAGATGCAAAATTAGTTTTGTTGGATGAAGTTGGGGCAGGCGTTAATAGAACCTTATTAAAAGATCTTGGAACAGCTATAGAAAAATTAAATAAAGAAAAAGGTTATACGTTTTGTATGATTGAGCATGATATG
>MDTB01169259.1_pt1 | contig 11944 bp, 16 predicted proteins | sample 811161 | NCBI WGS metagenome assembly MDTB01 (sample SAMN05326650, study PRJNA326480) | marine metagenome | isolation source: seawater | place: Mediterranean Sea | collected 2009 | reverse complement strand
TCCCGTTTATACACGTACCTGATGACAAAACAATGCCAGGCGTCATTTTTATTTTTGAGTCCCGAGAGACAGGTGAGTTTGAACCGGGCCCGGAAGGCGAAGACTTGCCCGTAACAGAATTAGATCTATACCAATATGCAAATATGGCACAGCTTAAGACGGGTCTAGAGCCTGATGTATTTGATAAGGTTCGTCTAGTTTTAGGGTTGGAGCCGCTAAAAGATGCGTCGTCCAAGGGTCAAAAAATAACGCAGAGCGTAAGAGATAACTTGTCTTAGTCTATTTTATTCTTCGCCGCGGCACAAGCTGATAAACATTGCTGCTGCTAACGTTATCATCACAAAACTCAGCATCAACTGTGTCTTTATTGTCATTTGATACAATTCTACCATATCGATTGTAAGTTTTAGGTTTTGAGTCGCCTGTGTCATAATTGCTACTAACAAATGCCACATTAGCCATTTGCTTAACTAAGACCCCGTGGCTTGTGATTGCGTGCCTCGAACAGTGACCTAACTTACCATGCTCAGTAATATAAGCTACATTTGTTCCGTTTCCGTACCTTGGGTAGTACTTTCCACCCGTAAGTGTTTCTTTAATCGTAATGATACCCAGCCCTTTAACTTTCCATCTTTGCCCAGGCAAAACTGCCGCCGAGTAAGTACTTTCTGCTGAAAACCACAGAATTGCCAAACATGTTCCTGCAATTCCGAATAAAATACCGAAGACTACTGTTAAAAACGGTGTCATAAATTCTCCTTATTTTTATAAAATTACCCTGCACGAGGTATTATTGTTACAGGTAATTGTTTCCACTACAAGGGGTAAATATGACTTACATTGATCGATCGATGGCAAAGAATGCACTACAGAAGATGAGAGGGTTCCATGAAGGAGTTGTTGGAATCTATAAAGCATACGGTATGGACTTGCTCGACAACTTAGGCAGGCGTAATATTGTGATGTCTCAAACACAAGAAAAATTCTTTGCGCAAGAGCTGGCAAAAAAGTATACTGGTGTTATTGAAGACGGGCGCACAGGCCAACCAGACATTGTTATTGGGCAGCTAGATAAAGAATTGGAATGCAAGCTAACTAGTAGACATAAGTCAGGTGCAATTAGTTTTCAGTCTGATTATGAAACGCTTCTCAAGAAGGGATCGTTAGACTATTTGTACGTCGTTGCTGATCATAATTTTGAAGAATTTGGTGTGTTTCTTTTTGAAGGCCTAACCACACAAGATTTCAGACCGTTGTCCACAGGAGCACGCGGAAAAGTAGCGATGTATAAACATAAAGCTATGAAGAAGTGCCGGCCTCTTCTAGGGCGCTTTGAGAATATCAATGAGGCAAATCTAAAAAAGATTAATCTCAAGCTAGAAGAAGACAACCCACCGTATATTAAAAAGAAACTACAGAAAAGTGCAAAGTACTGGGCAAGAACACCGGCAAAATTCTCAGTTCACCTGGAAAAGGTTGTATGACATGCATATTTAGCATGTAAGGAGTAATGAACTATGAAACTTAATGCAGATAGATTAGCAGTTCTTTCTGGCCTTTCAGCCGAATCCAATGACAGTGCGCTTAGCGAAAGCGCTCAACTTAAAGCCTTAATTGAGTCTGAAGACGCAGAGCTTCAAAAACTTCGAGATATTATTCGAGAAGAAGTAAGCGCAGTAATGAATCAATTGGCCGACAAGAGATCCGATCGACATTTTTCTGATGCAGTAAAAAATAAGTCTGTCGGCTCCGCTTATGGGTATGATCCTACTTACGACGATGCAAAATCAGCAGGATCCCCGAACAACCCAGACCATCCTTCAGCAGGTCTCTTTACGGGCATTGGCTTTAAGAGCTTTAATAAATAAATTTCCTGAACACTTATAACTCCACCTGGTATACTATGATGTATGAGGTGGATTTATGTATGATGTTGGACAAGTTGTCTTCGTAATCTCGGATAAGCACAAGAAGGTGCTTCCTGTACGCGTAGTTGAACAAGTGGTTAGACGAACTCTCGACGGCGAAACTGTTGAGTATAAAGTTCGAGGTGGCAATGATAAGTCACAAACGTATACGCTTAGTTCAATAGGATCTCAGCACTTTAGTAGTGCAGAAGATGTTAAAAATTACATGTATGAAAACGCTACGACAACGATTAATGAGATTGTCGGTGCAGCCTTAGAGGCAGCACAATCAAAGTATGGCTATCAAGAGTCCATTGATGGATTTAGAATGAAAGAGCCTGCTATTGCTGCTGAGCCGTCTGCTCAGGCAGATATTTTTGTAACACCCAATTCAGAAAATAATTCTATTGCGTCTAGCAAAAAAGAAAGAACAACAATTAAAATGCCTGATGGTACATATGCGAGTGTAAATGTGGCCATTCCTGGTGTATAATATAGCTATACCAAGGAGGTTTCATGAAAGTATTATTAGTTGACGGCTACAATATGCTCTATAGAGCACGTTCAGGGTGGGCCAAAGGTGAAAACCCTATAACCTATACGTTTTTTCGAAGCTTTCGAGCTGCTGTAAATAAGTTTAAGCCGGACAGAGTATATTTTGTTCTAGAAGGTAAGCCTATTAAGCGTCTTGCAATGATGAAGGAGTATAAAGCGCAAAGAGTCTATCATGACAAAGATGATTTTCATCGTCAAAAGCGTCATGTGATCAAAACGCTTAAAGAGCTATTTCCTGTTCATGTAGTGCGTCACCCTTATTACGAATGTGATGACGTCTTGGCTGAGCTAGCATCTGTTACACATAAAGAAGATGAGTGCATCGTAGTCTCATCAGACACAGACTTTTATCAGCTTTTGCAGACACATGAAAATCTAAAGCTCTACAACCCTATTCGAAAAAAGTTTATCAGCCCTCCAGACTGTCATTACGTCTCTTGGAAGGCCCTCCGCGGGGACAGCTCTGATAATATTGAGGGCTTTCGAGGTATCGGCGATAAGCGAGCTGCGCTTCTGCTTGAAAATGAAGAAACACTTCTAGAATTCTTGTCAAAAGACGACAATCAAGAAAAGTTTGATCGCAATTGTGAAATGATTAGATTTCATGACTTAGGGAGCGACTTAAACGATATAGAGCGAAGCGATACTGCCTTCATGAAGGACGACATTAAAGACATGTTTGACAATATGCAATTTCACTCTATCACAAACGAAAAGTTTTGGCCAAAATTTGTAGAAACGTTCCAGAATCTATCTTAGGGCATTTACTATGCCCACATAGTGATTATATTTTAACGGTCTACAAACAAGGAGAAAAACTATGGAAAAAGTAGTCTCAGAAAGAGATCTTGATCGACTCAGGACCTCCGGCATCATTACCAATGAAGAAACAGCGTATATCGTCGGCGACCAAATTGTTGCTGAGAATCTTTTAGATAGAACGCGAAGAATCATACAGGCCCCCGGTCTTATTCTTGAGTCTAGAAAAGGACTGTTGAAAGGATAATGAGTACTTATAAAACATTAGTGTTCGGTGACAATGCCCGGGATAAAATAGCTGCTGGTGTAGATATGCTAGCCTCAGCTGTTAAAGTAACAATGGGGCCAAGCGGTCAAAATGTTGTAATTGAACGCCCAGGACGTCCGCCTCACTTAACTAAAGACGGCGTAACAGTCGCCCATGCGATTAATCTTAGCGATCGATTTATGAACCTCGGCGCGCAAATGGTTAAAGAAGCAGCACAGCGCGCCGCAGAAATTGCAGGTGACGGCACAACAACAGCTACAGTACTTGCCCAGTCAATGTATAGTAACGGCCTAAGAATGATTGCCGCCGGTTTTGACCCAACAGAACTCTGCAGAGGAATGGCAGCTGCGTCTCGTGAGGTTGAAAATCAAATCATTGACTTGTCAACCCCTATCGAGTGTGACGAAGATATCGTCCATGTTGGAACTATTTCAGCAAATGGTGATGCCTCTATCGGCAGACTCTTGTGCGAAGCAGTTAAGGCCGTAGGCGAAGACGGATCTATTGCTGTTGAAGAGGCGAAAGGATTTGAAACATCTCTAGATATCGTTGAGGGTACACAAATTGAGCGTGGGTATTTATCTCCATACTTTGTAACAAACCAGGATAGAATGCTTATAGAGTTTTCTAATCCATTTGTATTGCTGGTTAATAAAAAGATAACAACGCTTAAAGAGATTTTGCCTGTTTTAGAAAGGGTTCACGAATCAGAGCGACCGATACTAATAATTGCAGACGATGTAGAGGGCGAGGCACTCCAGGGTCTGGTAGTTAATAGACTCAAGGGGACACTTCAAGTCTGCGCCATTCGAGCACCTGAATTTGGCGATTCAAGAATGAAAGCATTTTCAGACTTGGGTTTGCTTCTTGGGTGTAAGGTCTTTACCGCTGCAGACTTTTCTTCGAAAGAGACAATAAACCCAGATGAAATGGGAACCTGTAAGAAGTGTACAATAACAGGAAACTCAACTCTCATAATTGCGTCACAAACAAATACAAGTGATGTCGAAGATCGGGTTCGGTCGCTTCGTAGTCAAGTCGAAGAACCGACATTATCAGATCCGGAAAGAGAAGCTCTTCAAAGAAGAATCTCTAGACTGTCTGGGGGAATTGCTGTTATTCGTGTAGGCGGTGCAACTGAGGTTGAATTGCGAGAAAGAAAAGATCGGGTTGAAGATGCACTTTGCGCAACACAGGCTGCTATTGAAGAAGGCATAGTGCCAGGTGGTGGTGTTGCCTTAGTAAGAGCAGTAAAAATTCTAGATTCAATTGAACAAAAGGGCAATGAAGACTACAATTGTGGTGTTAGGATAGTAAAGGAGGCATGTTTGGACCCGCTCAGACAGATAGTAGCAAATACAGGCGGTGCTCCGGAAGTTGTGCTTGAGAAAGTCTCCAGAGCCAAAGGCGCGAAAGGCTACGACGCAAGAAATGAAACCTATGTGGATATGATCGAGTCAGGCATTATCGACCCTGCCAAGGTTGTAAAATCTGCTGTTCATCATGCTTCCAGTGCAGCTAGAAACCTACTATCAGTTGGTTGCGCCATGGTTCAGGATGACTCAGAAATAAATGAAGAAAAAAATGCACTTTTATCTAGTAACTAGTGCAAATGATTGTGGGATATGGTATAATATGATTATGGACAACAAGGATTAGGGAGGTTAAACCATCGGATAACAAACTAAAAGCTCAACAGTGTTAAACTGAATTAAAGTGTAGAGAAAATAACTGGTATGAATTACATAATGGAGAAAAAAATGTCTGACCAGGAAACGGTACATTACACACGAGAGGTTCTTATGAAGATGAATGATAATCAACTTAGCGAAATGCTAGGCTATCTTAAAAATAAAATCGAATCAGGCAAAAAGTCTGGTGGCAACATGCAAGTAGATGAAGTAGAGTTCTGCTATTTGCAAGATGAGTTTTTCCGACGGTCGCGGTATAACAATCGATCTCGAGATCGAAACCATCCAAGAGATCGAAATAGGCGTCCATCTCGAGGTGAAGCAGTTCGTCCTCGACGCCACATTAGAAACAACAATCAATAACCAAAACCCAAGGAGGTCGCAATGAGCGATGCATTACAATCATTCTTTAAGCAAGTAGGTAAAACCGATTTGCTCACACGTGAGCAGGAGGTAGAGCTTTCAAAGCTTATCGAGGCAGGAAACGAAGACGCAAGAAATCATATGATTCAGGCCAATCTTCGCCTGGCTATTAGCATAGCAAAAAAGTATCAAAATCGAGGATGCGACCTTGCGGACTTGATTCAAGAGTCCAGCATTGGATTGATGAAGGCAGTCGATCGATTCGATTGGCGCAAGGGGTTTAAGTTCAGTACTTATGCCTGTTGGTGGATAAAGCAAGCAGTTCGCCGCCACATAGCATCTCATTCGAGTTCTATTCGACTGCCTTCTTACGCAAAGAATATGATGTGGAAGATTCGTCAAACGTCTGAAGAATATGAAGAAGAGTTTGGCCAACCTCCTACAAAGCCAGAGTTGGCAGATCTATTAGGGGTATCAGTAGACACCCTAAAAGCTGTCACTGCAGTATCCCAATATCCAGTGTCTATAGACAAGCCTATCAGGTATAGCTCTGGAGATTCAAGTCGAACCCTGGGTGATATCATCCCGGATGACAACTTTCCTGATATGGATATGGAGCTTGATAAGCAAAAGATTATCGAGGTCGTACGCGGTGCACTTTCAACTCTAAATGAGCGTGAAGAAAAGATCATGCGCCTAAGGTTTGGTATTGTCGATAGCGATACAGACTATAAAAATTTTCCCATCACACAAAATCAAGCAATTAAATTAGTAGCAAACGGAGGAGTTTAGTTATGAGTATGCCAAAAGGACACAAAAGCAAGCACGGATATGCAACCATTTCTTCAATCGAAGGGGGCATGGATTATCGAACCATTGCAGAAACAATGACCGAAGGCGGTCACAAAATGAATCATGCAACTGCAAGAAATGTCTTTCTTAAGGCAATGAAGAAGATTGCAGCACCTGTTCATGATCTTTTTGACATGTCAATGGAAGATGATGACCTTATCAGGACAGCAAAGGATCCAAGGTTTCAAGAGAGCATCGTTGAAATCATCGAAGATCACTCTGATATTAAGCTGTAGGAGTCGACATGTCAAAACCAAAGCTAACATGGCAGTTCTATGCAGCACGTCGCCGAGGACTAACAGTTGAGAAGTATATCGATGTCAACAAGATCAAGACACTAGAAGAGCTTCAGGAAAGCTTGCGTCAAAAAGATGTACAGCTTCCAGATCATGATCTATTGAAAGATTTGTTTAAGCCGGCGTGGACAGGAAAGTATTCTACTAGTGCTGAAAAAGCACAAGAAGCAAAACCTCAATCTAAGAAGGCCTCACCAAATGCTAAACCAAACAAAACAACGTCACGAAAGAAGCGAGGGAAATCGGCCGCGCCAGAAAAAAAGTCCACCTACTTGCAGGCAGCCTATGAAACAGGCAGTCAGGATGAAGATCCCGATGCGGACCCTGGAGCCTAATGTTTTGGTAGAACTCAGATCTGGCAAGTATCCCCTTGTTGATTCTGACGGTCTTAATTTTTTAGAAGTACCTTGCGGTAAAAAAGGTCTTCTCTTGGAGAATATTGGTCGACCCACCAAAGGTATACAGGCCTGGCATGTTTTATTCGAAGGTTCTGTAATATTGGTATGGGATGACCACATTGGGAGTTCAAATAGATGATATCACCAAATGTGAGAAGGTGGTTTTGGGGCGTGTGTATTGGAATAAATACACTGATGATTTTGTTCAATTTGCAGATGACGCTATATGATTGGGCTACAGTTAATTTCCTATCAGCACTTGGTTGCTGGGTAGGATATTTCATGGCTGATAAAGATTTTAACAAGGAGAAAGAAAATGGCGACTAAAGAAGTAGTTGTAGAACTGGTAGAGAAGTTATTAACACTAGAAAATGAAGTAAAGCTTCTCGGAGAAGAAAAAAAGGAATTGATTGCTGCCTATAAGGACAAGCTTGATGTAAAAGCTTTCCAAGCTGCCTTGCGTATTGCAAAGATTAAGGGGAAGCTTCGAGACACCTCAGAGACAGAGTTTGACAATATTCTACTAACCGTTGAAGATAAGCTTACAATTGATTGGATTGCGTAAGCATGGCGAATAGGACGATACTACAATACCCAAATCCTCTTCTTAAGAAGAAGTCGAAAGAGGTAGCTGTATTTGACGCAGCCTTCGCTCAAGAAGTTAAAGACCTGATTGACACGCTAGATGTCAATAGAGGCGCAGGGCTTGCAGCACCGCAAATTGGAATTCATAAGCGTTTTCTGCTTATAAATCCATCCGCGTTTGATAGAGAAAATCCTGATCCATTTGAGTTTAATGAAAAGTTTATGCTTGTTGTCAATCCAATAATGGAGCTAAGCGATGAGAAGATCAACTGGCCTGAGGCATGCTTATCTGTTAGGGAGGAGCCGCTAAAGGTTGTGAGGTCTAAGTTTGTATCATTGAAATATCAAAATATAGACGGTGAGCAAAAGTCAATTGACTTAGACTGGCCGCTAAGTGCTGCAATGCAACATGAGTATGATCACTTAGACGGCCTTCTTTATATTGATAGAATCTCTAATATAGCCAAAAATCGAATGATGAAAGCCCGGCGAAAAAGAGAAAAAGAGAAAAAGAACTTGCGGGAAAAGGCAAAAGAGCAGGACATCTTAGAATATCAAGGTCCATCCGCGCTAAGAAAGTATAAGATGGAAAAGGCTGGAAAGTGCTTGGCTCGACTTGGGCTTAAGAAAAAGAAGCGGAACGCGCAGTCAAAAGCGTCAAAGAAGAAAAATCGACGTAAGTAGTCCATGGAGCTAGAAACCTGTGAAAAAAGACTACTACGAAGTTTTAGGAATTTCAAAGAGTGCACCACAAGAAGAAGTTAAGCGCGCCTATAGAAAGCTAGCGCTTAAATGGCACCCAGATAAAAACCCGGATAATCCAACAGCCGAAGATCGTTTCAAGGAAGCATCTGAGGCTTATTCTATTTTGGGTGATCGACAAAAAAGAGCAGAGTACGACACGTACGGTCATTCCACTTCAAGTGCAGGATTTAGCTCTGAAGGATGGGATCCTTTTGAGCCTTTTCGCTCTCATTTTGGGGGCGATATTTTTGAAGAGTTTTTCGGCCGAAGACACACAGCAGGTCAAAGACGAAAAAGCACTAGCGCGCCTCGTGGGTCTGATATCTTAATCAATATGAAGTTGGCCTTTATTGAGTCTGTCACCGGCACATCACGTGATATTGTAGTTGATAGAGTTGCAAAGTGCCAGCCGTGCGATGGCGCCGGCGGAGAAGGTGTTGATGTATGCACACAGTGCCGCGGCACAGGGAAAATACAATTCCGACAAGGCGGCATGGTTATGCAGGCAGCTTGTAATTCTTGCGGTGCATCCGGAAAAACTGTATTGACTAAATGCAAGCAGTGTAAAGGGAGAGGATGTTACGACGAGCCGTCTAGCATTAATGTCCGAATCCCCGCAGGCATAACTTCAGGTCAGCAGCTTCGCCTTTCAAAATATGGCAACTATGGAAAGGGTGGCACTGGTGACCTGTTCATTAATGTTAGTGTAGAAAAAAGCCACAAATACGAGAAGCGAGGAAAAGATATTTTCACACAGCTGGGCCTGACAGTTTCAGAAGCCGCGCTAGGGTGCACAAAGTCTGTAGAGACAATTCACGGTGAAAAGAATGTCAACATACCTCCCGGGAGTCAGCCTGACTCTACGTTGAGGCTAGCAGGTTTAGGGGTGCCAGATGTGCATGGAGGAGTGACAGGAGATCATAAGATTGAGATTAAAGTCACACTGCCAAAAAGTCTCACAAGCGAGCAGCGAGAGCTTTTTATAAAGCTCAGGGCATCAGGAGTCTAATATGAATTTTGAAAACTATACAGTAAACTCACGTAACACAATAAATCTTGCAGCATCCATAGCTGAAGAGAATGAGCATCAAAAAATAATGGGAACTCATTTACTGATGGCGCTCATTGCTAAAGGGTCTGACAGCGTTGTTCTTCCTGCGCTGGAAAAGATGGAAGTTCCAATTGGCGCTCTCCGCGATCAGCTCACGCAAGATATGAAAAAATACCCACAAGTTCAAGGCGGGCAGAGGGGACAAGCCTCCAGAGAATTACAAGATATTCTTAAGTCGGCCGATGCAGAAAGAGGACATTTTGGTGATGACTATGTGTCAACAGAGCATCTTCTTTTGGCAATTTTAGAAAGTGACACGACTTGTTCAAAGGCGTTAAGTGGCAATAGAGTTGTCAGGGACTTATTATTGGCAGTTCTTCAGGAGATTAGAGGAAATACAGCTGTAACATCTGAAAATCCTGAGGGCACGTACAGAACTCTAGAGCGATTTACACACGATCTGACTCAGGCTGCAATGCAAGGCAAGATAGATCCAGTGATCGGCAGAGATCATGAAATCCGTCGCTTAATGCAGGTATTGAGTCGACGTCGAAAGAACAATCCAGTATTAATCGGTGAACCCGGTGTGGGCAAAACAGCTGTTGTTGAAGGATTGGCACATAGGATAGTTGCACAAGATGTGCCCGAAGGCTTAAAGGGCAAGCGACTCTTGTCGCTCGATATCGCAGCTATGATTGCAGGTGCAAAATTTCGAGGAGAGTTTGAAGAGCGCCTCAAGGCACTGCTAACAGATATAAAAAATGCATCCGGAAGCGTGATTCTTTTCATCGATGAGTTACACACAATGGTGAGCGCAGGAAAGTCCGAAGGTAGCTCCGGAGCCGGAGACATGCTTAAGCCGGCCCTGGCAAGAGGAGAGATTAAGTGCATCGGTGCAACAACGCTAAACGAGTATAGAAACTATGTAGAAAAAGACGCTGCATTGGAGAGGCGATTTCAGCCTGTTTTCGTAGGAGCTCCATCTGTAGCAGAGACAATATCGATATTGCGAGGTGTCAAGGACAAATATGAGCTTCACCATGGTGTAAGAATCCAAGACACAGCAATTGTTGCAGCTGCCAGGCTGTCTGATCGTTATGTTAGTGGTCGACAACTACCAGACAAAGCTGTAGACTTAATTGATGAGGCGGCATCAAGACTTAAAATAGAAATTGACAGTATGCCAAATGAGATTGACGATGCCTCGAGAAGGCTACAACAGCTTGAAATTGAAAAACAGGCAATGTCAAACGACGATGACAAGATTAGTAAGAAGCGGGTCAAAGAACTAGAAAAATCTATTGCAAACCTCAGAGAAGAAACAGATGCAATGAAGGCACGCTGGCTGAAAGAAAAAGACTTGATCAATAAGACCAAGTCACTGCGCGCTGAAAGAGAGAATTTGAATACGCTGCTAGAAAAAGCTAATCGAGATCATGATCTTAACGAAGCTGCCAAGATACAATACGGCGATATCCCTCGAGTCGACTTGGAGCTTGAGGCAGCTTCTAAGTCCCTGGCAGAAGCACAAAAAGACGGCGCAATGCTAGTCGAAGAAGTAACAGATCACGATGTTGCAAAGGTTGTTAGCGCATGGACAGGTGTCCCTGTCGACAAGATGCTATCCAATGAAAGAAAAAAGCTGGTAAAGATAGAGGAGACTCTAAATAAAAGAGTAATAAATCAAGCTCGCGCCATCAAATCACTTTCAGACGCATTACGACGTTCTCGCGTAGGATTCCAAGACGAAAATCGGCCTATGGGCTCGTTTATGTTTTTAGGGCCTACAGGCGTAGGAAAGACAGAACTAGTCAAAGGATTAGCAGACCTAATGTTTGATGATGAACGTGCCATGATTCGTATTGACATGAGCGAATACATGGAGAAGCACACAGTTGCACGATTGATTGGCGCTCCTCCGGGATACATCGGGCACGAAGCAGGCGGGCAGTTAACTGAAGCAGTTCGCCGAAGGCCGTATTCAGTAGTATTATTTGACGAAGTCGAGAAAGGGCACCCAGATGTCCTAAATGTACTCTTGCAAGTTTTAGATGACGGAAGGCTAACAGACTCTTTAGGAAGGACTGTAGATTTTAGAAACACACTCATTCTAATGACATCAAACGTAGGCTCAGGATCATTTTTGCAATGTGAAACCAGAGAAGAAATTGAAAGAAATGTTACAATTGCGCTTAAGGCTCATTTTCGACCTGAATTTTTGAATCGAATTGATGATGCTGTTGTCTTTAATAGGCTGGAAAAGAATGATGTAAAGAAGATTGTAGATATTCAATTTGAAAATCTTAAAAAGCGTGTTGCCAGAACAGGTATTGATATTGCACTCGCAGCGAAAGCCAAGGACTTTCTTGCCAACGCCGGCTACGACCCAGAGTTCGGCGCAAGACCTCTAAAAAGAGCACTACAAGAATTTGTTGAAGGACCGCTAGCCCTGCAAGTCTTAGAAGATAAGATAAC
>MDTB01103147.1_pt1 | contig 11944 bp, 11 predicted proteins | sample 811161 | NCBI WGS metagenome assembly MDTB01 (sample SAMN05326650, study PRJNA326480) | marine metagenome | isolation source: seawater | place: Mediterranean Sea | collected 2009 | reverse complement strand
TAAATGGAAGAATAATTAATTTTGAATTTTTAAAAGAATAAAATAAATATCCAAAAGCTATAAAAATAAATTTAGATAAATAAGAGCCAACAATTCTTTCATCATCTCTAAAAGGTCCAGTTAATCTATTCTGATCAAGGCCAATTTTATGCCCAAATATTTCATTTCTGAAAAAGAATTGTACATATGTATCTAGTGTAACTAAAAAAACTGCAATAAAAATAAATAAAAAAATATATTTTTTAAAATATATGTGGTTATCTTTAATTAGTATTAGAATTAAAATAGAAAAAAAAATAAACCTTATGTAAGGAATTGAACTCTCTAAAGAGAATAATTTGTATTCTGATAATACTGAAGAAATAATCAAAAAAGAATAAAACAAAAAAAGAATTAAAAAAAAACTTTTTTTTAATTCAATATATTTTTTAAAAAAAATACACAAAACTAAACAATAAATTGCTGATAAAGAAACAAATATGTCAGGTATTGCCGGCCCAGTAACTAATAAAAAAGGGAAAAAGATGAATATAAAAGATATTACTTTATTTATGGATTTATAACTATTATTCATATTATAACAAATTTAATAAATTGATGTTAAATATATATATCGCAGGTAATACTGGTTTCCTAGGAAGAAGTATAAATAATGAGTTTTTAAAAGATAAAAAATATAACATTATTAAAAATAAAAAAAGACTAGATTTGACTAAGTATAATTCAGTGTCAAATTTCTTTAAAAATAATAAAATCGATTATGTAATAAATGCTGCTGGATTAGTAGGAGGCATTAAGAAAAATATTGATAATCAAATTGAATTTCTAGAAACAAATTTTTTAATACAATCAAATTTAATAAAAGTAGCATACGAAAATAACATAAAAAAATTTGTTAATATTTCTAGTTCTTGTGTTTATCCAAAAAATTATAATAAACCACTAAAAGAGGATTATATATTAAATGGAAAATTTGAACCTTCTAATGAAGGTTATGCATTGGCTAAAGTTTGTGGAATGAAATTATCTGAATTCTACAAATCTAAATATAATTTTAATATAATTACATGCATACCTTGTAATTTGTATGGGATTGATGATAAGTTTTTTGATGAATCTTCACATTTTGTAGCTGGAATAATTTCCAAGATTTATAGAGCTAAAATGAATAATGATAAGTTTGTTACATTATGGGGCTCTGGAAATCCAAAAAGAGAATTAATGCTTAATACCGATGCTGCAAAAGCTATAAAATTTTGTTTAGAGAATAAAAAAATCAAAGAACAAAATATTAATATTGGTACTGGTATTGATTTTACAATAAAAGAATATGCATATAAAATTAAAAAAATATTAAATTACAAAGGAAGAATTATTTGGGATAAATCTAAACCAGATGGTATTAAAAGAAAGCTTTTGGATATATCAATATTAAAGAAATATAAATTTAAAAATACTTTCAATATTGATGAAGGATTTAATATTGTAATTAGTAAATTCTTGAATAATTCAAAGTTTATATTTTAGATAATTCATCCTTCCAATATATTTTTTTTAATTTTAAATATTTAATGATTTTGTTACAATTAAGCTTTGTGCTTAAAGGTCTTTTAGCTTTGAGATTAAGTTCTTTTGAAGATATTTTATTTATTTTCAAATTCTTAAATTTTAACATATTTACAATATAATATTTTCCAAAATTATACCAGTTGGTACTAGGAAAATTGCAAAAATTATAAATTCCATATTTTAATATATTTTCATTTAAATATTTTTCAGCAAACATTAAGATTACTACACTTAAGCTTCTTGCTGATGTAGGATTTCCAAATTGATTATTAATTAAATTTAACGATTTTTTGTTTTGAATGTTAGATCTAATAAAACTAATAAAATTATTGGAATTTTTGCTAAAAATCCAACCGGATCTTATAATTATATATTTGTCTAAATTTTCAAAAATGAATCTATCTGAATAATATTTTGATAATCCATATTGGTTTTTAGGATTTTCTTTATAACTTTCATTGTAAGATTTTTTTGAATTTCCATAAAACACATAATCGGTAGAAATTTGAATTAACAAAATATTATTTTTTTTACAAATTTTTGCTATATTTTTAACAGCATTAAAATTAACATTCATACAATATTTTTTTTGTTTTTCACATAAATCTACTTTTGTGAAAGCAGCAGTATTTATAATTATTTCTATATTATTATTTTTAATAAATGATTTAATTTTTTTCTTATCACAAATATCTAATTTTTTTTTATTAGCAAATATAATTTTATGTTTGAAATATTTGGATTGCTTTAAAATTTGAGTTCCTAATTGTCCACCGGCTCCAGTAACTAAAATCATTAAAAATATTTTTTATTTTTATTAAAAATTTGCAAAGATCTATCTTTGTCACTTATTATTTTAGATTTAATTGGCCATTTTATTTTTAAAGTTTTATCTTCAAATATAATCCCATGTTGATCATCTGAATAATAATAGTTATCACACTTATAATGAATTATTGCAGAATTACTTAAACATTGAAATCCATGCGCAAATCCCCTTGGAATCAATAATTGATTATTTTTATTGTCTGATAAGTCGTATGAAAAAACTTTTCCAAAATTTTTTGATTTTTTTCTCAAATCTACTGCTACATCAAATATTTTTCCTTTTATTACTGTAATAAATTTTGTTTGAGGATATTTAATTTGAAAATGCAATCCTCTTATCACTCCCTTTTTTGAAGAAGAAATATTATCTTGAATAAATTTAAATTTTTTTAAATGTATATTTTGGGAAGTGTAAACTTCGGTAAAATAACCTCTTGAATCTTTATAAATATTAGAGTTTATTAAAATAGGCTGATCACTCATTAGATTTATTTAAACTGTAAATTTCAAATCCTTGTCTCTTTTCAGTAGCTGCAATGAATTGAGATGCCTCTAAATATGAATCAAAAGTACCCATATCCATCCATACGATTCCATCTTCAAAATCAAATATGTCTAAATCGTTGTTTTTTAAATATTTATTATTTAAGTCGGTTATTTCCAACTCACCTCTTGCAGATGGTTTTTGCTTAGTTACGTATGAGATAGATTTTTTATCATATATGTATATTCCAGGTATAGCTTTATTAGATGTAGGTTTTTTAGGCTTCTCAACAATCTTCTCTACTTTATTTTTTTTGAAACTTAATACACCATATCTTTGAGGATTATTAACTTTATATGTAAATATAGATGCACCTTTTGAGGAATTGATTGCCCTTAATATAATTTTATCCAAATTATTACCAAAAAAGAAATTATCTCCCAACAATAATAATATTTTATTAGATGTGAAAAATGATTTTGATAGTTTAATTGCCTCTGCTATTCCATTTGGTTTGTTTTGAATTTTATATTGAATATTGCAATTGAAATTACTTCCATTGCCTAAAAGTTTTTTGAATAACTGTAAATCTCTTGATGTTACAATTATTAATATATCTTTAATACCTAAAGAAATTAATAGACCAAGTGGAAGATAAATCATGGGTTTATTATAAACAGGCAACAATTGTTTTGAAATTATTTTCGTAATTGGAAATAATCTTGTGCCTGAACCTCCAGCTAAAATGACTCCTTTAATATTTTTATTCATTAATTTTCTTTTTAAAAAAAGTTATATACCATAATACTGTTTTATAGAGATTTTTATCAAAATTATTATTTAAGTTCCAACCTGTGTCTTTCATTATTTTTTTTGTACTTACAGCATAACGGAAATCATGTGCAGGTCTATCATTAATAAATGATATTTTATTGTTATATTTAGATATTATTTTTTTATTCTTTAAATCTTTTAAAATAGATAATATTTTTTTTGATATAAAAAGATTAGTATATGTATTTTGAGCTCCAATATTATAAATTTGATTAGTTTTACCTTTGTTAATAATATTGTTAATGGCTCTTATGTGATCTAGTACAAAAATCCAATCTCTTTTATTTTTTCCATCACCATACAATTCAATAGGTTTATTATTTAAAGATTTTTTAATTGATAGAGGTATTAGTTTCTCAGGAAACTGAAATGGTCCAAAATTATTTGTACATCTAGAAATATAGTATTCAATATTATAAGTTTTACACATTCCCATTACCAAGCAATCTGCAGCTGCTTTACTTGATGAATAAGGTGATGATGGATTTAATGGAGAATCTTCATTTGCATATCCCCTATATAATGAGCCATAAACTTCATCTGTAGATACTTGAAAAAATTTAATCTTATTGGATTTATTTTTCTTATTATAATTTTTAATAGAAAGTAAAATGTTATAAACTCCACTAACATTTGATTTAAAAAATATGTTTGGTGATTTAATTGAATTATCTACATGACTTTCTGCTGCAAAATTAATTATAATTTGAGGATTTAACTTATTAATATAATTATTTAATTTTTGATAATTTGAAATATTAATTTTAACAAATCTTATTTTTTTTTGATTAATGAGAGGATTTATGTATTGTAAATTTGATGCATAGGACAATGAATCTATAACGGAAATATTATAATTTTTTTTAGAGAAAAAATAACATGCATTTGATCCGATAAATCCAGCACCACCTATAATTAGCATTTTTTTCATAGCTAGATATTACTATTGTTAATTTTAGAAATGATTATATTTTTCATTTTTTCTAAATTATTTTTATCAACATTATTATTGTTGTAATCTTTAACAAACTTCTCATAACTATCATACTGAAAACCGGTCCAAGCAACAGTCTGCTCAAATGTTCTTTTGTAATCATCAATAAAATTATCATTTGATATTCTTTTTTTTGTAAGATTAGCATCTATCATTTTTTTAATATCTGATGAATTTTCTATATAATTAGGATCTTTGAATTTAAACCACCATGTATTTCCAAAAAAAGCAACTTTTTTACCTCTAATCATTGCCTCTAAACCTACACTGCCAGTTGGAGTAACAACAAGGTTTGAATTATCTATTAGTTTAAAAGTATCTTCTTTGTAATCGATGAATTTGATTTTTTGATTTGTTATATGATTATAATAATATTTATTTTTATTTAAAAAAGATTCCTTTAATAAATTAAAAACTAATGGATGTTCTTTATAATATATAAACCAATCATCTGGTAACTCTTTTAGTAATGTTTCTAATATTAATTCAAAATCAGAATAAATCCCAGCCATTGGTAATGTACTTGCTTCAGGCTGTAAATTAGGACAAAACAATATATAATTTTTAGATAAATCAGGTTTTTTGGTAACACATTTTTTATAAATTTTTTTTAAATTTAGAATTTTTAATCTATTTAAAAACATATTAATTGATGATGAAATTTCAGATGGAAAATCTAGATTTTGAAACTTTTCACCTAATTTAGTTTTAACAAAATTATTAGACTCTTGCATTAAACCATTTAAAAATGATCTATAAATATCTTTAATAAAATAATAAATTAAATGATAAAAATTACTATTTTCTTTTAAATAGAATGGTTTCATATGACTTATTTTGTTTTTTACTTTATTAAAATATTCAAGATTTTTTTTCTCAAATTTATTAATTTTATTTTTTAATGAAAAGTCTTCAAATCTATTATCAATTTTTTTATCAACAACTAATCTATACTCACCTAAAAAAAGATAAGAAATAATTGTAGTATCTATTTTCAAATATTTTGCGACTTCGTATAATACTAGAGACTCCATATGATGAGGGTAATCAAAAAATATCATTTTATTAATTTTATATTTTTCAATTAGGCCAAAAGCAAACTTCAGCAGATCAAAATAGTGTTTTTTTCTAGAATTAAAATTGAATAATTTATCATCTTTTTCATATCGTGACATTAATCTATAAACTGTTAGTTCTAATTTAGATAAATCACTTATTATTTTTTTATTTAAGTAAAATTCAAATTTAGATTTGTCATGATCAAGACCTTTTTTTGAATTTCTTTGATCACAAAATATATTATTTATAATAAACTTTTTATAATATTTTTTTGTGTTAGCAAAATCTATAGAATAAATTATGGAATTTTCATTGCTTAAATTGTCTTTAATTAAGTCGAAAACTACTGGTTTCAGACACAAATTGTATGTTAAAATATTCATATATTTTTATTTATTTTTATATATACAATATTTAGTATTTCAAATTATTGATGAGAAAAATTTCATTAGTTATTACAGCTAGATCTAGCTACACAAAATATAAGACGATACTTGATAATTTAAGATATAAAAAAAATATTAAAATTGATATTGTTTGTTCTGGCTCTGCATTAATTGATAAATTTGGTAAAGTAGAGGATGAAATATCAAAAGATGGTTTTAAAATAGGTAAAAAAATTAATTTTATTCTGGATAACGATGATGATGATCGTCCTGGTAAAGAATTGAGCTTAGCAATATTTAATTTTTCAGAATACTTTAAAGAGCAAAAACCAGATATTGTTACAGTGATGGCCGATAGGTATGAAATTTTAGCACCTACAATCTCAGCTTCTTTTTTAAATATTCCTATAGCGCATATCCAAGGAGGTGAATTATCAGGAAATATTGATGAAAAAGTAAGGCATGCAGTTACAAAATTATCTAATATACACTTTCCTGCAACAAAAAAATCAATGCAAAATATTATTCAAATGGGCGAAAATAAAAAAAATGTATTTAAAACTGGCTGCCCCTCAATAGATATTGCAAAAGAAATTATTAGAAACAAAAAAAAATTATCTTTTGATATATACAAAAAATATGGTGGAGTTGGTTCATTTCCGAACTTAGATAAAGGATATGTTGTAGTAATGCAACATCCAGTAACTGATGAAAATAAAATATCAGGCAAGCAAATTATTGAAACATTAAAAGCTGTATTAAAAATTAATAAAGCGATTATATGGTTTTGGCCTAATGTTGATATTGGCACAGATAGAATTTCAACAAATCTAAGAATTTTTAGAGAAAAAACAAAATCAAAAAATTTTCATTTTATTAAAAATATGAACCCATATGATTTTTTAGAATTGTTATACTTTAGTAATGGTATTATTGGTAATTCAAGTTGTGCAATAAGGGAATGTTCTTTCTTAGGCGTACCTGCAGTTAATATTGGTACAAGACAAATTAATAGAGAAAGAGGTCCAAATGTAATTGATGTCAATTATAATCATAAACAAATTTACAAAGCTTTTACTAAAATCACAAATAAAAAAATTAAAAAATCTACAATTTATGGTGATGGTGAAGCGGGAAAAAAAATTGCAAACAAATTGGCTACAGTAAAATTAAATTCTAACAAAAAATTTATTTCATTATGAAAATAATTGAATACGAAAAATTTCTTAAAGAAAAAGTATTTAAAACAAAAGAATTTTACCAATTTAACTTACTCTTTAAAGATATTAAAAAGTTAAATAAAAGAAATTTCAAACATGGTGCTATTTTAGAAAGATCTTATATGTATAATAATCGAAGTATATTTATACCATTATTTAATAAAAACAAAAAACTAACTTCAATTAATTATAAGATTAAAAATTCGAGTAAAAGAACTGGTATTCAAAATAATTTTATAGCTAATTTAGATTTTAACTTTGTCGAAAGTAAATATTGGATTAAAGATAATGAGAATTCTTTTACTAGTAATTTTAATTTATTAAATAACGATTTATTAATAATACCTAATGCACTTCATCATATTAGTAATTTTGATTTAATGATGAAAAAAATCACCAAAACTATGCCAAATTTAAATACAATATATATCTATGACTCATATTTAAGAGAGGGGCATCAAAGTCCAAATGATTATGCTCGACATACTATACATTCATTAAAAAATATTATGGATAGATATAGTTTTAAATCAAAAAACATTGAAGAGACTGGGAATATTTTTGATAGTATACTTTATCTTTTTTCACAATCGAGTACTTTGTTAAAAAATAAAGAATTAAAAAAGATTAAAAAAATATTTGAAAAAGAATTGAAAAATAATTTAATTAAAGAAAGACATAAAAAAAAATGGATTTCATTAGGAAGAAAATATGCAACAATGACAACAGCATATTCAATTATTTTTAAAAAATGAAAAAGAGTAAACCAAATATTCTGGCTATTATACCTGCTCGTTCTGGAAGCAAAGGTCTTAAAAATAAGAATATTAAAAAAATAAAAAATAAAAGCTTAATTCAATATGCTATAGATGCAGCAGTATCTTCAAATATATTTTCACACATATTATTAACTTCTGATTCTATAAAATATAAAAAAGAAATTACCCATTATAATAATAAAGTAGATTTCATTCTAAGAGATAAAAAATTATCATCTGATAAAAGTAATACTTTAGATACATGGAGAGATAGTGTTAGAAAAAGTGAGAAAAAATATAATAAAATCTTTGATTACTCTTTTTTATTAGAGCCAACAAATCCATTGAGAAATGTATCTGATTTAAAAAAATTATACAAAAAAATTAATAATTCAAAGTATGATGGTGTTTTAACCATATCCTCAACACCAGAGACATTTACTAAAGAAAAAACATTGGTAATTAAAAAAAAAAAATTATCTTATTACATTGCTAGTGGAGCTAAATATTCAATTAGACAATATATCCCAAAACAATTTCATAGAAATGGTATCGGTTATGTTGCAAAAAGAGATTATATATTTAAATGTAAAAATGATTTCCTAAAAGGAAAAATAGGCTTTGTAATAATAGATAGAATTAATATTAATATCGATAATATTAATGATTTTAATATTGCAAAAATTTTAATAGAGAATGATAAAAAAATTAATTGAAAAAATATCAGATAAAAAAGCATCAATAGGAATTATTGGATTGGGTTATGTTGGCCTTCCTCTTGCTTATGAATTTTCTATTGCTGGGTTTAGAGTTATAGGTTTTGATAAAGATATTTCAAAATTAAATAAAATAAATAAATGTGAAAGTTATATCGAAAGAATTTCTAATTCTAATTTAAAGCAACTAAAAAAATATGATTTTAAAACTTCAAAAAATTATAAAGATATAATGAAAATAGATATCATTATTTTGTGCTTACCGACCCCATTAAACAAAAATAAAACTCCTAATATGAAATATATAAATGAATCACTTAACAATATAGATAGATATATTGTTAAAAATCAAATCATAGCCTTAGAAAGTACAACTTACCCGGGGACTACAGAAGAAGTAATAGGTCAAAAACTAATTAAAAAAGACTTCAATATTGGAAAGAATATTTTTTTGATTTATTCACCAGAAAGAGAAGATCCAGGTAATAAAAAATATTCATTAAAAAATACGCCAAAAATAGTTTCTGGTTATAGTGAGAATTGTAAAAAATTAGGGAAAGTTATTTATAGTTGTGTCTCACCAAGAGTTCATTTAGTTGACAATTTAAAAATAGCAGAAATGGCAAAAATTTTTGAAAATATTTATAGATCAATAAATATTAGCTTAGTGAACGAATTAAAAATAATTTGTAATAAAATGAATATAGATGTATTTGATGTAATTGAAGCCGCAAAAACCAAACCTTTTGGCTATACCGCTTTCTATCCAGGCCCTGGTCTTGGAGGACACTGCATACCCATAGATCCTTTTTTGTTAACATGGAAAGCTAAAAAGTATGGAGTAAAAACAAAATTTATTGAATTGTCAGGACACATAAATTCACAAATGCCTAATTTTATTTATAAAAAATTGTTAAATTATTTTAAAATTAATAAAATTAATAAAAAAAAGGCTAAAGTTTTACTTTTAGGCGCATCTTATAAAAAAAACATAAAAGATATTAGAGAAACACCTTTTATTAAAATTGTAGAAATATTTTTGAAAAATAATATTCCTTTTTCTTATAACGATCCACTTATTAAAAATATAAAAATTAATAGTGAAGTAAAATTAAAATCAATAAAGTTAGATTATAGAAAACTAAAAGAATTTGAAATTATTATTATAGTCACTGATCATGATTCATACGACTATAAAAAAATATTAAAATATTCAAATCATATTTTAGATACGAGGGGCAGGTTTAATCTTAAAAACACAAATGTCTCTAGAGCTTAATTTTAGACCTATTAAATATTTTATATAAGACCCAAGATATAAAATGATTAATAAATAATTTAAAATTTTTATACGAAGCTCTATTTCTTAAGTGCTCTACTTCAGCTGATTTGATTACTCCAATATTAAAATTTTTTTTTCTTATAAAGTCACAAATTTCAATATCTTCAAAATACATAAAAAACTTATTATTAAATCCACCTAATTTATTAAATATATCTCTTCTAAAAAACATAAACGATCCAGATATATACTTAACATCTATGACAGTATTGTAATTTTTTGTTAAAATATTAAACTTTTTTTTCTCTAATGTATCGTCTATTTTAAATAACCATCTTTTTAACATATTAAAAAAGTTAAAATTCTCTCTAAAGATATTATAATAATTTGCATTTGTTGATTTCAGTACAGGACCAGCTAAGCCATAATCATTATTTTTTTCCATAAAATCATATATTTCATAAATAACTTCAGGTTTCATTTTTATATCTGGATTTAATACTAAAAAATATTTACTAGATGGACTAATTGTATTTACTAAATTATTAGCTTTTCCATATCCGTAATTTTTTCCAGTTGAAATAACATCTGATTTTAAGTTTAATAATTTATTATAATAATTTAAGGTTGAAAGATTATCGGCTATTATAGTTTTTATTTTAATTTTTTTTATTGCCTCAAGTAATTTAGACAAATTTTCAACATAAGTTAAATCTGAATTATATGTTACAATTGATATAACCAAATCATATTTCATGCTTATAAGCCGCTATTTACAAAATTTACAACTTTATAATTATTAAGAATAAATAAAGTAAGAAATGAATAATTGAAAAAATATTTAAAATTTTTAAAGAAAGAAAAATAGAAATATAAAACAGGAAAAATTAAAAATAATCCATATCTTCCTTGATTGAAGTTTGAAAATGTTATTGATAAAGATATAAAAGCAAATGAACCTAAAACAAAATATAGAATATTTAAATTTGAGAATATTGAATTAGCAAACTTTAAATTAAAAAATATATTATAAAAAATAAAAAAGATAATTAAAATAACAAAAAATAAATACTCAAGTAAATGTGCAAGGTGTGACATAGATCCACCAATATAATATAAACTTGTTCCAAAGATAATTAATGATTTAAAAATGTTGCTTTCACCAATATTTAAATAAGTATATGTTTGATACATATTTAATGAGATTAATTCAGCAATTTTTAAAATCATTCCACTATTTTTTAAATAAATTAAAAATATTAGAGTTATTAGAATAAAAATTAGTATTTGATAGTATTTTAAATTAATTTTACAAACTATATTTACAGTAAGTAAGAAAAGGGAAAAACATATTATAAAAAAATTAGTTATATTCTGAAAATCAATATTAAACAATATAGGTGTAAAAATTAAATACAGAAAAAAATATCTATTTAAAAATAAGTAAAATAAAATTATCTGAAAATAAACAGAAGAAATATTTGGTGAGACGTAGGAAATATTATTAATAACTGATGGAAATATTAAAAATATTAATGCGCTATAACGCATATAGATATCATTAAATGAAAGAATTATTAAATAAAAAATAGTATTTAAAATAAATATATAAATTATATGAGCAATTTTTATATCGTTTATTATTAAAGAATTAGAATAATGATATAAATGATTTGAAGCACCAAAACTAAATTCTTTATTATAATTATATTGATTTTTACAACTATCTAGTAATTGAGTAGTATTATCCCAATACATTAAACATTCATTTTTAATATTTGGAAATAATTGAATTATAAAATTTTTAATTATTG
>MDTB01220955.1_pt1 | contig 11945 bp, 12 predicted proteins | sample 811161 | NCBI WGS metagenome assembly MDTB01 (sample SAMN05326650, study PRJNA326480) | marine metagenome | isolation source: seawater | place: Mediterranean Sea | collected 2009 | reverse complement strand
TTGGATATTCTTCTTTGAGAAGTACTTTCATTTTGCCATCAAAAACATAATCTGTTGAAAAATGAATTATAAATAAGTCTTTTTGCTCAGCAAAAGTTGCTAGATTCTGAATCCCATTTTTATTTATCGCGTTAGCATTATCAATTTCTACCTCAGCTTGATCGACTTTAGAATATGCAGCACAATTTATGATCCCTTCAAAAGGGTGTTGAAAAAAAAATTTTTCTAAACTTTCTGTTTTTGTAATATCTAATGCCTTTTTGTTTACAAAAAATAAATTATGCGAAGGATATTCTTTCGATACAGTATGGAAACATTGGCCTAATTGTCCTTCAGCTCCAGTGACTAAAATATTAGACATAAAGTTTTTTCTTATAATCAAAAAGGGTTGCATCTTTTAAATGAGGGTGCTTTTTATCTTTATCTGATTGGATCCATTCCTTTTCTGGAAGAATCCAATCTATTCCTAATTCTGAATCATTAGCGGCAATGCTTCCTTCGCTTTGGATTTTATAATAATTATCAACTTTATAGTGAAAAATAGAAGTTTCGCTGAGGGTTATATAGCCGTGTGCGAAGCCCCTTGGAATGAAAAGCTGAAGATTATTTTGATCACTCAATTCTTCAGCGAAATATTTCCCAAAAGTTGGGGATCCTTTGCGAATGTCAACTACAACATCTAAAACGGTCCCCTGAATTACACTTACTAATTTTGACTGAGCATGTGGATTAAGTTGATAATGTAGTCCTCTTAGAACTCCTTTTTTTGAATGGGTTAGATTGTCTTGACAGAAAACTATTTTTCTTCCTATAGCTTTTATAAAATCTGAATGCTGATATTTTTCTGAAAAACTACCCCTTAAGTCTTTATGAGTTTTAGACTTTAAAACTAGTACTTCTTTAAATAATGTTGATATTGCTTTCACAAAAATTATTGACTATATCTATTTATTAAATAGTCTCCATATGTAGTTCCCTTCAAAGTTTCAGCTTGATTAAGTAATTGCTCCTGTGAAATAAATCCTTTTTCATATGCAATTTCTTCTAAACATCCTACCTTAAGACCTTGTCTTGATTCAACCGTTTGAATAAACTGAGAGGCTTGTAGCAAGGATTCATGAGTTCCTGTATCAAGCCAAGCATAACCTCTACCTAAAGTTTCAACATGAAGATTTCTTTGTTTTAAATAGGCCTGATTTACATCAGATATTTCTAACTCACCTCTGCTGCTTGGTTTAATTTTTTTGGCAATTTGAACAATACTGTTTGGATAAAAATATAATCCTACTACTGCATAATTACTTTTAGGATATGTAGGTTTCTCCTCAATGGAATCCACATTTCCATTATTATCAAAAGAAATAACACCATATCTTTGTGGATCTTCAACATGATACCCAAAAACACAGGCTTTATTTTTAGAAATTTCAATACAGTTCAAAAGTTTTTCAGAAAGTGTATCCCCATAAAAAATATTATCTCCTAATATTAAACAAACAGGCTCAACGCCAATAAATTCTTCTCCTAAAATAAATGCTTCTGCTAATCCCTTAGGCTGTTCTTGAATTTTATATTGAAGTGAAATTCCCCATTGACTCCCATCTCCCAATAATCTTTTATATGAACTGATATCCTCTGGCGTACTGATCAATAATACTTCTTTAATTTCGGCTAAAAATAGAACAGACAATGGATAGTAAACCATAGGTTTGTCATATACCGGAAGTAATTGTTTTGATACTCCTTTGGTTATAGGGAAAAGTCTAGACCCAGTTCCTCCAGCAAGTAAAATTGCTTTCATTTAGTAAAAATAATTAAATTATAGCTGATTTATTTTTTATATATGCTATTAATTCTTTTTTTCGAATTTCAGAAGAAAAGTTTTTTTTGTAAAATATTTTTCCTTTTTGGCCAATATTTTTTCTTTCCTCAATAGTTGTTTTTAAAATCCTTTTTATTTGCTCATTAAATTTGACAATATTACCAGGAGGAACAATAAATCCACATTTTGCTTCTTCAATTATTGAGGCACCTTCTCCTGCTAACATTGCAAGTATTGGTTTTCCCATTGCCATATATCCCTGTAACTTTGCAGGTACTGTTTTTCTAAATAATTTACTGTCGTTTAATGATAGATAAAGAAAGTCAGCTTTTTCTACCCAGGATGGGATAATTGCTAAATTTTGTTGTGGAATAAAGAGTACTTTGTCATTACTTATTTCATCATATAACAATTGTTTCATCTCGTCTTTATGTCTTCCTTCCCCAATAAAAATCCATTGTATATTTTCACTATTATTTTGAATAATAACTTTACAAAGAGCATTAAAATCTTGAGCCGTTCCGAGATTACCTGTATACATTATTTTAAGGGTCTTTGGATTTAAATCTAATTCCAATTTATAATTGATTTTGTTCTCTTCAATTATTTTTTCTGCCCAATTTGGAAAATAATAAACCCTGTCATGAGTTACTCGTTGAAGAGCTATCTTTACAAAACTTTTAGATCCAACTAAAATAAGATCAAATTTTTCATATAAAATTTTTACACCTTTTTCAATCCAATTAAGTACTCTTTTTGAATTTATAATGTTAACTGCTTCTAGAGATTGTGGCCATAGGTCTAAATCCCATAGGATTGTTTCTGTTCTTTTAATCACCTTATAAAATATTGCAGGAATTGCTATTAAAAAAGGACTAGTATGATGAACTAAAACCTTGTCAAATTTTTTTTTGAATAGAATCAAAAATATCGTGTAAAAAAAGGTGCTAAAAAAATATGAAAGGTAATTGATTATAAGTCTTAATTTAGAGCCATTACCTCTAGGGAAGAGAGGTAGTCTTCGAATAGTTAAGTTTTCCCTACGTTCAAAAGAATTTTTAAAAGGTCCATAGCCCTTAAATATCTTCCCTTCTGGATAATTTGGCCATCCCGTGATTAGATGGAGTTGCAACCCTTCTTGAGTTAACCAACTTACTACTTCATTGATTTTAAAGTGTTCAGGGTCAAAATGGTTAGTATAAATTAAGATTCTTTTCGCCACACCTTAGAATTGACATAGTCGATGTAAGATAAAATAATCCTTTCCACTTTTAATGATACATTAGGTTTGGAATAGTCTTCTACTATTGGTAAATCTCTGGACTCTGTATTTTGTTGCTTGACCAGCTCCAATCCTTGAAAAATCCTTTTTTTCTTTAATCCAACCATCATTACAGAAGCTTCTTCCATTGCTTCAGGTCGTTCATGAGTATCTCTTATATTTAGTGCTCTAAAATTCAAAATCGAAGATTCCTCTGAAATTGTACCACTATCTGAAAGTACTGCAAATGCATTCTTTTGGAGTTTATTGTAATTAAAGTATCCTTGCGGGGATAACCACTGAATCAAAGAATGGAATTTTAATTTTGAGATTTCAATTTGCTTTTTTGTTCGTGGATGAGTACTCACAATTACAGGAATAGAAAACTTTTCTGCAAGAGCATTCAGACTTTCCATTAAAGCTTTAAAATTAATCGGATTATTGATGTTCTCTTCTCGATGTGCAGATATTAAGAAATATTGATTTTTTTTTAGTTTTAATTCATCTAAGACCTTACTTTTTTCTATGGCCTCTTTAAAATGATCTAATATTTCAAACATAGGGGATCCAATCTTAATTATTTGATCAGGAGGAAGTCCTTCTTTTAGTAGGTATTCCCTAGAAATATCACTATAAGTTAAATTGATATCTGCCAAATGGTCCACTAACTTTCGATTTGTTTCTTCTGGTACTCGTTGATCGAAACAGCGGTTGCCTGCCTCCATATGAAAAATTGGAATCTTTCTTTTTTTGGCTGGTATTGACGATAAGCAACTGTTTGTATCACCAAGAACTAAAAAAGCGTCTGGTTTAGTTTTTTCTAAAAGCGCATCTACTTTAATTAAAATTTGCCCAATGGTTTGTGCAGCATTTTCTCCAGCCGCTTCTAGATAAAAATCTGGCTGTGGAACCTGAAGATCTTCAAAAAAAATCTGATTTAATGTGTAATCATAATTTTGGCCAGTATGAACAAGAATGTGATCAATTGCTTCTGAATGATGTAAACGATCAATGACTCTAGATAGACGAATGATTTCTGGTCTGGTTCCAACTACTGTCATTACTTTGATTGGTTCTGTTTTCATATCTGTAAGTTATACTTTTTCAAAATAAACATCAGCATTCTCTGAGTCATAATGCTCATTAATCCAAAATATTGTTACTAGATCTTCCTTACCTATGTTTGTAATATTGTGAGTTGTCCAAACTGGAATGTCTACATAAGAAGGATTTGTGCCATCTATCTTTAACTCGAATGATTTATTGTTTCCAATTTTTCTCATACGGATTATTGCTTTTCCTTGTATTACAGAAAATCGCTCTATCTTTCTTGTATGGAAATGGTTTCCTCTACATAATCCTGGTTTGGTTACGGAATAAGATAGCTGGCCTTGAGAATGGCTTCTAACTAACTCAGAAAAGTGACCTCTTTCATCTTTATGCAATTTATGTGATTTTGGGAAAAATTTTAAATGATCGATAGCTGATCGAAATGTATTAAATAATTGTAAATCAAAATTTTCTTCCAGTTTAGGTATACATCCTTTTTCAATATACTCATGTTTAAAATCCTTAAGCTGGGCTAGAACTTCTGAAACAGTTTTTTCATTTTCATGAGGAATCTCTATTTTATGAATTCCCTCTTTATCAATTTGATTTAAAATATGATTTACCACAGATTCAACATAAATCAAGGGGACCTCGTCGTCTATAATTATTTCAGTCGCTTTCTCCTGAATTAGTTGGTGGGAAAAAGTCGAAATAAAAGAATTGTAGTTTGGCTTTCCAAAAGGGCCAAAGATGTTTGGTATTATTAAGTCAATAAAAGAAAAATCACCGTAAGAAGCTGTTCTAGCTAAAATTTCACCAGCCTGTTTTTTTGATTTACCATAGGGTGTATCTTTATTTTCTTGAAGACTTGAAGAATAAATTAAACTTCCTTTAAAATTATTTGCAATCAAACTTGTTGATAGAGTTTTTGCTAATTGAATATTGATTTTTGCAATTTCTTCTGAAGATTTATGTCTGTTTAATCCTGCCAAGTGGATGATGACATCACACCTATTAACAAAATTTGACATTGCACTATCATTTTGGAAAAATGATCTCTTAAAATCAACAATCTGAAAGTCTTGAAAGTTGTACTTAATGGTATTTTTTATGTGGTTCCCTAAAAAGCCATTATGCCCAGTAATTCCAATTTTTGTGTTAGCCATTAATTTCTTTTTGTACTTCAGGTAATTCTAATAATAGTTCTTTCATCCCTTTAACATCTAAGCGTTTTGTATTATCTGAGTTATACTCCCCCTTTAGTTTGGTTTTTTGCCCCTCAGAAAAGTATTTTTTATAGTTTAAATCTCTGTTGTCGGCCTGAATTCTGAAATAAGCACCTAAATCATCTGCTTTTAACATTTCTTCTGCAGTTACTAATGTTTCATACAATTTCTCTCCATGACGTATTCCAATGGTTTCAATCGGTGTATTAGTGTTAAATAATTCTTTTAAAGCTTCAGCTAATGTTTCTATAGTTGCAGCAGGTGATTTTTGGACAAATAAATCTCCTTGTTCGCCATTTTCAAAAGCAAATAGAACTAATTCAACAGCATGATTAAGTGTCATCATGAATCTAGTCATATCAGGTTGAGTTAAAGTTAAGGGCTTCCCTTGTTTTATTTGTTCGATAAAAAGTGGAATAACAGACCCTCTAGATGCCATTACATTACCATATCGTGTACCACAAAATACTGTTTTTTCTGGATTAAGATTTCTTGACTGAGCAACCATTACTTTTTCCATTAAAGCTTTACTCATTCCCATGGCATTTATAGGGTAAGCTGCCTTATCAGTACTTAGGATAACTACTTTTTTTACACCCTCATTTGCTGCACAAGTCAAAACGTTTTCTGTCCCCAATATATTTGTTTTCACAGCTTCTAAAGGGAAAAATTCACAAGATGGTACTTGTTTTAATGCTGCTGCATGAAAAATATAATCTACTCCTTGCATCACCTTTTTAACTGAGTTTAAATCCCTAACGTCTCCAATATAAAACTTGACTTTAGGATTTTGCAATTTTTTTCTTAAATCATCCTGCTTTTTTTCATCTCTTGAAAAGATTCTAATTTCATCGAAATTTGATTTTTCCAGTGTTTTATTTAAAAAAGCATTTCCAAAAGAACCAGTTCCACCTGTGATAAGTAATGTTGATGATTTCATATTTTATATACTTGAATTATATCTTTAAAAATCAGTTGTTTTACTTTAGCTGCAAATTTTCTAATTAAAGATACTAGATTTCTTCGTTTCATTTCTTTTATAAATTTAATATTCGATCTATCCTTAATCTCCAATAATTGATTTATATATGGGAGATAAATATTATTTAGAAGCACACCTTTTAGTGATACATAATAACTACTTAGATTGGTTTTAAATATATTTTTATTAAGTTGCCTAATACCTGCGAAATGATAAAATAACAAGGGTTGGTCATCTATGAGAATTAATCCTTTAGTAAGATGTAACTTGTAGTTTTTTACATTCCAAATTGCAAGATTTGCTCCTTTATGTTTTAGAATTTTTAAGTTAGGATATTTTTTTGGCCATTGATCTAAATATTTTTGGTCTGCATACTTACCATACTCTAATTTTTGATAACACCATTCTATACATTGTATTGCCCAATCTGAAACACATTGTCTTCCAACTTTATCATTTCTAAATGAAATCCATCCAACATTAAACTTTCCGTACTTTTTTTTTGATTTATTTAGCCAATGGAATTTATGCTCTATGATTCCTATTGAAGCATCTCCCAATTCATCAAAAAGAGGTTTTAATGAGCTATAAAAATATAAATCAGAATCTATATAATTCAATAGTTGAATATCGGGGTTTTTCTCAAAAACAAAATCACAAACTTGGGCAGAACAAGTGAAAAAATACTCCGCTTTAGATCTTTCTTTTTTAAGTTTTTTTAATTCAGGTCTAAAATCAAATAAGTCATTATGGCTATATATTATTGAATTTAGCAAAGGTTCTTTTTTCAAAATTTCAAACACTAGGTTATCCATACAAACAATATAAATAGTAGATCTTTCATTATACTTTACCAATGATTTCAAAAGTAATTTTGCATGTGCTAAATAATTTGAGTCAAAATAGGTGCAAAAATGAAAATCCTTCATTTAACAAAATGACTTATGGTTTCAATAATATAATCTTGATCAGTCTTTTTTAATCCAGGGTACAAGGGAATACTTAGAAGATTCTTGGCCAAATATTCTGAGATGGGAAAATCGCCCTTTTTAAAATTTAATTCTTTATAAGCTTTCTGAAGATGAGGAGGAATTGGATAATGTATAGCTGTACCTATATTATTTTTCAATAAATATTGTTGGAGTTTTTCCCTTTTGGGAGTTTGGATAACATACAAATGAAAAACAGAATTACTATTTGATGATTGATAAGGCAAAATACAATTTTCCATATTTGGAAGATTCTTATTGTAATACTCGGCCTGTTTCCTCCTTTCATCTGTAAATTCTTTCAAATAATCTATTTTTACATTTAAAAAAGCTGCTTGTATTTCATCAATTCTAGAATTTATTCCTTTTATTTTATTTATATATTTCTCTTCTGAACCATAATTTCTATAAGCCCTACAAAATTTCATTATTTTTTTTGATTCAGTTGTAATACATCCGGCTTCACCAATAGCTCCTAGATTTTTTGTTGGGTAAAAACTAGTTGCACTAACAATTCCAAAAGTTCCTGTAAATTGACCTCCAAATGTTGCTAATTGGGCTTGTGCATTATCTTCTACAACAAATAAATTATATTTTTTTGAGATTTTCATTATACTAACCATGTCGCAAGCTTGACCATATAAATGAACAGGCATTATCACTTTAGTTTTTGAAGTAATTTTTTCTTCAATCTTTAATGGGTCAATATTATAGGTTTTTATATCTGGTTCAACCGGAACAATTTTAGCCCCCAATTGACTTATGGCTAACCAAGTAGCAATGTAGGTGTTCGATGGGACGATGATTTCATCTCCTGGCATTATTTTAATTGCCCTTAAAGCAATTATTAGAGCATCAAGACCGCTGCCAACTCCTATGGCATGTTTTGTGTTTAATAAATTTGCGAATTTTTTTTCAAAAGAATTGACTTCATTTCCTAAAACAAAATATTTACTATCTAAAACATTTTCAGCTTTTTTTAGAAGTTTTGCTCCTAAAAGTTTTTGCTGATGATCGAATGAAAGGAATGGTATCATGATTTTGTGGCATAAACTATTATATCAGCGCTAACACCAATTCTCTTAAAAGGTGTTAGAGCTTTTCTAATCATTCTATAAAATTTTCCCGAAATCTTATACCCAATTATTCCAAATATTTTAAAAATTAATGATGCAAAAGGAGGTTGAATCATTTTTATAGTCCTAACCTCTTCTATTTCAAATCCTGCATTTTGAATCAGATTTCCGATTGACATTGGAGACCATGTATAAAGGTGTTGATTAATATCACCTTTTACATAAGCATAAGATAAATCCTCATGAGGTACTGATATCATTAGCTTCCCTTTTTTCTTTAAAACTCTATTCGCATCTAATAAAGTTTCAATTGGATTAATAATATGCTCTAATGCACTATTCGAAATTATAATGTCTATACTTTCTTCTTTAAGAGCCTCAAAAGATTCAAAAATTTCTATCCCAAATGATTTTGCTTGTTTTTGGGCCAAAGGGTTTATTTCAATGCCTAATTTTTTTTTACAGTTTAAAGAATTTAAAACAAATCCTCCTCCACATCCAAAATCTAACACAGTATCATTTTGTCTTATAAACTTTTTAAATTTAGAAGAAACAAATACTGTATGAGAGTTTTCATTGCCAATTTTTTTTTGGTAGTCCCAATATTTTTTATCGTATGCCATTTTCTATATAATCTCTCTTGTCATAATAATGCGAAGCTAAAACTAATAATACTGCCCCTTTATTAAAATTATCCATCCAATGGTAATCTTCAGGGTTTAATATTAAACATTTACTCGGGTTATCTAAATTGAATCTAATATCGCCTGAAGGGCTTACTATATTAACTGAGCAACTCCCATTTATTGCAACTAATGCTTGTGAGGTTTTTTTGTGTTTGTGAAAGCCTCTACTTTTACCTTCTGAATTATAAATAAAATATACCCTTTTAATTGTAAATGGTAAAATTTTCTCAATTACTGTTAGATCTCCCCTTTTGTCAGAAAATGTTGGTAGCGAAATTAATTTTGCCAAAATCTACAAATTTGTTTTAGAGTATCTTAAAAGTTGATTTATAAAATTGTAATTGTTGTAATGAATTGCTCTTTTATATCCTCTTTTCTGAATTAACAATCTTTCTTTATCATTTTCTAGATAAAATTCAATCTTATCCATTAAATCTTTATTGCTTTTAAAAGTTATAATTTCAGATCCAATATCAAAAAAATCATTTATCCCATCATTATGCTGAGTTAGAATAAATGAATTTAGTGTTAAAACCTCAAAAATTCTGTTATTGACTCCATGAAAATTTTTATATCCATCCAAAAATAAATTTAAAACAATTTTACTCTCCCTTATTTTTTTTATGTATTGATTGCCATAAATAGGGTTATTTATCTGTTGTTTAAATATAAAATTATCAGGGATATCTTCTTTCCCATAACCGAAAATTTGAATTTTATCCTTTAACTTAAACTTTAATTCTTCTAATAAATCCCATCTTTTAGAGTGTTTAAATTGAAGACCTCCAATAAAAAGAACATCTATTGTTTTTTTTTCATTTTTATTGGGTCTAATTATATTAGGATTGAAAATTTTTACAAATTTTCTTGGCTCATATCTTTTTTCAAAAAGTCTGTCAATATTCCCAGAATAACATGTTATATCATATCTAGGGGTATTTTTTAGTAAAATTTTGTTATGAAATTTTACTTGATGAGGAAATATTCCAAACCATTGAATTGATAATATTTTATTTTTATCAAGAAAACGAAAAAAAAATCGCCCGCAAAAATTAGAAGGATTTGAAATAACAATACTAACTTTATTTCTCTTTATCAAATTTATTAATCTATATGATGTAATGGTTCTATTTAAAGGTGCAATCAAGAAGCTAATTAAGATATTTAGATAACGATATTTAAATAATTTGAACCCAAAGAAAACATTTGGATTGTAAAATGTAAATACACGATAACCATTTTTTTCCAAACCATTTATAATTCCTAAATAAAACATCGAGTTTTGTCTAAGAAAAGTTGTCAGGCTTTCTTTTTTATCCCACATTGAATATAAAGTGGGATCTATATTAAAAAGAAATAATGCATTTTTATTCATTGAAAAAAAATGAAATTATTTCGCATACGTATATTATTTGTTTTTCTTCAAGGTGCTCTCCAATTGGAATAGATAGAATTTCATTAGCGATTTGGTTGGAACGAAATTTGGTTGTATCCTGTTCGACAAAACTATAAGCATCTAATTTATTTAGAGAAATTGGGTAATGAATTCCTGTTTGAATATTATGTTTTTCAAGATGGGCCCTGAGTTCATCTCTTTTTTTTATTCTTATTACATAAAGATGAAAAACAGAATTTTGTTCATTTAATAAATTAAAAGTTCTTACTTGTTTTATTTTAGAAAATTCATTGTCATAAATAGCAGCTATTTTTTTTCTTCTCTTTATCCAAGAGTCTAAATGTTTTAATTTCACATTCAGGATGGCAGCTTGCAATGAATCTAATCTAGAATTTCTCCCTATAAATTTATGATCATATTTACTGACTCGGCCGTGATTAGCAATCATTCTTGATTTTGTTGCAATTTCACTATTATTTGTAACTATTGCTCCACCATCCCCGTAGGCTCCAAGATTTTTCCCTGGATAAAAACTAAAACATCCTATGTCTCCAAAATTTCCAACTCTAGTTCCGTTGTATTCTGCCCCATGTGCTTGAGCGCAATCCTCAATTAAAAATAAATTATTACGTTTAGAAATTTCAAGTATTGGTTCCATAACTGTCGGAATCCCATACAAATGAACAACAATAATCCCTTTAGTTTTATGGCTAATTAGACTTGAAAGACATTCTAAATCAATAGAGTAATCTTTAGGGGAAATATCACAAAAAACCACCTTATGTCCACAGTTTGAGATTGCTTCAGCTGTTGATATAAATGAATTTGCAGGTAAAATTATTTCACTGTTTTGAGGGAGATCTAATGCTTTTAATGAAATTTCTAAAGCATCCGTTCCATTCCCAACCCCAATGCAATACTTTGAACCAAGATATTTCGAAAAGGATTTTTCAAATTTATCTAAATGATGTCCCTTTACAAATAACTGTTCTTCGATTACAGAATTTATAGCTAAATCTATTTCTTCTTTAATAGAAAGATATTGTTTTTTGAGATCTAAAAATTTTACTTTTTGCATTTTTTATTTTAAACGTTTTACTGGATTCCCCGCATATGTGCCGGGGTAGTGAATATCTTTTGTAACTACAGAACCGGCCCCTATAGTAACATTATCACAAATTTTAACTGGCAATATAGTAGCATTTGAACCAATTAGAACATTATTACCAATCTCTGTCTTTTCAATTTTTTTTTCATCACCGTTTGCTCTTTTACCATTTTTAAATCGATCATTCACAAAAATTACTCCATGGCCTATGAAACAATCTTTACCAATTATTAATTTTTCGCATAAAAATGAATGAGACTGAATTCTTGTGTTTTCATTGATGTATACATCTTTTTGTATCTCTGTAAAAGGACCTATGAAACATTTTTTATCAATTGTTGCGCCATAA
>MDTB01147557.1_pt1 | contig 11946 bp, 13 predicted proteins | sample 811161 | NCBI WGS metagenome assembly MDTB01 (sample SAMN05326650, study PRJNA326480) | marine metagenome | isolation source: seawater | place: Mediterranean Sea | collected 2009 | reverse complement strand
TACCCCGATGCCGGTCATGCCGAACGCTTCATCGGCGTTGGAATCGGCTTCAAGGAGGTGCATCTGCGCAATCTCACCTATTTCGCCCATCTCGACACCGTTGAGGAGGGTGCTCCGGATCTGGACGTGGGGGTGAAGATTTTCCGGGGGCTGAATGTTTCCCGCGATCTCCCGATTCCGGTTGTGGTGCGCTTCGACTACTCAGGTCGGGTCCCCGGGGCGCGCGAGAGAGCGATCGCAGATTGTCAGAGGGTCAACCAGGCCATCGCCGCAAGGTATGCCGATCTGGTTCAAGACGGCCTGTTGCACACCTGTCTCACCGTTCGAGACCGCAACAAGACAACCCCAGCAGAGGTCGTAGGGTCCACTCTCGATCCTCAGACCCAGGAGGCTCACTGATCATGCTCATTGTCAAGGTCATCAAGCCGCTTGTCTCCACCAACCGGATTCCTGATTTTCAGCACAAGCACCTTCAGGTTGTGCAAGACGGGAGCTCCAAGAAGGTTGCCGTTGACGCCGTTGGGGCCAAACCGGGGGACTGGGTGATCTGCGTCGGCAGTTCGGCAGCCCGTGAGGCGGCAGGAAGCAAGTCCTATCCCAGCGATCTCACCATCGTCGGCATCATTGACCACTGGGAACCTGATCCTCCGAAAACGTCGTCCACCTCCTCGTCAGCTCCTGCCCCAGCTGTTGCACCCGCTCCTGCACCCGTGTCCAAGGCGGGCTCTGGCTCAGCGGCGCAAGGAGGTTCAAGCACCTGATGGAAATCATGCAGGTGATGGGAACGCTGGTCTGCACCTACCGCGTGGCGGGGCTTGATCACATGCACCTGCGCATTCTCTGCAACAACAAAGGCAAAAAACTGGTTGCTGTTGATCCAGTCGGCGCCCGCGAGGGCAACTGGGTGTTCACAGCCAGTGGTTCCGCAGCCCGTTTCGCTTGCCCTGATCCGACGGTTCAGACCGATCTGACCATCGGCGGGATCATCGACCACTGGACGCCGGACGGATAGGGACGTTTCCCCCTCCGCCGCTTCCGTCTCCGCTTCCACCTCTTTTATGGCCACCCCTTCTCCCTCCCCCCGCCGCCGCACCACACGCTCCTCGGCCGCCTCCCGAACGACTGCAGCGTCCGCCAAGACGGTGGACGTGACGCCAGTGGCCAGCGAGGACCCCCCGGCTTCAGCACCCGCTGCGCCCACAGACAGCACTCCATCGACCCCTGCGAAATCAACGCCCACCAGTGGTGGCGGCTCCAGCGCGGGTGGACAGCGTCCAGCAGCGAAATCTGCGTCGACCAGCTCTGGAGGGTCGGTTCAGGGAATCGCCCTCGGCATGATTGAAACCCGAGGTGTCGTTCCGGCGATTGAGGCGGCCGATGCCATGACCAAAGCAGCTGAGGTGTCACTCATCTGCCGCGAATTCGTGGGTGGTGGCTACGTGACCGTGATGGTCCGCGGTGAGACGGGAGCGGTCAATGCAGCAGTCCGTGCCGGTGCCGATGCGTGCGAACGGGTCGGTGACGGTCTCGTGGCAGCGCACATCATTGCCCGTCCGCACACCGAGGTGGAGCCTGCTCTTGCCTCCAGCGGTGCCCTGCGTCGCAGCTGACGCCACAACACAGGTGCCTCAAGTGGTTCATAAAAATCTCCCACGCCCTTAAACGGCGCTTAGATTCGCCCGCCAGATCACGACAAGCCCGATTCCGATCCCGCTCGCCGTTTTGACTCAGGAGCTGTCCCTCCCTCTGCACACCGCCTGGCTAATCCCGTTGTACGGATTTGCCGGAATGGTCGTGTCGCTTCCCTGGGCCTCCGGTTGGTTCCGCCGAGTGGCGCACCGACCTGCCGCCTACCTCAACATTCTGTTGACGCTCCTGGCGTTCGTCCACGGCAGCCTGATTCTTCAGGAGGTGTTCCGTTCAGGGCCTGTAGACCTGGCCTATCCGTGGCTCACGGTTGCCGACCTCGAGCTTGACATCAGTTTCAGTCTCACCCTCAACAACCTGGTCGCTCTTGAGCTGATCACCGGTCTGAGTTTGTTCTCCCAGGTTTATTCGCTGGGGTACATGGACAAGGAGTGGGCCCTGGCTCGTTTTTTCGCCCTGCTTGGTTTCTTCGAGGGAGCCATGAGTGGCGTGGTGCTGAGCGACTCCCTGTTTCAGAGTTATTTCCTGCTGGAGATGCTCACCCTCTCCACCTATTTATTGGTCGGTTTCTGGTACGCCCAGCCGTTGGTGGTCACCGCAGCGCGTGACGCCTTCCTCACGAAGCGCGTCGGTGACGTGCTTCTGCTGATGGGTGTTGTGGCCCTGTGCAGTTTGTCCGGTGCGATGGGATTCGGCGATCTCTACAGCTGGGCTGCCAACAGCAGCCTCACGCCCCTGGCGGCAACGCTGCTGGGGCTCGGACTGATTGCCGGCCCGACCGGTAAGTGTGCTCAGTTCCCCATGCACCTCTGGCTGGATGAGGCCATGGAGGGACCGAACCCGGCATCGATTCTGCGTAATTCAGTGGTCGTGACCTGTGGTGCGATCGTCCTGCTGAAGGTGATGCCGATCCTGCAGACCTCACCCATCACCCTCGCTGTCCTGCTGGTGATCGGAAGCATCAGTGCCATCGGTGGGTCGCTGGTGGCGATCGCGCAGGTGGACATCAAGCGCACCCAGTCCTATTCCACGACCGCCCACCTTGGTCTGGTGTTCATCGCCATTGCCCTGCAGATCCCGGTGTTGGCCCTGCTGTTGCTGTACACCCATGCCGTCTCCAAGGCGTTGCTCTCGATGAGCATTGGTGGTGTGATCGCTTCCACCAACTGCCAGGACATCACGGAACTCGGAGGCCTGGCCAGTCGCATGCCGGCCACCACCACCGCTTACATCGTCGGCGGTGCTGGGCTGGTCGCTTTCCTTCCCCTTGGAGGCTTTCTGGCAATGGCCCAGGGCATTGAGCTGCTCAGTGTCCGTTCGATTCCATTCATGGCGGTGTTCCTGATCACCAATGCCCTCACGGCACTCAATCTGGTCCGCGTGTACCGGCACGTCTTTCTGGGTGATGCCTTGATCAAGTCCCGCCGGGCCGCCGAAGTGAACTGGCAGATGGCGTTACCGATGGTGGCCCTGTCCGTCGTGGTGCTGGTCACCCCGGTGCTTCTGGTGCGGTTGGAATCGCTCGATGGTCTGCTCGCTTTTCCTTTCTGGGCTGCTGCGCTCGTGGTGGGCAGTGGTCTGGTTGGGCTTCTCGCCGGCGCCCTTGTGCCGCTCAGCAAGGCCTGGTCGCGCTCGCTCAACCCTCTGGTGCGCGGCATCCAGGATCTTCTGGCCTACGACTTCTACACGGAGCGGTTCTACAGAATCACCATTGTCAACGTGGTCGCCAGCATTTCTCGCCTGGCCTCCTGGTTTGACCGCAATGTGGTGGATGGACTGCTCCACGGCGTTGCGCGTTTCTCTCTGCAAAGTGCCGACAGCCTCAAGCTCAGCGTCAGTGGACAAAGCCAGTCCTACGTGCTGACCGTGCTTGTGGCGATCGTTCTGTTTCTCACTTCGGTGAGCTGGTTCCTCACCTGACACCGAACCCATGCTGCTTTCCTTTCTGCTGCTGATTCCCTTTGTTGGGGCCCTTGCCCTGCTGGTCTGGCCTGGAGATCAGGGGGACGAGCGTCTGCGCATCGGCTGCATTGCTGTGCTGGCCGTTCAGTGCCTGGTGAGCTTTGCGCTGCTGGTGCCTTTCGATCCTGCGGAGAGTGGTCTTCAGCTGGTTGAACAGGCCCGCTGGGTGCATTCGATCGGACTGGACTATGCCCTCGCTGTGGATGGTCTGTCCCTGCCGCTGGTTCTGATGAATGGTGTTCTCTGCCTGGTGGCGGCGATCGCCTCCCGCACAATCGACAACCGTCCGCGCGTCTACTTCGCCCTGCTGCTGGTGATCAGTGGTGCGGTGAATGGAGCCTTCCTGGCCCAGAACCTGCTGCTGTTCTTCCTCTTCTATGAGCTGGAACTGATCCCGCTGTGGATGTTGATCGCTGTTTGGGGAGGCGCCAACCGTTCCTACGCGGCCACCAAGTTTCTGATTGTCACGGCGGTTTCCGGTGTGCTCATCCTGGCGGCATTCCTGGGACTGGCCCTGGTCAGCGGCACGATGGATTTCAGCCTTCATCCGATCATGGCGGGTGAGCTGGGAATGACGGCTCAGCTGGTGCTGATGGGCGCTCTGCTGATCGGCTTCGGCATCAAGATCCCGCTTTTCCCCTTTCACACCTGGCTACCGGATGCTCACACCGAGGCGTCCACGCCTGTGTCGGTGCTGTTGGCTGGGGTGCTGCTCAAGCTGGGGACCTACGGATTGCTGCGGTTCTGCCTCGGACTGTTTCCTGAGGCCTGGCAGCTGGCGTCTCCGTGGCTTGCGGCATGGGCGGCGATCTCGGTGCTCTACGGCTCCTTGGCTGCGATCGCTCAGACGGATATGAAACGGATGGTGGCCTACAGCTCGGTGGGCCATATGGGATATGTGCTGCTTGCAGCTGCTGCCGCAACCCCGCTCGGGTTGATGGGTGCCCTCTTCCAGATGGTTAGTCACGGCTTGATCTCCGGCGTTCTCTTCCTTCTGGTGGGAGTGGTGTACGCCCGAACTGGGACCCGCGATCTGAATGTGCTGCGGGGATTGCTCAATCCGCAGCGAGGCCTCCCCCTGACCGGCTCTCTGATGATCATCGGCGTGATGGCGAGTGCGGGGATCCCAGGCATGGCTGGATTCATCTCTGAGTTCCTGATCTTCAGGGGAAGCTTGCAGCCATTCCCCATCGCCACCTTGCTGTCGATGGTGGGCTCCGGACTCACAGCGGTTTACTTCCTGTTGCTGGTGAACCGGGCTTTCTTCGGCAGGCTGGCCATTGCCGCCGGTGCCGTGGTGAATCCTCGTATCCTTCAGAGCGTTCCGCTGCAGGAACAGGTGCCTGCCATTGCTCTCACCCTCGGCGTCCTGCTGTTGGGTCTGGCGCCGGAGCTGCTCTCCGGCCTCAGTGAATCCACCACCACCAGCCTCAGCCAGTTGAGCGAGGTCCTGTCATGACGGCGACCCAAACCCCCACTGCTCCTCTACCGCTCCAACCGCCGACGCTGCCGGATCAGGAGGAATTGATCCGCCGTCTGCTCGGCGATACGCCTTTGCTCAAGGACACTCCGGACCATTTGCTCCAGGTGGTGAATGTGCTCGAGAGCTACGGCATCGTGCTCGATGCTTACAGCAAGAATCTGGTTGATCAGGGGGAGAAACAGCTCCTGAATCCATTCCCCGTGTTCCGTTTCTTCCATGAGGGGTTCACGCTGAAACGCCTCTGGGACCACCTGCTCGGCGATCGGATCAACTTCGAATACGCCGAGTACTGCCAGAAAGCGATGTTCTGGCATGGCACCGGCGGTCTTGATGCCTATCTGGACAGTGAGGCTTTCCAGGACGCCTGCCGACGGATCATTCGGCGCAAATCGGGCCGCGATCCTCTCCTGGCGATGACCAATCAGTTGTACCCAGGCTTTGCGCCGGAATCGATCCGCTCGCTCTCCACGATCTATTGCCTTGGTCTCTTCTGGCGCGTGATGAGTGATCTGTTTATCGATCTGGCGCGCCGCTACAGGATTGGAGAGGTGGCCTGCGTCAACGACGTGGTGCATCACATCCGTGATGGTTTGGTGGCTGCGGCGGGTAACCCGATCACTTACAAGGTGACCGTGGCAGGAGAGGAGATCTGGGTGCTTCCGCCGGAGGCGGGACTCACCTTTCTCGTTGATGTGGCTGTCCCCTACGTGGAAGCGGTGTTCTTCCGTGGCATGCCGTTCCTCGGCACCGTGTCGTACAACGCCCAGGCCCGACAGATCTCACCGGACATCAGCGATTTCAAGTACGGCGCTCTTTACGCCGATCCAATCCCCAGCATGGGTGCGGGCATCCCTCCGAGCCTCTGCATGCAGGACATGTTCCGGCACCTGCCCGAGGAGCTGAGCCGCTGGTACGACCACGCCGGCCGCGGACAGGTGGATGTGCATGTGCAGATCTGCGTGAGTTTTCAGAAATCGATGTTCTGCGTCACCAATGGCGCCATCGCCGGCACCATGCCCCATCCGCTGGACAGCGATGATCCGCAGCAACAGGCTGCGAATCGGGCTTACGCCGAGTCCTGGAGCGCACGGTTGATGGGCTGCCGGCGGGAGGCGCTCCTTTAGGTTTCGCTGCAGGGATATGGCATCTGATGGACCAGTGGCAGGAACGCAAGCGGCCGGTCTGCCTGGAACGTCGCTTTGAGTTCGACAGCTACAGCGCCACCCGTGACTTCCTCGACAAGTTGGGTGACCACAGCGAAGCAACGCAATGCTTCCCGGACATCAGTTTCGGGACCACCTATGTGAACATCACCATCCGTCCGGACGCCGAGGGCAAGGATGCTGCTGTGAGCGATGGAGATCGTGAGTTCGCCGCTCAGATCGATGCCCTCCTCGGTTGAAACGGTTGATCTGGCTGCGGCCTATGCCGATTCAGGCGTAGCGGACGTGCTGGCCCAGCTTGACCGGGAGCTGGTCGGGCTGGCACCTGTGAAAACCCGCATCCGTGAAATCGCGGCGTTGTTGTTGGTTGAACAGGCGCGACAGCAATTGGATCTGCCCAGCACGACGCCCAGTTTGCATATGTCGTTCACCGGGCGCCCCGGCACGGGAAAGACCACCGTTGCGCAACGCATGTCGCAGATCCTGCATCGGCTCGGCTACCTCCGGAAGGGGCATGTGGTGACGGCGACCCGGGATGATCTGGTGGGCCAGTACGTGGGCCACACCGCTCCCAAAACCAAGGAGATGCTCAAGCGCGCCCAGGGCGGGGTGCTGTTCATCGATGAGGCTTATTACCTCTATAAGCCAGACAACGAACGGGATTTCGGTGCAGAGGCAATTGAGATTCTCCTGCAGGAGATGGAAACCCGTCGCAGTGACGTGGTGGTGATCTTCGCGGGGTACAAGGATCGAATGGAGATGTTCTACAACTCCAATCCAGGCCTGTCCTCGCGGGTGGCCCATCATCTGGACTTTCCTGATTACAGCGACTCCGAGTTGATGGCGATCGCCGGTCTGCTGCTGAAAGCCCAGCATTATCAGTTCAGCCCTGAGGCGAACGAGGCCTTCACGACGTACATCACGTTGCGGCGTGAGCTGCCGTTCTTTGCCAATGCCCGGTCGATTCGCAATGCGATCGATCGTGCCAGGTTGCGTCAAGCCAACCGACTCTTCGCCCGCATGGATGAGGTGCTCACCCGGGAGGATCTGATCACGATCGAAGCGGCCGATATCAGGGCGAGTCGGGTGTTTGATGGGCAGGTTGAGGGGCATGATCATCACCCTCTGGCCAAGACCGGCTGATCAGTTCGCCGATCACGACACCCACCAGGGCTCCGGTGGCGCCGTGGCCTTGCAGCAGCACCACAGAGAGCACGAGAACACTGATGCGCGCTCTGAGCATCACCATGTAGAAGGCTCCGCTGACCCCTCCGCACCAACTGCCAAGACTTCCGATTGCAGGCATGAGCTCATGCAGAGCGCTGCCGAATGCACAGGCGATCAGAAACACAGGAAAGAAGATGCCGCCGCGCCAGCCGGTCTCAAGACAAAGGCCAAGCATCAGCAGTTTGATCAATGCGGAAAAGATCAGCATCGGGGCGTCGGTGCGGTTGACGCCCTCCAGCAGCGGCCGCAGCTGATCCTCCCCTGCGAATGGAACCAGGGGCAGCCAGTGCATCAGCGCCCCCAACAGCAGGCCTGTGAGAACGGGCCACCAGCGCCAATGCTCGAGCAACTCCCGCTGCTGCAGCGCGCGTCGCCATGAACGAAGCATCAACCCGAGGGCTCCACCCACCAGGCCCGCGAGCAGCGCTGACACCAGGGTGCCGATGTCCTCGCCCAGATTCGAAGGCCACGTGTAGGGCAACGCGCGAAGTGTTCCGCCGGTGACCTCATCAATCCCATGGAACAGGCTGAAACCGGCGAGGCCGCCGATGATTCCGGGAAGCCATCGCTGGATTCGATCCGCCCGTTGGTCATGGACAACAGCGCCCCCGAGGAGGGGAGCGCCGAACATGGCCAGGCTTCCCGCCACGCTCGCCTTTGCGTAGTCCTGATCACGTCCTCGCCAGATTCTCTGACTGCTGAGGGCCGCCAGTCGGCTCATCAACGCTTCCGGACCCGAGACCCCACCACCGATCAGAGCAACCATGGCGCCAAGCAGGGCGCGGGGATTGTCCCGCGGCGGAGCGTCCTCAGGGTGATGCAGTTCATGCATGGTGGCGTGCAGCTCCGGCAGCAGCGTTTTCTTGCCACCGCGATGGATCAGGGCCAGCAGCACCCCGATTGCTCCGCAAACCCCCATCGACCAGCCGAGCGGCACGACGTAATCAAGCCCCTGTTCTGTTGAGTCCCCCCAAAGGCTTCTGGAGACCGTTCCAACAACCCCCATCACCAGCGCGGTGATGGCACCGCTGGCGGCCCCAGTCAAAAAGGCGGCCAGCGCCTTGTTCAGTGCGGTGGGCATCACCGGAACTTTTCGGGCCATCCAGCCTTACCAGTGAGGATCAAGTGCGTAGTCCACCACGAGCTGTCCGCTTTTGGAGGCAGGGACAGTACTGATGCACGCCCGGACCACGGTGCCGTTCACTTCGATCTCACAGGCGCCGCAACTGCCGCCTAAGCATCCAGTTGGAATGTTGATGCCGGCTCTGGCGGCCGTTAACAGCCAGTCACCTCCAACCTCCCCAGTGGTGGTGCTGCCATCGGGCCAGCGGATGGCGATCTGATCAGCAGCCATGCGGGGATCTCAGCCATTGCATGATCACTGAATCATTGCGATCAGAACAGCCCCTTCCCCATGCATGGAACGGCTCGCTGAACCATGCGACCAAGCGAGATTCAGGCATCCAGCAGGGGCGTGAGATTCACATGCTGCTCGAAGGCATCGGCAAGCCGGTTCAGCAGCTGATCGCGGTGGTCGGCATGGTGGGGCCTGTCTATCGGGAGATCCGGCAGACCTTTTCGGGTGCGCAGGTGATTCAGCCACTGTCTGCGCCAGGGGCCATTGTCCAGTAACCCGTGCAGATAACTGCCCGCCACCATCGATCCGCGCGGTCCGTTCTTCCACCAGCCGAGGCTCGGATCCTCCAACAAAGGGGAGAGGGACGCATCGCTTGTGGTGGTGCCCTGGTGCAACTCAAAGCCGCTCACGCTGCAGCGGGTCGGCCAGAGCGCTTCAACACGGCGTTGCCGCAGGGTCTTGCTGTCGTGGAAGCGGGTCTGGAGTGGCAGCAGGCCGAGCCCAGCAGCCGAAGCCTCTCCCCCTTCCATCCGATCGGGATCGAGAAGACGGTCCCCCAGCATCTGCAGGCCACCGCAGATGCCGAGCAGGTTCCCGCCTGATGCCGCATACCGCTGCAGAGACTCTGCCAAGCCACTGCTGTGCAGCGTTGCCAGATCGGACATGGTCTGCTTGCTGCCCGGAAGAATGACGGCATCCGGTTGGCCGAGGGCCTCACCCGGCAGCAGCCAGCGCAGTTTCACGCTTGATTCCGCCGCGAGCGGATCGAGATCGGAGAAATTGCTCAGGGAGGGCAGTCGCACCACGGCGATGTTCAGGTCAGCGGCAGCGCTGGAGGGGCGACGCTCCAGCAGGTCGAGGGAGTCCTCCGGCGGAAACTGCTCATTCAGCCAGGGCATCACCCCGAGCACGGGGATTCCGGTCTCCTGTTCCAGCCAACGGCATCCTTCATCGAAGAGAGAGCGGCGGCCGCGGAAGCGATTGATCAGGATGCCCTTGATCAGCGGACGCTCCACCGGTCGCAGCAGGGCCAGGGTTCCGACGATCTGTGCAAAAACGCCACCCCGCTCGATATCGGCCACCAGCAGGCAATGGGCTCGCAGGTACTGGGCCAGCCTCAGATTGGTCAGATCCCGGCGTTGGAGATTCACTTCGACCGGGCTGCCGGCTCCCTCCAGCACCAAGCGTCCGTGAGGCCATTGCTGCTGGAGAGACGCGAGGCCGGAACGGATGGCCTGCCAGCCAGGCCGGAACCAATCGCGGTAGTAATGCTCTGCCCGGGCGGTGCCCACACTGCAGCCCATGTGGATCACTTCGCTGGTGCTGTCACCCCGCGGTTTGAGCAACACCGGATTCATCGCGCAGCAGGGGTCCAGTTGCGCAGCCCAGGCCTGCATCGCCTGGGAATACGCCATTTCTCCTCCGTCTGCGTCCACCCAGGCGTTGTTGCTCATGTTCTGCCCCTTGAAGGGCAGCGGTTGCTCACCCCGTCGTTTCAGCACCCGGCAGAGGGCGGCCGTCATCAACGACTTGCCGGCGCCACTGGAGGTGCCGAGCACCATCAGAGAAGGGGTGTTCATGCCAGAGGCCAGAGCCGACGCAGCTGATGGCGGATGTATTCGGCGGGAGGCACCGCATCGTCGAGGAGACGGGGATCCTCATCCAGCAGCTGACGGCCCAGTGGTGTGAGGCGGAATCGGCTGGTCAGTCCTTGACCGTCCACCTCGCGGCGGAGAACTCCAACGGTGATCAGCCATCTCAGATCCTCTTCGAGCGCATCGGCATGGCGTGGCCAACGCCAGGTGCGCCCGTAGCGGCGCCGATCAGCCCAGAGGCTCGCGGCATCAAGTCCACTGTTCTGGAGATCCCGGTAGAGCTCAAGACTGAAGGGGAGGCACCGCATCGATCGCTTGGCCCGCTCCCGGCTGCGCTGGCTCAGCAGGTTGCTCGGGTGAGACAGCTCGTTGATGACACACCCTCCAGTCCTGATCGCTGGCAGCCTACGGATCATTCGCCTGGAGCTGTCTACCTTGCTGATGCTCGCCTCGGCCTCTCCGGCTCGCCGCCGCTTGCTGGAGCAAGCCGGGATCGCCCATCGCGTGAGGGTGAGTGGTGTGGATGAATCCACGATTCATCACCCCGATCCCCGTGAGTTGGTGCAGAGGCTGGCCGAGGCCAAGGCCCAGGCTGTTCACGCTGGCCTGGCACCGCAACGGGATCACGACATCACGGCAGTGCTGGGGTGTGATTCTGTTTTGGCGTTCGAGGCTGAGGTGTTCGGTAAGCCTGCGGATGCGGATGAAGCCATCGCCCGCTGGCGACGGATGGCTGGTGGTTCCGCCGTGCTTCACAGCGGGCACGCCTTGTTGCGCGGCCCGGTGGGTTCAGCTGCAGTGGTGGTTCAACGGGACTGTGTGAGCACGCAGATCCACTTCGCCTCCTTGTCGGAGCATCAGATTCGGGCCTATGTGGCCAGTGGGGAGCCGCTGCAGTGCGCTGGTGGATTTGCGCTGGAGGGTCGTGGTGGGCTGTACATCGAAGCTCTGAACGGCTGCTACTCGAACGTGATCGGTCTCAGCCTGCCCTGGTTGCATCGCCATCTGCTCCCGGAGGACGCCGGTTGAATCTGCTGCTGTCCCTGACAGGAGGCTGACGGGGCCTTCGCGAAGCAGCAGAGTGAACGCCAGGACGATGCTGCCGCGTTGGTTGCTCTGAGACGCCGTCTCTTCACGCTTCTGGCCTTGCTGCTCAGCGGTGCGCTGTTGTTCACAGGGCTGAGCGATCGCTCAGCCCAGGTGCGCGCCAACTTGCTCGACCTGGTGCCTCTGAACCGTGCTGAATCGCCGCACTCGCGTTCCGACGGCACCGGATTGGAGGAGGAGTTCACCCTTGAAGGGCGCTACAAGCTTGCCAAGGTCAGGGTGCTTGGCGTGCCGTCGATCATGGTCGCCAGTCCCCAGGACGATGGCGATCAGGGGCTGATTGGCGCCTCGATGCGAGCCAAGGTGATCGAGGGCAATCTTCGCGCGCTCTACGACCCCAACCAGCTCTGCAGTTTCAGTGAGCGGCTGACGGAATGGCTGACCCAGAAGTTGTTGGGGCTGGAG
>MDTB01121671.1_pt1 | contig 11946 bp, 9 predicted proteins | sample 811161 | NCBI WGS metagenome assembly MDTB01 (sample SAMN05326650, study PRJNA326480) | marine metagenome | isolation source: seawater | place: Mediterranean Sea | collected 2009 | reverse complement strand
AGTAGCTCAGTTATAAATTTTTTGTTTTCATTACCTATTTTTTCTATATCAGAATCAATTATTTTTTTCATAGCTGTTTGAAGGTCATTATAGTTATATTGTTCAAATAGAAATTGATAATTTTTTGGTAAAAATTCTTTTATCCCTCCAGTATCAGGAAATATGACAGGGATACTATTTAAAGATGCCTCACATAAAATAGTTGGTTGACCTTCGTAAAGCTTCGTTGATGACACAACTGCAATCGACTTCTGAATTTCTTTTATTACTTCTTTATTATCTAAAAATCCAATAATTCTTAAATTATCATTATTATATTTTTTTTGTAAGATTTCTAGCAAAGGACCAGTGCCTATAATTTTTAATGTATATTCTTTAAAATTTAGTGATAAAAAAGACTGGATTAACTCTTCGACTCCTTTTTCTTCAGAAATCCTTCCAGCATATAAAAACTGTTTGGATCTGTTAATATTTTTACTCGTTGAAGAAGACAGATAATTTGGTAATACAAAAAGCCTTTTTTCATCAAATCCTTTATTTATCAAAATATCTTTATGGTGTTTCGTCAATAAAAATAAATTTGAATTAATAGTTTTTAAAGTTTTGTAGAGCTTTTTTGAAAATCTAACCACGAAAAATGACTTAATATAAGAATCTTTAAAATATTTATTAAAAATAAAAGATTTTTTCATGCCGCATGCAGAACAAAAATTATCATTGCGTAAGTGTCTTTTGTAAGAGAAACTATTCGCACAAATATATCTAAAATTATGAATTTTTATTACTAAAGGAATGTCATAACTTTTTATTACTTTCAATAAACCTAAAGATCCTTTAAACCATAAATTGTGAATGTAAATATAATCAGGTCTAAAGTGGTCAATTTTATCTCTTAAAAGTCTATTTGATTGAATATTTGAAATAAAAACAAAATTTAAGAAATCAAAAAAATTTAATCTATTTTTATTATCAAATAATATTTTATCGACATGATATTTTTTAGATAAGAGTTCTACTTCACCATTGATTGCAGAATCTTCGCCCCCAAAGTTGCGATATAAGTTGTGTATTAATAGTACTTTTTTCATATTAAACAAGTTAATTTAAGTAACTAAGATTAAGCATAATGCATATAGTTTTATTTTTTACTTTTGATTACTCATTAAAAACCTGGTTAAACAGTGGACATATAACTAGAGAGTTAAAATTATATAATTATTTAATCACTAAAGGAGTAGAGGTTTCATTTGTAACATATGGAGATACTTCAGACTTAGAAATATTAAAAAATTCAAAAATAAAAATTTTTCCAATTTATACAATGTCTAAAAAAAGTAAGTACAAAATTTTAAATTTTGTAAAGTCATTTTTTATTCCATATAAATTAATAAAAAATATAGATACTTCTTCAAAGAAAACAATCATAAAACAAAACCAATTATTAGGATCATGGGTTGCAATAATTTTTAAAATCATCTCTGGAGCAAAACTATACACACGTACTGGATATGATATGTATCTATTTAGTGTTAAAGAAGGAAAAAACTTACTTAAAAAAAGCATCTATTTCTTACTAACTCAGGTTACGATATTATTTTCTGATTTTTATACAGTAACAAGTAATTCCGATGCAAAATTTTTAAAAAGTAGATTTTTAACAAACAAGAAAATACTAGTTAGGCCAAATTGGGTAGAGGTACCTAGAGAACCTGATCACAAAAGATACAATGATCGATTACTATCTGTTGGCAGATTAGAGAAACAAAAAAACTTTGAAGCCCTTTTACTATCTGCAAAAGAAACAGGTTTCAAGATAGATATTTATGGTGAAGGTAGCCTTAAAAAAGATCTTGAAGAGCTTTCAAAAAGATTAGACCTAGAGCTAAATATATACAATAACATTGAAAACGATCAGCTTTTAAATGTTTATCAGAAATACAAATACTTTATATCCACTTCTAATTATGAAGGTAATTCAAAAGTAATTCTCGAAGCAATGGCAAATGGATGTGTAGTAATAGCAAAAGACATTGAAAATAATCGTGACATCTTAAAAGATCAATCTGGATTACTATACAATGACAATCTAAGTGAGGTTTTAATTAGATGTAAGAATGATGAATTCGATAACTTAAATATTTTGAATAATTCAAGAAGTACCATAATCAACTACTACAGTAGAGATAAAATTTTTTCAGACTATTTATCAGATTTTGAGGATTTATATAAAATTAAATGATCTCTTACCTTCAACATTAAGTATGTTTAGATGAAAGTCGTACTCAAACTCTTCTTTGCTATGTGTAGAGTTGACAATAGTGGTATTAAATTTATTTAAAACTGAATGTATCTTATTTTTAGTATTTGTATCTAGATTTGCTGTTGACTCATCCAAGAAAAGAATTTCTACATCTGCCAACATTACTCTTATAAATGATATTTTTTGCATTTGTCCAGATGACAAGCTTTTATTATTAATCTTCATATCGAGGTCTGGCTTCTCTCCATTAAATAAATCAAAAAGTTCTATGTATTCATATAATTTTTGATCAGAAATTTCTTTGTTGTTACCATAAATTAAATTCTCTTTAATTGTTGAATCAATAATTAATGGAACTGGACCAACATATCCTAGCTTGTCAGAAAACGATTTTATATTCCCTTCAGTTGCAAAGTAAATACCAGACATCAAACCGATTAGCGTGCTTTTGCCAGTACCATTTAGTCCTGTTATAACTGTATGCTTGTTTCTCTCAATCCTTAGACTTAAATCTTCAAACATGAATTCATCGGCACCAAAATATTTAAAATTTACTTTTTCAATTTCTATTGCTGAATTATTTTTGAGATCTTTTTCTATAATTAACGGTTTTAGTTTAACTTCTTTGTCGTTCTCAAATTCAATTAGTTTCTCAATATGAACTTGAGAATTAATTAATCCATTTAAAGAAGTATTTAAGTTGCCTAATGTCTGTACAAGTCTTAAAGTAACACCAATAAATTCAAGAGTTATTAACTCCACTATAGATTGATTTAAGAAAGCGACAACAAAAACCATTGTTGCAAAAAATGTAGGAAATAATGAGTTAATTGTTGAAAAATTAAAATTTTTAAATTGTGCCGAAGCATATGAGTTAGAGACCTCTTTAAATTGAGATAATTCTTTATCACTTGTTTTTAAGATTTTAATTAAAAACATATTATCAATAACTTTTTGTATATCTTGGCTAATCTTTTTAGATTTTTCATAAGAAATATGTATATATTTCCTAGCCTGTTTCAGTAGAATTCTTGTTGGGAAATATATGATTAAACCCATTATCAATAGGTAAGAGGAAAACTGTAAATTTGAGTAGATTAAAAATGCCCCATAAACGATTAATTGAATTGTATGATTCAAAACTTTTGCAAAAGCGTTATAAAAATAGGATATATGAATTGTTAACTCATTTACATAAAAAGTTGAATCAGCAATAGAGTAATTTCCTCTGTTATATATTTCTTTAAGAAGGTAGCTTCTTAAGCTTTCTCTTATATCTAATGTCAGTTTTTGTAGAATTACTTTTTCTAAATAAAAGAAAGAGAATCTTAATAGAACAATTATTATCATCAGAAAATTATTTTCTAACAAAAATTCCAAAACGGACTTATATATAAGATTTAAATCAACTGTATTTTTTGAAGAAAGTAAATATGAAAAGTAAAGAATTATAAAAATATCAAATAAAACACTTAAATTTGATAAAACTAAAGAGAAAAAAATTTTTGCTTTTTTCTGTTTTATATTACTTAGTTTCGATACATAAAGTATGTTTTCAAAACTATTTCGGATACTTTTTAAAAGCATGACTATAGTATATTAAGAATTATCTTGATAATTTTAATTATTTTCATTCACTAAGAAAGATAATGGTTTATGAAGTTTAATAAGAAAAAATTTTCACACTATATTATCTTTATATTTTCAGGAATCAACTATTTAATAGGACTAGCTTTTAGTCTGTTGTTTAGAAAAGAAAATAACAATATTTTATTGTTTGGTCAGAAGCTTATTGGAAATTTAGAAGTTATTTTTAAAGATAAGAGGCTGAGTAATAACAAAATTTATTATATAACATTAGATTATCAAGAATATCGTAATTTAAAGAGTATTTATGGTAAAAAGATATTAAGTCCATTTAATATTTTTAACATTATTAGAGGATTGAACTCTAAAATATTAGTTACTTCACATGGAATTTTCCTACATTATTTTGTTAAAAAAATAGGAATTAAAACTATTTTGTCTGGTCATGCAATAAATGGTGGGATTCCTAAAAATAATAAAAAAATTGTTAAATATTTCGAACGTTTTCATGAAGTTTGGCTTCATTCTCCATATGACAAAAAGATTTTGTGTGAAGAAGTTTTTTGTAATCCTAATAATTTAAAAGTAATGGGTTTTGTGAGAAACCAAATACTTATAGAAAATATAGAGAAAAAAAATAAACTTAAAATTGAAAATAGCATATCAGATAAAAAAATAATCTTATATGCCCCAACATCTCACAGAGGAAATAATGATTACATCAATTCTGAATTCTCTCCATTTAATTTAAAATTTTATGAATTTGTAAATAAACAACTTCAAGATACAGATATTTGCTTGATAATTAAGACACACTATAAGGACACTGTATCAAGTCATATAAGAGATTACATTAATACAAATGACAACATATTTTTAAATGAGGAGCTGAATTTAGAAAATGATTATGACGCTATGGTTATGAGTGATTTGTTAATTACTGATATTTCTACTGTATATGTTGATTATTTATTAATTGAAAATCCAATTTATCTAATAAACAATCCTGATCCTGATCCAGAAATGAAGAGATCAAGCATTTTAAGAAATATTGATCTTCCAATGATCAACACCAAAGAAGATATTAAAGATTTAATTAAAAAACTTAGAGATGATGAAATAGTGAATGAAAATATAAGAATCTTAAAAGATAAAATTTTTGAAGATCTGAATCATAGTCAGATAATTGAAAAAATTAATAAAATATTTTTAAAAAGCTAAAAATTTTAATTACTATTTAGAGCAATAACCGCTAAACGTGGTGGGTTTTCAAGTAATGCAATATAATCATTCTTGCTAATTTTTAGAAGATCTCTTATTCGATTTTGAATATTAAATGATTGAAGTGATTCCATTGAAGAATTTAATAAATCATAAGATGCTATGTAAAGTCTTCCATAATGAAGAGAGCCAAACATAAAGTCAAGAGTTGTTTCATTATTTGAAATTATTTCAATATCAGATATTCCATGTTCAATAATTTTGTCAAATCCAAAATAATATATTGGTTCTTCAAAACCATATTCAAAATGTGATTTATGAAGAGGTGCATTCATTAGTTCTTCGAAAATAAAATTAATACCAAAGTTTGAATTATAATGTACTCCATATGAGGCAATTGGCCAACCATAATTGTTTACAACACTAGTATCTATAAGATTAATTTCATCACCCATTCTTGGACCATGTTCCGTTGATATAAATAAATCATCTTTTATTTTTTTAATACCCTGGGGATTTCTGTGACCCATAGACAATATTTGATATGTTGCATCATTTTTGTTTATTTTTAATGTTTTACCGTATTGGCTATTTTGATTTTGAGGAAATAACCTTTGTCTAAAATCACCAGTGGTAAAAATTAAATTATCATCATCATAGTTTGTAATTGCTCCACCAGATTGAATACCAGTGTAATTATCATTTGTTCTAGGTATACATTTATCCAATGAAAAAAACTTGCTAAATTTTATATTTGTTATATTGGCTTCACCTCTGAGAATACTTAAAGTTGCACAATCTTCTTCAGTTTCATCAATATAAGAAACATATAAATATCCTTTATCATAAAAAATATTTTTAACACTTTCCCATCCACCCCATCCAAATCTTTCATCTATTCCGTAAATATATTCATTTTCAACAAGATCTCTGAAATTAGAATCAACCCTTTTAAACTCAGTCACTGATTCAGTATTTAAAGAATTGATACTCATTACAAATAAATCACCTGTCCCAGATATATACATTAAATTATCATCAAATTTTTCTATGTAGCCAATAGGCTTTCCTTTTGTAAATGAAGATTTTATATTCTCACAACAAAGAATAAATTCTTTAGATACAAGCTCTTGATTAAATGTTATTGTTCTGAGTTCAGCAATTTTATATGGGTTATCATAGAGTTGATCTCTATCTTGATATAAATTACTTACAGTGAAGCTGTAGTCTTGAGCTTTAATATTTGATAAATAAGAGGTCTCTCTTGCCTCAAAATAATAACTGTGATTGCTTAATGATATGATAATAGAAGAAATCAATAGAAAAACTTTTACATTGTAGTTAACTTGAAGTTTTTCTATTAAAAAATAAATTATTGGAAACAAAACTAGTAAATAAAAAAAATTGGACCTTGGAAAGTCAGAAATTTTAAGTGTAAAAAGGATGCAAATAAAAGATAGTAAATTTGAAAAAAAGTAATTTATAGATAAAACTTTATTTATTAAAATTGAAAATAATGAAATTAAAATTGTGAGCATCAAAAAACTGTATGAACTATAGAAATAATTTTCACTTAGAAACGAAAAATAATAATCTAATGTATTCTCAAAAAAATAGTAATACCTTCTTGTTAGCTTAAAAAATATTTCATAGAACAAAACACTATAAAGAAAATAAATTGAATCGTTTTTGGAAAATACTTTTGTAAGCCTTTCACCCATAAATTGAATTATAGATTGAATCATAAGAAGACCAAACTCAGGTAATTTTGTGTAAAAGAAATATAATTAAATTATGAATGATAATTATTCTTTGTCAGTAATAGTCCCATTTTATAATGAAGAAAAATTTCTTGAAGAATCAATAACAAGACTTTTAAAAATAGAAATTGTTCAACAAATAGTTCTCGTTGATGATTGCTCAAAAGATAAAAGTTACGCAATAGGTGAAAAACTAGTAAAAGAAAATAATAATATTCTAATCACAAAAACAGATAATAATCTGGGGAAAGGTGGGGCTGTCAAAGCTGGTTTAGAACAAGTTACATCTACCCATGTAGTTGTTCATGATGCAGATCTGGAATATTTTCCAGAAGATATATCTGAAATGTTTGAAGCAATCTCATCTGACCAAGAACACTTAATTCTTGGATCAAGAACAATTGGTACAAAAAAAAGAAAAAATTTATATTTTTATACATATTTTGGCAACAAAGTATTTACTTTATTATTTTCAATCTTAAACAATTATAAAGTATCAGATATAGCAAGCTGTTACTGGTTAGTAAAAACTGAAAGTTTAAAAAAAATTGATATTTCTGAGAAAGGATTTGGGATAGAGGTTGAAGTTCTATCAAAATTTATAAAAAGGAAAATAGATATAATTGAGGTTCCTATTAGATATGAAGCCAGAAGCTATGAAGATGGAAAAAAAATAAAACTAAAAGATGGAATTCAAATTTTTTTAAAAATCTTAAAGTACTCTAAATTTAATATATTCTTATAAAAAACATAAAATTCAGCTAACTTGAATCAGAGTAATATAATTAAAATGTGAAGACTGCTCTTTTAATTCTTGCCTTTAATGAAGAAAAGTTTATTGAGAATGTAATAAAAAAATATATTGACATATTCAATGAAGTAATAGTTGTAAACGATTTCAGCATTGATAACACTCGATTAATAGTCGACGGGTTAAAAGAATCAAATAATAACCTTACTTTAATCTCTAATGACAAAAATATGGGAGCAGGAAAATCATTGGAAATAGGAATTAATTATTTTCTTAAAAGTAATAATGAATACTTGATCAAAATTGATGGAGATGACCAGTTCTCTAAAGAAGATATTCTATTTCTATATAAATTACTAGAGAAAGAGCATTATGATTTTATTAAATGTGACAGGTTTTGGCACAATGGAATAGTAGGAAAAATACCAACAATAAGATATTTTGGTAATTCACTCGCATCATTATTAATTAAGTTTTCAACTGCATGCTGGACAATTAATGATCCACTTAATGGACTTTTAGTATTCTCAAAAAATTTACTTTCAGATTTTAAGCTTCCAAAATTGTTCAATAGATATGGATACCCATTTTATGTAGTAACTGACTCAGTTAAAAAATCAATTAATAGAGATATTAAAATTGGTCAATATAAAAACGAAGTCAAATACAACGATGAAAACAGTAATTTAAATCCATTGACAATGTTTTTTAAACTAATTTGGTACACATTACAGAATTACTATTCAAAAATTTTATTAAAATTGAAAATATCAGAATTTCAAATATCCGCTTTAATGGACATTATTTCTCAAGTGTTAATTGTTTTGTCTTTTTTCTCTATTTATAGGATCATCAATATTAGATATTTATCCTACGATGGACCTCAAGGGATTTGGTTTATGGTTTTTTTAATATTTCTTGTATCGGGTGTATATTTGATATCCGTTTCACAGAGAATTGAAGAGAGGGTTACAAAAACTAAAATTACAGAAATTGATAAAATTTAAATTAATAATATCCTAATTTTTGAGCATCTTTAATCCAAGGAATTACGATATCTAACATTTTACTTAAAGTAGTTTTGGCTTCGAACCCAAGTAGATCTTTTGCTTTATCGGTAGATGGGATTCGTTTTTGTACATCATATTTAAATGCATCTACATTTTTGGCTTTAAATTCCTCAGAACCTCTAGTTTTTTCCCATATCAATTTTGCTAAATCTATAACTTTTGTAGATTCATTTGTTGATAGATTAAAATCTTCATTTTTTGCATTTGGATGTTTTAATAATGTAACTATTCCTAATGCCAAATCTTCACCGTATGTATAGTGACGAATCTGATTTCCATCACCAAGTATTTCTATGTAATCTTTCCCTTCCAATGCCTTAATTATCAAATCAGGCACAACATGGCTCAAAGTAAGTTTTTTTTCATTTGCTGATTCTGTACTATTTAAAGATTTAACCTCTCCTATTCCTACACAATTGAAGGGTCTTGCAATTGAATATTCTAAACCATACTGAAGATTGGCAGAGCTAGCAAAATACTCAACTGCAAGCTTCTGGAAACCGTATGAACTCTCGGGAGGTGGAATATTAAAAAGATCTTCTTCTTTTGTGGGAAAAATATTACTTGATTCAAAAACCATTGAGGAACTCAGAAATATTGTCCTTTTGAGTTTATATTTGTCTTGACATTTAATGGCCATATCAGTAGTGGTGGAGATAATTTTTTCGTTCTCAGAGAGTAGATCATATGCAAAATCATGAAAATACGATATGCCTCCAATCATTGCAGCCCCTGCTATTAAATAATCGCAATCTTTAAGTAAATTGAATAGAAATGTTTCATCTTTTACATCTCCCGAGTGAAATTCATAGTTCTTATCATCTGAATGGTTGCGAACTACTTTGCCATATTTTGATAAGTTATCAATTCCAATAACTTTATATCCTTTATCAAGAAGCTCTTTTACTATATAGCCACCAATAAAACCTTCTGATCCTGTAACTAAGACTTTTTCCATTAAATTTTTTTCATAATTAATTTTTTTACCCAAACTAAATATTTTGGAATAAATTTTCTTAAAACAAATTTAGACTCTCCAAAAGTTCTATCTATCCAGACAGTAGGAATCTCGCCAATACTTTTTCGTTTTAACTTTGCTTTAACGACTAATTCTAAACCAAGAGTGAAACCAACAGAACTTTCTATAGTAATTTCTTGGAGAAAATTTTTATCATAAGCCTTAAACATATTGGTTGGATCTTTTGTACCAATTCTAAAGAAATAATATAATAATCGACCTGAATACTTGCTTAAAAAATATTTAATATCTTTTTTACCAACAAATTCTCCACCTTTAGAATACCTTGAAGCTACTGATATAGAGAGGCCTCTTTCAACCAGTAAGAGCAAATCTTCAACTTGTGTAGGGTCATCACTTCCATCGCCCATTGCTATACAAATAAACTTCCCACTGGATTTAGATATTCCATATTTTATAGCATTACTTGCTCCGGGATCAAATTCACTTAATAAAATAATAATATTTAAATCAGAATTTTTTAATATTTCGTATGTTGGATCTTGATCACTATCTAAAACGACGATTAATTCTGTGTCAGTCTTGAGATATTGCAAAAACCTTCTTAAGATTACAAGAACCTCTTTGGTTTCTTCTTTTAAAGGAATAATTAAAGACTTATTTATTTCCAACTTTAACTACCCTCTTGCCACTAAGGTCTAAATTTACAAAACTATCATGAAAAGTTGAAATTAATACATTATTTGTAAGTTTAGAAACATCTTCGAAATCGTATAATTCAAATTCTACAGATTCTTGGAAAACATTTTCATCAACAGGATAGATATCAAAACCCATCTTTTTTAAATTGAAATATAATTCAAGGGATATCGAATCTCTTAAATCGTCCGAATTAGGCTTGAAAGTCAATCCCAGTTGAATTAATTTTTTATCAACAAAAATTTCATTGCACTTATTTAATATATTTGTCATAAATGTGGAGTTTATTTTTATTAGTGAATTTAAAAATTGACTATCTTCACTAAATTCTATTCTAAATGTCTCAGTATCTTTTATTAAGCACGGACCTCCGACAAATCCTTTTGATGGCATATTATCAAGTCTAGGATAATCAAGTTTTGCAAGATCTATAATTTCTTGAAAATCAAGTTGATTTTTTTCAGCAATGTTAAAAAATTCATTTATTAGTGTGAATTGGGAATATCTGTATGAATTAGTAAATAATTTTAAAAACACTGCATTTTTAAAATCTGTCGTAAGAGTTTTGATATCAAGAGATCTAAAGAATGATGAAAAGTATTTATCTTCTATACCGTCCTGAGTTCCAATTATTTGTGGTAATTCTTTTAACTCTTTTAAACTGTTTCCTTCTGCAATTCTTTCAGGGCAATATGCTAGTTTAATATTTTTTTCTTTAAAGTATTTGTTATCTAATGTAGTATCGATAGTCTCATTTGTTATAGTGCTTCTTAAAATTATCTTCGAATTTTTACTTACATTTTCTAGAACTTGATTCATTAAAGTTTCAAATTTATTTAAATCATCTTTTGATGAAGATGTTCCCAAAGTAATTATTATCAATTCATAGTTATTAATCTCATCAATAGTTTCTGAGAACTTTATATTATTTTTATTTGCAATTTTTAAATATTCTTTAAGTCCATCTTCTTTAAAGGGTAGAACATTATTACTTAGCTTATTAAGTTTTTCTGTGTCTGTATCAATAATTAATACATCATTACCATAGGAGCTTATAAAACAGCTCAATGGTAGCCCAATGTGACCGGCTCCACCTACAACAGCTACTTTATATTTGTTTACTGACAAATGAACTTCCTTTTAAAATTGCCTTAGAATAACACTACTATTATTGAATTAAACTCTTAAGTGTTTTATTACAAATTTTGAGTATCATAAATTTTAAAATAACCATTTTTGGAAGTTGTTAAATGCTAGTTTTTAAGAAAAACAAAAAAATTTTATATGTTGTATTAAGTTTTGTTTTTTTGTTTCAACTATCAAATATAGCTTTGGGGTCTCTTGTAGAAAAACCTGATTATTATAATAGTTGTGAAACCACATTTCATGAGGAATTAACTAGATATTCTAAAAATTCATCACCTAATAATTTAATAGTAGAATTTGAAATATTCCCCATAAATCCTGAAATAGAAAATATTAGATGTTTAAATAAAATAATTGCAAAGTCTTACGACGAAAGTAGCTTGAAGACAATTTATCAAGTTGGTTATTCAAATATTGTTTACTACTTGCAATTTTTATTATTTCTATTTTTTGTAACTTTGAACTACAGATTT
>MDTB01046756.1_pt1 | contig 11946 bp, 12 predicted proteins | sample 811161 | NCBI WGS metagenome assembly MDTB01 (sample SAMN05326650, study PRJNA326480) | marine metagenome | isolation source: seawater | place: Mediterranean Sea | collected 2009 | reverse complement strand
CCAAGAATTCATTTTCATGGGGACAACCAAAATTTGGTAGAGAAAAAGCTGATGCATTAAAAGAAATTATTAATTTCCACGGAAAAGATAGTATTGCTGCTGTGATTGTAGAGCCAGTAGCTGGATCAACTGGTGTGCTGATCCCCCCTATAGGTTATTTAGAAAACCTAAGGAAAATTTGCTCGCAGAATGATATCCTTTTAATTTTTGATGAGGTAATTACAGGCTTCGGAAGATTGGGGGATAGTTTTGCTAGCAATAGATTTAAAGTATTCCCAGACTTAATAACTATGGCTAAAGGTATTACTAATGCGACTGTTCCAATGGGGGCTGTTGGAGTAACATCAAATATCTACAATGCTCTTTATAGTAAAAATAGAAATACTATAGAATTATTTCATGGTTATACATATTCTGGCCACCCATTGGCATGCGCAGCAGGTCTTGCAACTTTAGAAGTATACGAAGAAGAAAAGCTTTTTAAAAAAGCAAAAAACTTAGAAAAGTATTTTGGAGATAGAGCCCACTCCTTATCTAGACTAAACATGGTGCAGGATATAAGAAATTTAGGGCTTGTTGCAGGTATCGAGCTAGCTGAAAGAGCAAAGGAACCGAGAACTTTAGGTAGAGATATTTTTGAAGAATGTTTTGAAAGTGGCTTAATGGTGAGATTTACAGGAAACACAATTGCTCTATCGCCTCCTTTAATAATAAGTAAACAAGAAATTGATATCATATTTGATAAATTAGAAAAGGCGATAAAAAAAAATTTTTAATTTCTACTTACTAATTAAAAATACGGCATGTGCAGCAAATAAATTAAGATAAGATAACCAACTGATTTTTTTCATAACATTGTTTTTTCTATTTATACCATAACCCTCTTCAATTTTAACCTTCATTTCCTTTGTTAAATTTTCAAAGTCTTTTACTGTGCATAGGTGAATGTTTTGGGTGTCATACCAGGGTAATTTTAAGTCCTTAGTTACTGGCATTTTTCCATAAATACTTATTTGCAATCTACACATCCAATGTCCAAAATTAGGAAACGAGATAATCGCTTTTTTTCCTACTCTTAATATCTCATCTAAAACTAATTTTGGTTGTTCTACTGTTTGCAGAGTTTGACTTAGTATCACATAATCAAATGAATTTTTAGGAAAATATATTATCTCCTTATTCGCATCACCCTCAACTACAGATAATCCTTTTTGCAGACATAACTCAACTTTATCATGAGATATTTCGATACCTTGACCATTAATATTTTTCTTTTTTTTAAGCATATGTAATAATTTACCATCAGCACAACCTACATCTAAAACTCTAGAATTTTTACTTACTATGTTAGAAATTATATAGTGGTCTATTCTATTTTTTTTTTCATTTAAAGAACAGAACCTTTTAAAAAACCTTTTAAAACACTATGCAATCTAGGGATTTTTAAAAGAAAACTATCATGTCCTCTGTCAGTATCAATTTCAACATAACTAACTCTACAGGCATTAGAGGTTAAAGCATTAACTATTATTTTACTTTCAGATGCAGGAAATAGCCAATCACTAGTAAAAGATATCAAAAGCCACTTAGATGAGTTAGCTTTAAAAGCTAATGATAATCTATTATTATATCTTTCAGATAAATCAAATCTGTCCATAGAACGCGTTAAGTAAAGATAGGAATTAGCATCAAAACGCTTAACAAAAGATATACCCTGATACTGTAAGTAGTTTTCTACTTCAAAACTTCCTTCAAATATCTTTGACAAAGTTTTATCCTTTTTATTTCTACCAAATTTGAAGGAAAGTGCCTGCTCAGACATATATGTAATATGTGCTATCATTCTAGCAGCAGCTAGTCCTTTTTTAGGTTTATTATTAGTCTTTTGATAATTTCCGTTTTTCCAGTTAGGGTCAGCTTTTATGGCTTGTCTACCAGCTTCATGAAATGCAATATTTTGAGCTGTATGTCTAAACGAAGTGGCTATGGGAATTAAAAGTTTAACTCTGCTATAATAACTAATACCCCATTCTAAAACCTGCATGCCTCCCATTGAGCCTCCCACAACGCATAATAACTTTTCTATACCTAAAAAGTTAATTAGTTCAACTTGTAATGCAACCATGTCTTTAATAGAAACTTCTGGAAAACTTAAACCGTAAATTTTTTTTGTGTCTGGATTTATGCTGTTGGGTCCTGTTGTACCCATGCATCCTCCTAAAACATTAGAACTAATGATACAATATTTTGAGGTATCAAAAACTTTATTTTTGCCTATTAAACCATACCACCAACCTTTTTTGTTTGTAATAGGGTTATATTCTGCCGCATATTGGTCTCCAGTTAAGGCATGGCATACTAAAATTGCATTAGATTTAATTTTATTTAATTTACCATATGTTTTATAGGCAATTGTTGGGTTGTTTATTTTTTTTCCATTTTCAAGTTTAAATTTTTTATTAAGTTTGAAAGAAGGTGTATGAGAAAAATTATATATACTGTTTAGCATTTTTCAAAAGATATCATTATACTAATTATTTATTGTAAATATAATAACAATATAGATTATTAATGTAATCTTTTATTTTGATTTAAATTAAGAATTATATATGGATGAATTAAAAAAACTCAGAAGGCAAATAAATAACATTGATGATATGCTTTTAAAGCTTTTAAATTCTCGGTCTGAATTAGCTATTAAGATTGGAAATGTAAAAAAAAAGGTAGACAAAAATGTCCATCTTTTTAGACCAGAAAGACAAGCATCTATTATAAAAAGGCTAATTAAGCAAAATACTAAAATTAATGCACTCGATATTTTTAGTATGTGGCGAACTATTTTTTTTTTGCAGACTAAAATACAAGGAAAAATAGAATACTATTCGGTAAGTTCATTAAGTGATAATGAAAAAAAGCAAGTATTTAATTTTTTTGGAAATGAAATAGATTTAAAAGAAGTAGCAAATTTTAATAAGGGCTTTGCTTTAGTCTCCAAAAAAAGTAATGGTCTTTTGTTATTGCAATATCCAACTAAAAATATTGATACTCAATGGATACACTTATTAGGAAAAAATAAATTATTCGTAATTTCTAGCATCCCTTTAATACTTAGTATAAAAAAGAAACCTACCTTATTAGTAGTTTCAAAAAATGAGCCTGTTTTAGAAGGAGATAATACATATTTATATTTATCTGAAAGAATAATCAAAAAAAAAGGAGTAGAGTTATTGTATAAGAAACGGCAACTTTTCGTATATCAAGCAAATTCGAAAATAAATATTAAAGAATTAATACTTCTAGGAGCTTACCCTTCAAATATATTGGAGAACAAATATGAAAAAAGTAAATAAAATTTGCTTCATTGGAATGGGTCTTATAAACTCATCTTTAGCAAGAACCTTAAAAAAAAAGAACTTTTATAATACTTCTGTAGGAACTTCCCGCAGCAAAAAAACACTTCATATAGTTCAGAGTTTAAATATTGTAGACATAGTAGAAAGTGATTATATAAAAGCAGTAAAAGATGCAGATTTAGTAGTTATTGGAATACCTGTAAAAGCATACACAAACGTACTGAAGAAAATAGTTAACTATTTAAAAAAGGGTGCAATTATTACTGATGTAGGGTCTGTTAAGTTAGGAGTGATAGAGTTAGTAAATAATTTAATTCCAAAAAACGTTTTTTTTGTACCAGGGCATCCCATAGCAGGAACTGAAAATTCTGGTCCTGAAGCAGGGTTTGATGGTTTATTTGAAAAGGGTTGGTGCATTTTAACACCTGACAAAGATTTAAATAGAAAAAAAGTAAATTTAGTAAGAGAAATGTGGGAGTTAGCTGGAATGAGAGTGGACATTATGGACCCCGCTCACCACGATATGGTATTAGCTATTACATCGCATATTCCCCATATCATTGCTTATTCAATTGTAGGGACTGTTTCTAATTTAGAAGCTACTTTGAAAAAAGAAGTAATTAAATATGCTGCTAGCGGATTTAAAGATTTTACAAGAATAGCAGCATCAGATCCAACTATGTGGAGAGATATCCTTCTTCTTAATAAATCTTCAATACTCAAGATGCTATCTATATTTAAAAAAGATTTAGCAACTTTAGAGAAGGCAATTACCAAAGCAGACGGTGATTTTATGCATGAACTTTTTTCTAAAACAAGAAAAATTAGGAAAGATGTTATAAAATAATTTAATTATTTCTTTCTAAAATTTTAGTAGTACTTTCCCCTTTCACATGTTCCAAAATATAACTTTTGCCGCCCCATTTTTTTACTTCATTTTCTCCTATTATTTTAGTATTTTTATAATCACCACCTTTAGTAATTAAATCAGGTTTAATTTGCTTAATTAATTTTATAGGGTTTAGTTCATTAAAAACTATTATATAGTCAGTAAAACTTAAAGCTTCAAGAACAAGAGCTCTCTTATTTTGGGAATTTAAAGGTCTATTTTTACCTTTTATCTTTCTAACAGAAAAATCACTGTTTATAGCTACTATAAGCTTGTCACATAATTGTTTACTGCTTTTAAGATAAGCTATATGTCCGCTGTGAATAATATCAAAACAGCCATTTGTAAAGCCTATTTTGAGGCCTTTTTTTTTGTCATTTTCTACCATATTTAATAAATTCTTTAAATTGATTTGTTTTTTAGGTAGGTTTATTTTGTTTTTATTTAGTAAATCATTCTTTTTAATAGTAGTAGTTCCAATTTTACCAACTACTATGCCTGCAGCTTTATTGGCTAAACTTAACATATCTCCTAATGCTACAGAATTAGCTAGACAAATTGATACTACTGCAATAACTGTGTCCCCTGCTCCAGAAACATCATAAACTTCTATTTTTTCTGTTGGAGAATGCATAACACTATTTTTGCTGTAAAACGTTAAACCTTTTTCTCCTCTTGTAATCATTACATTTTCTATACAATAGTGTTCCGCTATATGCTTAGCACATCTTTCTGCTTCCTTATCTGTACTGCAATTTAATTGAGTTATTTTAGAAGCTTCCATTTGATTAGGAGTGATAAGAGTCGAATTTCTATATATATTAAAATTTTTATTTTTGGGGTCAACCACAACAGGTATTTTTTTCTTTTTGGCTAAACTTATGATTTTTTTACAAAGAAGATTAGTTATAACGCCTTTATTATAATCAGATATAACAATAACATCTTTTCCTACTATCTCTTTTTTAAACACCTGAAAGAGAAACTTTTCTGCTTCACTAGATATATTATCTCTTTGTTCCTCATCAACCCTAATTATTTGTTGGTTATTACTGAGATATCTAGTTTTACTAGTTGAGATAAAGTTCTTTTCCTCATACAGAAAATATTTGCAGGTTTTATTTTTTTTTAGATTGTTTTTAATTTCTTTAGCTACTAAATCTTTCCCTAAAACTGATAAAAAGGTAACATTAGCACCTAATGATGCGAGGTTATTAAATACATTACCAGATCCGCCTAATACTGCATTTTTTTTTTTTGATAAGAAAACAGGAACTGGAGCTTCCGGCGATATCCTTTCTATATTACCAAATACGTATTTATCTAACATTAAATCTCCGATTAACAATACTTTTGTTTTACTAAAAGCGTTAATTATTAACCTAAGAGACATAACAATTATTTCTTCTTTTCTAATTTTTTCCTAGCTGTATCAAGCGCTTTGGACAATGCAGTTTGAGTACATAAAGAGAGTAGAACAGGATCTCTAGCATTTATATTTTGCATATTCCAATGTTCTCTGTTTCTAACATTATTTATAGTAGTTTTTGTCGTACCGATTAACTTTACTATTTGTGGATCTGTCAATTCAGAACTATATTTTAAAAGCCAAGATATCGCATCAGGTATCATTTGCCTTCTTGAAGCTGGAGTAAACCTTGCCTTTTTTCTCTTAATATTAGAGCTTAAAGGAATTTCATTTTTAATAATCTGAAGTTCTAATGCTTTATTCTTTTCACATTTTAAAATTTCTTCTTTCGATAGCTCTCCAGAAAGTATAGGATTTCTGCCTTGTATGCCTATTGCTACTTCGCCATCGGCTATACCTTGCACTTCTAAGATGTGTATTTTACAAAATCTTGCTATTTGGTCAAAAGTTAACGTAGTATTTTCAATTAACCATACAGCTGTGGATTTTGGCATTAATGGACTACTCATTATTTCTCCTTAGTTTTTATATTTAATATTATCTTACCAATATGTTTACTACTTTCCATTAGTTTATGAGCTTCTTTTGCATTTTTTAATGAAAAAGTTTTATAAATTATTGGTTTTATCATTTTTTTTTCTAACAATGGCCAATAAATTCTTTTTAAAGAGGTCGCTAATTCTGCTTTTTCTTCATCCGTTCTAGGTCGCAGGGTTGAACCTGTTAATATTAGCCTATTTTTAATGATATTTTGTAAATCTATATTTGCATCTTTTCCTTTTAAAAAAGCGATGGTAATATGCCTACCCTTATCTCTTAGCAAGCTCATATTTTTCTTTATATAATCTGCTCCAACCATATCCAGTATTACATCAACCCCTTTTTTTGAAGTAAAATCTAATACTTCTTCAAAATAGTCCTTCTCTTTATAGTTAATAGCCAGATCAGCTCCCAATTTTTCGCAATATTTTACTTTTTTTATTGAACCTGCTGTTGTTATTACTTTGCTGCCATTGATTTTGGCCATCTGTATAGCTGTAGTTCCTATACCACTGGATCCGCCATGAATCAATACTATCTCATTTTTTTTAAGCTTTCCTATTTTAAATAAGTTCGCCCATACAGTAAAAAAGGTTTCAGGAATAGCAGCTGACTCAACAAAATTATAACCTTTTGGATTTCTTAAAACATGTCTGTAATGAACACTGCAATATTCAGCATAGCCTCCTCCATGAGTTAAAGCACATACCTTGTCATACTTTTTAAAACCTGTAACGTTTTTCCCTAGTGAAACAATCCTTCCTGATACCTCTAGTCCTGGTAATTTGCTGGCTTCTTTAGGGGGATCATATAATCCTTTTCTTTGAAGAATATCAGGTCTGTTTACTCCGGCAGCAAAAACCTCAATAAGTACTTTATTGTCGCTTATTTGGGGTAAGTCCATTGTAGAATATTTTAAATTTTCAACACCGCCATATTTTATTATTTCAATACACTTCATTTTTTTAGGTAATGGCATAAATAACTCTTAAAATTTAATAATAATAATATATTATTATTAAGTAATGTATAAAATTGGTATTTTAGCATTAGAAAAAAAAATGATACAACATAAATAACATTAGTTGAAAAAAAATATTAGGACATAAAAACCAGAATATCAATTAGTTTATATACAAGAAAAAATAAATTTTATGAAAAAAAATAAGAAAAAATTTAAAGCTTTTGAATTCAACACATTAAGCCTACATTCAGGGCAGAAGTTAGATAAAGAATATTTATCACGCGCACAACCCATATATCAAACTACATCTTATGTATTTGAAAATGCAAAAGAAGCTAGTTCTATATTTAATTTGGAGAAAGATGGATATATATACAGTAGAATTTCCAACCCTACTGTGAGTTGTTTAGAAGAGAGGTTAGCTTCTCTTGAAGAGGGTATAGGAGCGATATGCACCTCTAGTGGTCAAGCTGCATTACATCTGGCACTGGCTACAATACTTAACTCTGGAGACCACATTATAGCGTCTAATAAGATATATGGGGGAAGTAGAAATTTAATAGGCTTGACTTTAAGAAGGTTTGGAATTCAAACAACATTTGTAGATCCCTCTAATCTAACAGAAATTAGAAAAAGCATTAAAAAAAATACTAAGGTATTTTTTGCTGAAACAATAGCTAACCCTGGTCTAGAAGTATTGGACATACCTAAAATATCAAAAATTTTAAAAGAAAGGGGTATAGTGTTTATGGTAGATAATACTATCGCTACACCTTATCTATGTAAACCAATATCATTTGGGGCAGACATAGTAATTCATTCTGCCACAAAATTTATAGGAGGGCACGGAATTGCTATAGGGGGAGTTATAATTGACTCAGGAAGTTTTGAGTGGAATACAAAAAAAAATAAATTTATAAATATAACTGAACCATACGAGGGTTATCACGGGCTAAATTTTTTTGAAGAATTTGGTCAAGGATCTTTTTTAGCTAGAGCAAGATCGGAGGGATTACGAGATTTTGGTGGAACGTTATCTCCTCAAAATGCTTTTTATTTATTACTTGGAACTGAGACATTAGGTGTTAGAATGATGAAGCATGTTTCTAATGCTGAATATATTGCTGCATATCTTTCAGGAAAAGAGCAGGTAAAATGGGTGAAACATCCAAGTTTAAAGAATAATAAATTTCATAAGCTGGCTGCCAAGCTTATGCCTATTGGAGCTGGTGCAATTGTATCATTCGGTTTAAAAGGGAACCTAAATGATGCTCAAAAATTTATAGAAAGTCTGAAAATCTTTTCGCATTTAGCTAATATAGGTGACGCAAAATCTTTAATTATTCACCCAGCTAGTACAACACATTCTCAAATGAATAATTTAGAACTTAAAAAAGCTGGTATCAATAAAGAAATGATAAGACTATCTGTAGGAATTGAAGATATAGACGACCTATTAAAAGATTTAGAACAGGCTTTTAATAAGCAAGCAAATAAAAATAAAGTATGAATTATTCTAAAAAATTTATATATAAAAAATCGTTAAATAATTCTGCTGTATTATTATTCATACATGGAGCAGGATGCGATTATTCATTTTGGAGTAACTTAAATAGATATTTTTATTATAAAAAATTTTCTACTTTATCTATCAGCTTGCCTGGGCACGGATATAATTTTGACAAAGCACTAACTACTATAGAAAGAATGACTGAGTATGTTGCACTCATATTGAAAAATTTAAAAATTAAAAAAATTATTCCTATAGGACACAGTATGGGAAGTTTAATTTGTTTATCATTAGCTGAAAAAAAAATTATTGAGTTAGAAAGAATGATATTAATAGGTACAGCTTTGCCCATGAAAGTAAGCGACTTTTTGTTGGTACAAAGTAAAAAAGATGAGGCTAAAGCCATAAATAATATGATTAATTGGGGTTTGCCTGGACCGATCAAGTTAAGTGGAGGAAATATAACAGGTTTAAGTCTACCTAATTATATATATAATCTAATGAGTAAAAATAGTATTAATATACTTAACAAAGATCTTAATGCTTGTAACAATTTTTCTTTAGAAGAAAATAAAGTAAGGGAAATTACAACGCCGGCCTTAATAATATCAGGAGATAAAGATATAATGACACCAAAAGATAGTTCTATTCAACTTAAAAATACTTTACCAAATGCCAAGCTTGAAATATTAGATGAATGCGGACATTTTCATACTTTGGAATGCGCAAATCAAGTTAGAAAAATTATAACTAACTATGTAGCACATGATAAAGACAAAACAAAAATATAAATATTTAGAAACTTTAGATACTAGGTTTGGAGATAATGATATATTTGGTCATATGAATAACGTTATTTATTACGCTTTATTTGATTCCGTAATAAATAGATTTTTGATTAGAAAATGCAAATATGATCCTTTCAATTCTAATATTATTGCAGTTTCTCCTGAAACTAGATGTACTTTTAGAAAGTCACTAAAGTACCCAGAAAAGGCTGAAGCCGGTTTATCTACCTTCAAGATAGGAAAGACTAGCGTAATTTATGACATAGCATTATTTAGTGAAAATAGTGATGAAGCTTATGCAGAAGGCTATTTTGTGCACGTTTTTGTAAACAGACTTAACATGTCAAAAAAATATAATATTCCTGAAAATATAAAATCTGAATTAACTAAACTTTAATATTACCAAACTTCTTTTTGAACCTTGCTACCTGTCCAGCATTCTCTCTAATTTTAGCATTTCCTCCCGTCCATGCAGGATGAGAGGCAGGGTCAACATCTAATTTAAGTATATCTCCAGACTTTCCCCAGGTTGATTTTGTAGAGAATTCAGTTCCATCAGTCATTACAACTTTTATCTCATGATAATTAGGATGTATCTTTTTTTTCATTTATTTCTAAAATTATATTAAAAAAATGTTATATACTATAAAAAAATCTTTTGCAACTCATCAAATTAAAGTTGATGACCATACGCTATATTTTGAAGAATATGGATGTCCAAATGGAGTACCGGTAATATTTTTACATGGTGGCCCCGGAAGTGGTTGTTCAAACTCACAAAAAACTTTATTTAATTACAAAAAGTTTAGAGTAATTTTTTTAGACCAAAGAGGAGCTGGTCGTTCTTTACCCAGAGGGTCTCTAAAAAATAATACCACGCATGATATTATTAAGGATTTAGAAATAATAAGAAAATACTTAAAAATTAAACAATGGTTAGTTGTAGGAGGATCTTGGGGGTCTACTTTAGGAATTGCATATGCAGAAAGCAATCCAAGCAAGGTTCTAGGTTTAGTATTAAGAGCGGTCTTTTTAGGAACTGAAGCAGAGGTAAATTGGGCATTTCATACTGCTGCATATTATTTTAAACCCAAAATGCTTTATCAGTTAAATAAACTTTTAAAACTTAAAATAAGCATGAACCCTATATTTAAATTAGGAAAAATGTTAGAAAGTGAAAAACCTGAGCAATTTTGTTTAGCAGCAGAGCTTTGGCAAGAATATGAAAGAAATTTATCTACTATCCAAAATGTAGATTTTAATTTTAGTAGTATATTTAAAAATAATAACTTTTCACAAACTAGGGTCAAAAATCTTCCCAACACTCCCTTCTTAGAGTGGCACTTCATAAAAAATAATTTTTTCTTAAAAAAAAACCAGTTAGAAAAAAATAAAGATTCACTGAAAAATTTAAAAATTTTTCTTATTCAAGGAAAATACGATTTACTCTGTCCGCCTAGTACTTCTTTTTTATTTTCACAGAATTTAATTAAAGCAAGAATAAGTTCTATTAATCTAGCTGGACATTATGTAAGCGATCCTGAAGTTAAAGAAAAAATGGTAGAGGCAATAAATGAATTTGATGATTTTTAAAAATTTTTTTTTTCTAGTTTTGTTTATATGCCTAGAAAATAGTTATGCGGAAAATAAATATAAAAATCAAGGCTCTGCAATTAAAGAGAATGCTAATATAGAAGTACTAGTTGAAGTTCTCCGAGGAGCTGGCTTAAGTTATCAAGATGCAAGCAAAGCTGCAGAAACTTTTAGAAAGATATATCCTCCTGAAAGACTTAATGAGGAGAGTTATTTAATTATGCCTCATATAGGGAAAGAAATAACTTCTTTTGCTGTAAATATTGATGGATTAGAATCCGTATTAGTTAAAAAAAAAAATAATAAGTTTTTTGCATATATATTATCTACAAAACAGGCTCAAAAGTTTATCGCTGATGATTCTGGTGGCTTAACAAATATAGATAATATCATCTCATTGGAAAAAGTAGAAGGTTTATCAGAAGAGAAAAAACTAACTTACTTGGAGGAAGAACTTATCTTTGAAAGAGGCATGACACTATTGAGTGTATTAGGCAAGGAAAATATTAAAAAAGGATTACTTTTGAAAGGAGTTAAAAAATTTTCAGAACTATATAATCCTTCTAGAATTAAAATAGGAAGTAAAATTTCTATATTTAGATCTAGTAAAGATCAAAGTCTTATAGGTTTTTTTATTAGATTTAAATCAAAAAAAGGTATTTTCGTTTATATAGATCAATATCAAATTGAGGCAAATGAGTTAAGTATTGATTCTGTTTATAAAAATTTGTCTAATAAAAATAATATAAAAAAAGCACTTTACTATAAACCGCAAGTTATAAGAATTAGTTTATTTAATAGTCCCACTTTAGAAATAATAGTTAGAAAGATTTCAAAAGGAAGTAACTTATCAGATGCTCTAAAATTAAAAAATATTTCT
>MDTB01070400.1_pt1 | contig 11947 bp, 18 predicted proteins | sample 811161 | NCBI WGS metagenome assembly MDTB01 (sample SAMN05326650, study PRJNA326480) | marine metagenome | isolation source: seawater | place: Mediterranean Sea | collected 2009 | reverse complement strand
GGTGGATCAACCCTGGCTATCACTTGCTGTGATACCCGTAACATACCGTAAGACGTGGTTTGAAGGATTGAGCAGTGTAGAAAAAAAGGTTTTGGAGAGACGACGAGCGTTGTTTAAATGGTCGGACCACACTCCATTTGATCCTACTCAAGTACCCCGTTTCATACAGTATTCACGTACTATAGACTCACACAGAGGCACAGACTACGCCAAATTAAATCCTGAATTATGGGAAAGCATAGTTAATTCTGTTTAATTAAATCATTTAATTATCAATAACGAATACGAGTGTTAACGAGTATTAGTCTTTAGACTATGCTATGATCGTGTATAGTGTATAGCACATAAAACCTCTTTATGCTGTATAGCACATATTCCGCCTCTTGGTAATGCTTGGATTTAGGTTGACTTCACAGTAGGAATAGTGTATATTAAGTTAACGTTAGAAAGGAATTCATATGTCACAGCAATACGAAAAGATACCAGTAAAGTGTACGGACAATGGCATAGTAAACGAAGCAGAAGTCGAATACTTCAAACCCAGAGACACACTAGTTGTATGGTTAGCCAATCAGAAACTCACGTTTAAGCCAGGAGGACTATCAGGTAATACTTGGGTCGCTTCAGCATACGGCCTAGAGTTTACCACAGTAACTCCAAAGGAAATAGGGTGAAAAAATTTTTATGCTCCGCTTTTATGTGCCTCTTCGCCTGGTGCTTATTAACAGTGTAGTTAATGGGTGTCCACAGCAACCACGAAAAAAATTTTTAACTCCGTTTTTATAGGCCGTTTCCGCCAGGTCTTTTTAAATAAGCATATAATAAGGAATTCATTATGAAAGAGTTTTGTGTAGTACCACACGGAGCAGGTAAAAACTTTCTAGGTGCTCTACAGAGTTATATTGTAGGTGTAGAGTCTAGAGATCGTATACTTGCTCGTATATCAGAAACAAATCTATTTGATTCTGTATACCCTCCTATTAATTTTGTAAAGAGTTGGTTACCTCGTACCAACTGGAATAAAGAACTGATAGAGTGCCAAGCAATCACAGAAAAACTGATATATAACACTATACAGCCTAAACGTGCTGAGCAGGAAATCCGTAACAATGTTAACAAATGCCACGAAGGATCCTTTTGTTTTGGGTTCACAGTGCCACACATCAAATGGTATTCTGTAATCTGTTTCCTAGATAATCCTGAACAGAGGATATGGTTAGATGATCTTGCCATGCTGAAAAAAGAAGGTGTAGGTCCTGATGCTAATAGAATAGATCTTGCTAGGCGACTGTTTACGTGGGAAATGGACAATATACCCAATTACAGAGCAGAATGGGTGTTTGATTATACCACTATGTTCATTAAGAAAGACCCTATACTGATACAATCATTTATAGATAGAACCTGTAGTAGCAGAGAAACAAAAACACTTGTAACTACTAAAGATTTACAAGAAATAATTGAATTATATACAGCAAAAAACCTTCAATTATTAGAACAATATGATTAAATATACGTGAGCCATGAGTAAAACATTCTGTCCTATACCCTGGATATTCCAAGCAGTTAGAAACAACGGTGATATCCGTGTGTGCTGTCAAGCAAATGTAACACCCAATCAAGGAGTAGTTAGACACCCTGATGGAACCAGTTATAATGCTGGTAGAGATTCATTTGACGAGGCTAAAAATGCTGAATTAATGAAGTCAATTCGTAAAAATATGCTTGAAGGAGTATGGTCAGAAGAGTGTGGTAGATGTCAACAGGAAGAACAAGCCGGCCTGGAAAGCCGTAGGATATACGAATTAAAAGCATGGGATTATAGTCTAGCAGATGCTAAAAGAGATACCCTACCTGATGGTACTATCACAGTAAGAAGCAGTTACTTTGATTTGAGATTTGGTAATCTGTGTAATTTAGCCTGTAGAATGTGTGGACCAACAGATTCACACACATGGTACGAACAGTGGGCAGAATATCACGGATCTAACAAGTATCAGGACACACATGGCGAAGTAGAACTTAAACGTAATGAAAAAGGTAGACTGTACACAGCAGACTACGATTGGCATAATTCTGAATCTTTTTGGGAACAAATTGAAAAGAATATTCCATATATTCAACACGTTTATATGGCGGGCGGAGAACCTATGATGATCGAACGACACTATGAATTCCTTAACAAGTGTATAGGTTCAGGTCATGCTGGTAATATTACAATTGAATATAATACTAACATGACTAGCCTCCCGCCTAGAGTTTTAGAAATGTGGAAACAATTCAAACAAATTAGAGTAGGTTGTTCAATAGACGGAATGGGTTCTGTATTAGAATATCAACGTTGGCCTGTAAAATGGAAACAAGCAATTAATAATTTAAATAAAGTAGATAAATTACCCAATAATGTCACAGCCTGGGTAGCATTTACTGTAACAGCATATAATATATTTCATTTACCTGAATTTATGCTGTGGAAATTAAAAGAATCAGGATGGAAAAAGATTAATTCATCACCACAAAAACCAATTATTACACATCATGTAGCACACGGGCCTAAAAGAGCGAATATTAGATTATTACCTAGTGAATTAAAATTAAAAGTACATCATCATTATGATTATTATAAATTTAAAGTAGCAAATGATCCTGAATTAAATGAAAAAATAAAAAAGAAATTCAATAAAATACTAGACAGTGTAGAGAAATATATGATGGATGATGATTATTCAGAAAAAATTCCTGAATTTATTAAATTTACAACATATTTGGACAAAGCAAGAAAGCAGAATATACTAGATGTCGTACCACAATATGAAGAATTATTTAGAACCACAGGAACCTAGTGAATACGAAGAAGATTTACTAATGGACGAACACTATCCTGAAGACGGTCTTCAATTACTTGCTGAATGGGATAGTGCTGATGGACCTGAATGGTCAATACCAAGAGAATGGGTGATGAGGAATCAATATGATTGCTAGACTTTTGACATTTGGTGATCAGTTGATAGCATCACCTGGTCCTTATAATCTATTTAATGTACAAAAGAGTGAACACTGGTGGGAAATTCTAGCAGAGCATTTGTCATTAGAGCCTGTGTATTTAGGTAGTACTTTAGATAATGTAGGAATAAGTCCTATTTGGTATTTGAGTAAAATAAATGAAATATTAGATACTATGAAAGAAAATGATAAATTTGTTGGTTTTGTTCCAAGTGCTTGGCGTAGTCTAGACTGGGAAAATGATGAACCTAAACATTTAATTACAGAAGATCTAGGACCACATCAGTATAACAGTTATTGTGAATGGCAAGCAAAATTTGTATTTGATTTATTAATTAAAATAACAAAAAATAAAAATGTTTTATTTGTACAACAAAATTTAAACAGTATTACAAGAGGTACAAAAGAAGTAAAAGTTGTAAGAGTAGAACAGCATTTAAAAGATTTTAATTGGGTATGGAGTTGGGTAATACAGGAAACAGGCATAGAAACTAATCCTAATGACTTTTACAAACACTATGCTCCTGAAAGAAAACTAAACAGCAAAGGACATGAATTAGTTGCTAAAGTGATGAAAAAATATGTTCAATAAATTAGAAAATATAAGAAGTTTAGAAGTAGAGTTGTCTACATTTTGTAATGCCGCTTGTCCTGGTTGTGCTAGACACTATTGGGGGACAAGTACTAAACTGCCTAATCTAGTTGAACAGCATTTGTCAGTTGAAACAGTAACAAAAGTTATAGAACAAATACCTAATGCTAAAGAGAAGTTAGAACTACATCTTGTTGGTAATATTGGTGATCCATTTATGAATCCTGACATTTACCTAGGTTTATTAGAATGGAGTGAGATGGTTGAAAGTATACACGTTGACACTAATGGTGGAATGCAAACAGAAGCATTTTGGCGTAACATAGGTAGAATAGAAAATCTACACGTTACATTTTCAATTGATGGACTTGAGGACACTAATCACATCTATAGAGTAAATGTTGATTGGTACAAAGTACAGAGAAACTTTCGTGCTTTTATTAGAGCAGGAGGTAAAGCAATATGGAAATTTCTAGTGTTTGATCACAACAAACATCAACTAGATGATGTACACGAAAGAAGTAGAAAAGAAGGCTTTTGGCGTTTCCGTAGTGAAGCAAGTATGAGAATATCAGATGACAAAACAGTTAAAAACTTTGCTACAAAAGAACATACAAAACTAAAAGAAATACAGAATAAAATACAAGACGATATTAGTTGTAAGGCACTAGATATTAATAGACTTTATATAAATGCTGAAAGTAGAATATGGCCTTGTTGCTATACTAGTCAACGTTATCAATTAAGTCATTTTAATTTGCCTGAACTCACAGAGTTTACATATCTTTACGATCACTACAAAGCAGACTTTAATGATGCTAGAAAATTTGATCTACAACAGATATTAGAACATGAAGTTTGGGATCATATGAAACAAGCATGGCAAGACAAAGAAAGTTGTGAATATAAAGTTTGTTGGAAAACTTGTAGAGGTGGTAAGTGGAAAGAACACAATGCCGTAAGTGTTGTAGATGAAAAGGATATGAATGCCTACTATTAGATCAATTTACAATGCTGGAAGTGACGGATTTGTTTGTGGAACAAATGATAACGACGTAAACCAGTCTAAGTTCCCTCATAAACTAGGAGTAGAATACAACAGCAGAGTAATTAGTATTGCTAGACCTGGTTGTTGTAATTTTGCTGTAAGTTTAATGGTGAAATATTTTGTAGATAATATAGATGAACATGGACTTTATATTATAAGCACATCAAGGTCACCAGGCATAAGTTGGTATAAATCTCAAAATGATGATTTTAGTCAAAGTGACGTTAAAATACAGGATCTAAATTATGAAGATTATAAATTAAACTTTTTAACACCGTTGCCGTTTGAACCCACTAATGTTTTACAAAGTGAAACAGTTGATAATCTATTGCTGTTCAAAGCAGGCAATTTAAAACTTAATACAGCATTGACTAATGAAGCACCAGAAAAGATTGATGCTATTACAACATACATAAAAGAAACACAAAACAGTCAAATAAAACAGCAAGAAGATATAAGTTGTGTTGCTACACAGTTGTTTAGACTTAACCAACTTACTCCTAATTGGCTGTTACTTACAAGTTTTAGTGAACTACAAGAAATGTTTCCTAATAACAATTTAGAATTAGATATAGGAAAACTTGAACAAGATTCTCCTGGTATAACTGGACATAGAATACTAACTAGAAGAATAGTGGAATGGATAGCAAAACATGACCGTAGATGAAGTATTTGAAAACGTAACTGTTTACATTGTTACATTTCCTGAAGGTGCCGGCAATGCTTTTATGGGTTATTTACAGTGTTTTTATTTAGGTCAATACGAGACTCCTAGTATAAGCGAAGAGACGAGTTGGTCAGGACAATTTGGAACAGGCATAGGAATTTATAATCTTTTTAGAGAAGGTTTTGATGAGAGTTTAGTTAATCCTGTCTTACGGGATGAAGTTTATGTAAAAGGTGAACCATCTTTAGGTAAAAATTGTAAAAAACTTTGGGGCAGTCCAGGAAGTGTTTGGACAAGATACAATGGTTTAAATACAAGTAGATATGATGAACGTAAAAAATACATACACTATCTTGCCAAAGTAATATCAAGTTTTTACCAGCATAAAACACTTAATGGTGATTATGGTGTGATATTTTATACACATTATTATCCATATGGGATAGAAGGTATAAACAAATATTTTAAAAATGTACAACATTTAATGGCAGTTAATCCTACTGATTTAGAAACGGCTATATGGTGTGAATATTTAAAGGACATTAAAAAGAGAAATAAAGCAGTAGACAAGTCTGCTCAAAAACAAGATGAAGTTGTAGAAAAAGGTAAATTAGTTTTTAAAAGGTATAGAGATGTTGAAAAATATTATCCAGCAAAAGTTAATATAGATTACAGCAAATTTTACTTTGATTATGACGATAATGAAATAGAAAAACTTTTGACAGGAACAATGGACATAGAACAAGTTGATAAAGATAAGTTACATATAATGAAAGACATGATTAAACAAGTAACAAAATGTAACATTAATCTTACTAATCAAATAGGCTTTTCTCCTGAATTTCGTAAGGTACTAGCAGGAGCATACAATGAGTGATTTAAAATGGAGCGAATATGATTTTACAAAAATTCCGTTCGATGATCTCGTCCGTGTTGGACAGAGGACGATGTTATATCGAGATATGTTTACTGTTAGTTGGCTTCTTGGCCGCTTCTGTAACTATCGTTGTAGTTATTGCTGGCCATACGCCAGATCAGATAAGAAAGATCACAGGCCAACAGAGCTCTGTCTTCATACAATCGATGAGATAAAAAGACAGGCAAGGGAAAACGGTTTCAACAGTTTCCATTTTAGTTTAAGTGGAGGTGAACCTACTTTTCATCCTGGTTATCTGGACATGATGAAACATTTGGCAGATGACGTTCATAATACAAATTATACAAGTGTTCATATGACTTCAAACTGTAGTAGAAATATGAAATGGTTTGAAACTTATGTAGAACACGCTTCAAAGTTTCACAGAGCAAGTATAACAGCAAGTTATCATAGAGAACACGTCAATAGTCAAGAAAAACGTAAAGAATTTGCTGATAAACTTTGCTTCGTACAAGAGCATGATGTTCAAGTAACAATAAACCAAGTAATGGTTCCTGAATGGTTTGAAGAACTATGGGACGAAAGTTTATATTTCCATGAACGTGGTATTAATGTAACTCTTAAACCTCAAAGTGATCCAACAGCAAGTAAAGTAGTAAGCGGATACACAGAAGATATGTTACAACGTTTACATAATGGTATGCCACAAAGAGGATTTACAGAGGTAAAAAACAAACACGTTGAAAGGCCCAAGCCAACATTTATGAGAGCACCAGATCCTATATATAAGAATTTTGGTGAGGAAAATGTACCACAACATTTTCAAGTAGAATTTAAGGACGCTAAACATAAAGAATGGTATATGGATCAAGCAGAAAGGTTTAATGCTTTTAACTTCAACAAATTTAATGGTTGGGACTGTAGCAGTGGCTTCCGTAGTATTATCATACGAGAACCTGACGGCAGTATTAAGCGATCATATTCATGTAGTGATGCTCCACTTGGTAATATTGAAACAGGATTTAGGTTGTTTTCTAAACCTATGAAATGTATTAGTGGTAGTTGTGTTAGTTCAGCAGACAGCAAAATACCTAAAAGAGCACCTGGTACAAAGTTGCCTTTATATCCTGGAGACAACAGTTATGAAACATATTGATCTCCTTATAGGTCCTATGGGAGCAGGAACTAGTTTTTTAGGTTATGTACAACATTTGATCACACAAGAAAATCCAATTATAGAACTACCAAGTAACGAAGATAATTGTTGGGACGAATATGTATTAAAGTATAAAACATTTGAACCTTTAACGCCTATTCAAAAAGAATACAAGAAAGTAATCAACAATATAGATAATGCCTCGCTAGAAAACTATAAAAAGTTTGCTGATGCTATAGATGATGGAGCAGAACTAATGTTTCATTATTATCCATTTGGTCTAAGAGAATATGTAAACTTAAACAATAGATTGTTTTTAAGTTGTAACAAAGAAAGATTTACTTGGTGTTACAAACTAGGACTTATCAAAAACAACGAAGATTTACACGAAGGAATTTGGATTGATGATTGTGATAAAGAATGGCAGAATCATGTACAAACAAAAATCAAATGTACCTTTGATTATTATTTTCACTATGACGACTTGTTTGTTAATTTTGATAAAGGAGTAATAGAAATGTTTTGTAACAGTACACCTAATAGAAAACATTTTGATACAGAAGCAGTTGTAAAGTTGTTTAAAGAATATAGCAAAAAGAATTATGGAATATTAGAATATGAATGATGCAATGAACCCAGGTAAGGTTATAGCAGAATCATTGTCTAGAACAGACAAAAAAGAATACCTTAGAGATTTAGGATTGTATGAACTAAATGCTTTAGATAAAGATGATTTCTATTGGTTAATCCACGAAGAATCAAAAAACAGTAATGTTACAAATTATAACGGAACAAAAGTATCACTTGGCAAGTTATCTAATTTAGCAATGGATGTAGAAGCAAGAGAATGGGTACAGTCTATTAACTTTGATATTAATGTAGTTCCTTATGGTTCAGGCAGTAGTTTTTTAGGTTTCATACAAAGGTATTGGTTAGACAAAAACAGAGGCACACTAGAAAAGGATTATTGGGAGGAAGTAAAACAAAGAAATGGTAATCTTTGGGACGATGAATATGGTGTAACTTTTAGAAGCATGAATACTCTTGAAGATACAAAACATAATGAATTCGTTAACCTTACAATACAAGCAGAAGAACTAGTGAGACAGGCAGTACATGGATTAACGTCATGGCAAGATGTTTGGCCTATGTATTGTAACATAGTTAAGTTTGTATATGATAACAAACAGCACCACAATAATCAAATAGAACTTACTGTACATGATTGGTTATTTTGTTTAGATTTCCTTGTTCCAAAATTAAACTGTAAGTTGTTTTTAGATCTAGACTTTGAAATATTTGTTTGGTGTTACTTGCTCTCACAATATAAACACAATAGACCTCACGTGAGAAAATTTGTAAACAATGTAAATGATGAGGATTATTTCCATAGATTTAGAATAGCAAAAATGGAAGTGCTTAGATACTGGAGACATTATAGTCTTTGTAAGCAGTACATTCCAAAACAACACATATTCAATTATGATAAACTGTTCTTTGAAAAAGACCCAAATGAGATACAGAGATTTTTGGCAACAACAATACCTGAATTCAGCAGTCCAAAAGGTGAAGATTTACAATATATTGTCAATCTTATTGACGAATACACTACAAGAAACAACGAATTAATAGATATTAGTGTTATTACCCAAAAATGGGCTCAATTTAGAGACCAAATCTAGCCAAATACCCAAAAAAACCCCCAAAAATAGCGACTTTTTTCTGGTTGACAATATCTGTATCTGTGTTATTATAATAGTATGATTAAACAAAAGGAGCAGAAAATGACACAGTTTGACAAAAGCAAATTCACTTATCATGGTGGTTATTTAATGTACCATGGAACATATGAAGGACAACCTACATATGATGAGTATTACGGTAAGGATAAAATACATTCTTCACGTATTGGTATGCCAGTAGAACTGTTCATTGCTAGGTTTAAGTACCAAAACTATCAAGGTAGTTTTAAGAACTTCCTGTGTAAAAACTTCACAGTTGAAGAATATGCTACAAGGTATAAAAATGGTGAGTCACCATTAGATATGTTAGAGTCAAAAGGTTTTATGACTCCACAAGCAAAAAAATTATGTAAGCAGTATGGCGTTGAGCCTACTAACGAAAACTTCAACAAGTGTATTGAAGAAGAGTCTAAGAAATGGATTGCTAATAGTAAGGAGGCGGCATAATGAGTCATCCTATCAATGATATGATATTAGAAAATGCTTTCGCTGACGGTCTAGAATTAGCAGAAGCAAAAGGTTTAGAAGGTGAGCAGGCAGAAGAGTTTGCTGAAAAATATGCCTATGATAAATTGGAGGAATTAAGTATATGAGTTCTATAGTTATTAAATTACTAGAGTCTAACAATAGCAGACTGTTTAAAGAAGATGTGATCAAGCAACAAGCAGAAGCAGATCATACACATTTTTTTACTGGTTGTAGAATGGCTTTAGACTCTCTTTTTACTTTTGGTGTAAAACAAGTTCCTCAAGCAACAAAAGATGGTCCTGGACTTAACTTTGGTGAGTTCTTTTATTTGGCCCAACAGTTAAATCAAAGAGAACTTACAGGACATGATGCCAGAGATGCTATTTTAGAAGCAATGGAAAAGTCAACTATGGACGAATGGAACTATTGGTATAGAAGGATCCTTATAAAAGATTTAAGATGTGGTGTCAGTGAGAAAACTGTCAACAACGTAATTAAGAAACTAGGTAAAAGATATGATGAATATAAAATACCTGTGTTTACTTGTATGTTGGCACACGATTCTGCTAACCATGAAAAGAAAATGGTTGGTAAAAAGTTTTTAGATACTAAACTAGATGGTGTTAGAGTTATAACCATTTACAATGATGAAAATAATACTGTTTCAATGTATAGTAGGAATGGTAAAGAACTACACAATTTTGGACACATCGCTGAAGAGATTCTCAACACAGTAGCAAGTACTTTTAAAGAGTCAATGGTGCTTGATGGTGAAGTTGTCAGTGATACTTTCCAAGACCTTATGAAACAGGTACACAGAAAGTCAAACGTAAATGCCACAGATGCTAGATTGGCTCTGTTTGATATGCTAACATTGAATGAGTTTCAAGCAGGTAAGAGCGAACTAGGTTGTGCTGATAGACACAAGCAATTAGTTGAACTTGGTAAGAATCTAAAAGAAGATTCAAGTATGTTTGTATTAGAAAAGATTGAAGTTGATTTAGATACAAACGAAGGACAGAAAACATATACAGAACTGAACAAGAAAGCAGTTGCTGAAGGTTATGAAGGCATTATGATTAAAGACATTAATGCTCCATATGAAAGTAAAAGATCACATCATATGTTAAAAGCAAAACCTTTCATTGAAGTATCTTTAGAAGTTGTTAAAACAGAAGAAGGTACAGGTAGAAATGTTGGTAAACTAGGTGCTTTGGTTTGTCAGGGTACAGACGATGGTAAAGACATTTTGGTTAATGTTGGAAGTGGCCTAAGTGATGTACAGAGAGAAACATTTTGGGAAACTAAAGATAGACTAATTGGTATGATAGCAGAAGTAAGAGCAGATGCCGTTACACAAAACCAAGATGGTAGTTATAGTTTAAGGTTTCCTAGATTTAAAACATTTAGAGGTTTTGAGCAAGGAGAAAAGATTTAATGAATTTTGTAGGTAAGACCCTAACGTCAACGGATGAGAATTCCAACACTGGATACATAGGCGAAAAACTGATAAAGCCTCCAGTACTAGTTGCCGTGGCTTACTTACAAAACTTTAAGGAGAATATATGAAATCAATTACACTAGTTCTTCTAGTATTAATGCTTACCGGTTGTGGTACTGTTAAAGAAAAAACAGGTGCTATTGGTAAGTTTATTGATGCTATTGGAAGTGGAGATATGTCTTTTATTAAAAAGATGAAAGACAAACAGAGCCCAAGAGATGATGAAAAAGATTGGGAAGAAATAAACGGAAACTAGGAGAAAATATGAAACACTATATCAACATGATGATTAATCTGGCAATACTTGGGTTGCTAGTTTATATCTCAATTCAAGTAGGTGAAATACATGGAGAAGTTGTAAATGACTGTCCAACTTGTATGATACCATTAGGTGGTAAAGGGTGAAGAATCTAAAATGGATTATATTGGATAACTTACCAGCAATATGGATCCTTGCTATAGTTTTATTTGGTATGATATTAATTTTTAACCATGCTGGAGGGTAAATGACAAAACAAACATTTTCTTTTGATAATCCTCACAAGGATATTGGAAAGCAAAAGTTTAGAGTAAAGAAATACTACAACGTTTGGGTTGAGTATGATGTAGTTGCTGATACAAAGGACGAGGCAGAGAATGCCGTTATTGATCACGGTGGCATACAAAGTATAGACTGGGAAGAAGGTTATCACAAAGATGAACCTGTAGAAGTTTATGCTAGTGATTGGAACTACAATGATATGGGAGACACAAAGAAAGTTGCTGAATGTATTCCATATGAAGATTCAGACAGTATTGATTATGCTGATCCGGATTGGTCAACTAACGATTTTGAATGGCAGAAAGAAGAAGCATAAAGGAGTTTATGACTAAAAACAAAACTGTAAAATATT
>MDTB01217140.1_pt1 | contig 11948 bp, 10 predicted proteins | sample 811161 | NCBI WGS metagenome assembly MDTB01 (sample SAMN05326650, study PRJNA326480) | marine metagenome | isolation source: seawater | place: Mediterranean Sea | collected 2009 | reverse complement strand
CTTAGAATATGAAAATTTATTTCCAGTAGAAAAAAAATTAAATAAAGAGAATAACCCCCCAAATTTTAAAGTAAGGTTTTTTAAAAAACAAAAAAATATAAACATTATAAGTTGTTATTCCAATGAAGGGGGAATTTGGGAAAAGGCATTAACAAAAATTGAAAACAATATTTTAACAATTACATTTAGGGAACCTTTTCTTCCTAGAAGGGGAAGAATAAATTGTTCAATGAATGAAAATGGAAAATGGAGATGGTTCGGAACTCAATTTATTATTAAATAAAACTAAATTAAACTCTCTAACTCAATGCTAGATGGTAACAATTTTGCATCATCAAAATCTTTTAAATTATTTTGGTTAATAATTTTTTGAAGAATCTCAACATATTGCTCACCTGTCTCGGCGTACTCATTTAAATATTTTGAAAGTATGATGCTATCAAGTGGTTTACCAAAGTCTCTTAGCTCAGCCCTAGCTAATCTAAATTCTTTGTAAGACGAGTGAGTGTTTATATTTCTTTGATAAGCTCTTACTGAAGCCTGAAGTACGTTAAATTTCATTACTTTGTGCCCCTCATCCTTTTCGGCCTTTTCAGGCTTTAATCCCTCTCCGGACCAAGTCCACTGTCCAAATAATGCGTTTCCTTCTTGAGCAAATCTTGATGTTCCCCAACCTGTTTCCTTAGCTGCTTGAGCTATTGCTAATGAAACTGGAATTTCATCCATTCTTCTTTTAAGGATCGATAAATCTTTCGAGGGAATTCCATATTGTTTATATTTTTTTTGCAGCCACTTTTTTTCTAAATCTGTGTTGTTATTTTTATTGATAATACTAAAAAGCCTTTTTCTATCTAATCTAATATTATTATTCTCTTGTAAAATTAATGGTAAAACAATTTGAATAAAAAACTCTTTACGTTTTTTAGTATTTTCTATCATTTTGATTTCTCTTGGAAGAAGAGTTAACGCGACTGGCTTAACAAGTTTATTTTTTCTTATATCCTCTAGTTTGTAATCAGTATCTTCGTATAACTGTTTTATGGTTGATGCATCTAATCTTACTGTGTCTGTTTCCTGATCATTGAGACTATAAATATCAACCAATAAATCACTTTCATTATAAATTTCTTTTTCACCAAGACCAATATTATTTTTTTTGTCTAAAGTATAGGCCAATATAATTTTGGAATTATTCCTAAACTCATTAGCGTTTAATATTTTATTATTAGTAAAATTAATGACCAAAGGTAAAGAATAAAAGAAGAAAACAACTACTAAACTACATAAAAATATTCTTACTATGGAGCCTAGATTACTGTCATCTATTGCTTTAAGGGCCCTATTAAAATTATTTCTTTTTTTTCCAATCATTTTATTCATTTTCAGTTGCCACCACTTCTCTAACTTCTGGTATATAATGACACAAAAGATTCTGCACACCTTTCTTTAAAGTCATTATAGAACTTGGACATCCTGAGCAGCTGCCTTGAAGTTGGACTTTAACTATCCCATCTTTAAATTCTTTAAATTTAATGTCACCTCCATCTTTTGCCACCGCAGGTCTTATTTTTTGATCAAGAATTTTTATAATTTTTTGTTCAATTTCTCCTAGCTCCATATTCGACTCGTTAAGGTTCTTATCAATTATAAATGTTTTTCCAGATGCATAAAAATCGTTGATATATGAAATTACTATATGCTTTATGTCATCCCAAGAATAATCCTCGTACTTATTAATAGATATAAAATCTTTGCTCAAGAAAATACCCTCAACACCATTTATAGATAAAATATTATTAATGAGTTCATTTTTAACATTGTCTTTTTTTGAAATTTCAAATGATCCTTTATTACAAACTATCTTTCCTGGTAAAAATTTTAAGGAATTAGGATTAGGTGTAGTTTCAGTTTGCGTAAACATAGTTACTGTATACTAAATTATTACAAAATTTAAACTTGTTTAAAAAATTAAATTAAAATCCCACTATTTCGTGAATCTTTTTAATCTTTTTTGACGCAATCTTATGAGCTTTTTCATACCCGTTCTCAAGTATTTTGTCCAAATGTTCCTTATCACTGACTAATTTTTTAATTTCTTTAGATATAGGGTTAATTTTTTCTATTAATACTTCAGAAAGTTCATTTTTAAATTCAGAAAAATTTTTTCCCTGAAATTTTTGAATTGACTTTTCTAGATCAATTTCTTTTAGGCTTGAATAAATACCTAAAAGATTTCTTGCTTCAGGTCTTTGATTCAATTCCTCTAAAGTAGAAGGTAGTGGCAATGGATCCGTTTTAGCTTTTTTTATCTTGTTTATTATCTCATCTTTATCATCTGTTAAATTAATTCTGCTTAAATCCGATAATTCAGATTTACTCATTTTTTTTTCTCCATCCTTTAAGCTCATAATTCTAGAAAAATTTTTTTGTATTAGAGGTTCTGGAACTTTGAAAAAATCCTCTAATTTGTAATCATTATTAAATTTTTGAGCAATGTTTCTGCATAACTCTAAATGTTGTTTTTGATCCTCACCAACTGGGACGTGACTAGCATCATACAAAAGAATATCTGCAGCCATTAATATTGGATATGAATAAAGTCCTATACTAGCTTTTTCTTTGTCCTTACCAGCTTTTTCTTTAAATTGTGTCATTCTATTTAACCAACCCATTCTTGCATTACAACTTAAAATCCAAGCTGCCTCTGAGTGCGCAGGGACTGCTGACTGCTTAAAAATAATACTTTTTTTTGGGTCGATTCCGCTCGCTAGAAAAGTTGCTACTGTTTCTCTAATATTATCTTTAAGTTTTTTTGGATCTTGTTTTATTGTAACTGCATGTAGGTCTACAACACAAAATATACACTCATTTCTTTTATCTTTATTTAACTCTACAAAATTTTTAATTGCACCAATGTAGTTTCCTAAATGGAGATTGCCAGTTGGTTGAACGCCAGAAAAAATTTTTTTATCCATAATCAATACTTTAATTTAATATCCTTTAATTGAAAAGCTTTAGTGAAATAAGATATAATTAGATAAAAACAAAATCCTAAAATAACTGAAATAATTAAATAGATAGATTTAAATGATTGATCAAAAGATAGTTGTTCTTGATAAAAATCAATCAAAAAATTGAAGAATAATCCCATTAAAATAGAGGAAAAAAGAATTTTTATAAGCCTATTAATAAATATATTGTTAAAAAAAAATAAATTTCTTTTTTTTAAAATTACAAATAGCAATATTAAATTAAACCAAGAAGAGACTGTAGTGGATATAGGAATAATTATAAAACCAATAAATCTGAAAAAATAAATACTAATTAAGATATTTAGAAAAATAGAAACTAAAGAAATATAAAATGGAGTTTTGGTATCATTATTTGCAAAATAAAAATTAGAAAAAACTTTTATCATTGCAAAAGCTGGCAATCCTAAACTAAAAAAATAAAGTGCTTTAGCAGAATTAGTAACTGAGATTTTATTAAATTCACCATAACCAAACAATGCGGATATAATTTCTTCAGATCCAATCAAAAGAGCTATTGAAGCCGGAAGACTCAAAAAAAGACTAAGTTCTAGAGCTTTATTTTGAATTAAAGTAATTTTCTCTTTTTTTTTCTTTTGAACATATCTTGATAATTGTGGCAATATTACAACCCCTATAGCAATACCTGCAATAGCCAAGTTAATTTGGTAAATTCTATCTGCATAATAAAGGTACGATACTGCGCTGGCCTGAAAAGAAGCAATAATTGTTCCAATTAAAATATTTATTTGAGTGACGCCAGATGAAAATATGCTTGGTAATAATTTTTTAAAAAAAATTTTTGTTCTTTTACTTGTCTTAAATCTAAAGTTGACGTTAATCTTAAAATACTTTCTCACAAAAAAATATAAGAAAATTAATTGTAAAAAACCAGAGAGAGTAACACCATAAGATAAAAAATAAACTAATTCATCATTTAACGATCTGCTGAAAAATAATATAATTATTAAAATTACGTTTAAAATTATTGGAGCAGCGGCAGCTTCTGCAAATCGATTATGTGAATTTAATATTGCTGAGAAAAAAGATGCCAAACAAACTAAAATTAAAAAAGGGAAAGTAATTCTTGTAAGATCAATAGCTAAATTAATTTTTTCAGAATCATCAACAAAACCAGGGGCTATTAATGAGACAAATGCAGGCATAAAAATCTGAACTAATAAAACTAGAACAAACAAAAATAAAAATAATAAATTGAAAACTTCATTACCAAAATTGTTAGACTCTTTTTTTCTTTTTTCTAATTGAGCGTAACTTGGAATAAATGCAGCATTGAAAGTACCTTCAGAAAATAATCTACGAAAAGTATTGGGAATTCTAAAAGCAACAAAAAATACATCTGCAATAAAACTTGTACCAAGGAAGATTGCAATTAAAATATCTCTTAAATAACCCAGTAATCTGCTTATTATAGTATAAAAACTAAATGTGCCTGTTGACTTAATTAAATTCATAAATCATATTAGTCTTAATTTAACCCCATTTGTACATCTAATTATCGTAAATGAAAAAAACTAAAATCGACCACTATACTGACAAGGAAGCTTTAGAATTTCATAGTCATAAAAAACCTGGGAAGATCGAAATTTCATCATCAAAAAATATGACTACTAAAAGAGATCTTGCTTTAGCTTATTCACCTGGAGTGGCAGCCCCTGTAAGAGCTATTAGTGAAAATCCTCAGGCAGCGTTCGATTATACGAGCAAAGGAAATCTTGTTGCAGTAATAAGTAATGGTTCAGCGATACTTGGCATGGGAAATTTAGGTGCTTTAGCTTCAAAGCCTGTCATGGAAGGTAAAGCAGTTTTATTTAAAAGATTTGCAGATATTGACTCAATTGATCTTGAAATAGATGCATCTGATCCAAACGAAATAATAAACAGTATAAAAAATTTTTCTCCTAGTTTTGGTGGCATTAACCTAGAAGATATAGCAGCGCCTGACTGTTTTATTATAGAGGACAAGCTTAAAGAAATTTTAGATATACCAGTTTTTCATGATGATCAACATGGGACTGCAATTATTACGACCGCTGCTCTTTTAAATGCATTAGATATAAACAAAAAATCTATCAATAAAGTCAAAATAGTTATTAATGGAGCTGGAGCTTCTGCAATGGCTTGTTCAAATTTATTTAAGAAAACTGGAGTTCCTCAAAACAACATCATTATGGTTGATAGAACAGGGGTTATCTATAAAGGTAGAGAAAATTTAAATAAATGGAAATCAAGTCATGCAATACAAACTAAGAATCGCACTTTGGACGACGCTATTAAAGATGCTGATGTTTTTTTAGGATTATCAGCAAAAGGTGCTTTAACTAAAGCAATGGTAAAAAAAATGTCACCAAATCCTATCATATTTGCTTGCGCAAACCCAGATCCAGAAATTACACCTGAGGAGATTGAAGAAGTAAGAGATGATGCAATAATTGCTACAGGGAGGTCTGATTATCCAAATCAAGTTAATAACTTAATTGGTTTTCCTTATATTTTTAGAGGTGCATTGGATGTTAGATCAAAAACAATTAATGAAGAAATGAAAATTGCTGCTGCTCATGCAATAGCAAATTTAGCTAAAGAAGACGTGCCCGATGAAGTAGTGGCAGCTATGGGAGGTGAAAGACCACACTATGGTAAAAACTATATTATACCTTCAACATTTGATCCAAGATTAATAAGTGTTATTCCTGCTGCAGTGGCCAAAGCTGCTATAGAAACAGGTGTTGCTAGAATCAAAATAGATAATTTTGAAATATACAAAGATCAGCTAAAGCAAAGATTAGATCCAACGGTTACAATAATGCAAGGTATAAATTCTTATATTAAGAAAAAACCAAAAAAAGTAGTTTTTGCAGACGGGGAAGATGAAAATATGCTCAAAGCTGCAATTGCTTTTAAAAATTCAAAATTAGGTATTCCAATTTTAATTGGAAAAGAAGAAACAATAAAGAGTCAAATCAAAAAGATTGGCTACAATGAAAATTTTGATATTGAGATAGTAAATTCAAAAAACTCTACAATGCGAGAAAAATACGTCAAATATATATTTAAAAGACTTCAGAGAGAAAAAGGCATGCTTGAAAGAGACTGCGATAGATTAATAAGAAATGACCGAGTAATTTGGGCTTCATGTATGGTTGCCTGCTCAGACGCTGATGCAATGGTGACTGGAAATACTAGAAGATATTCCTCGTCTTTGGATAAAATTACAAAAGTGGTTGCCCCAAGACAAGGAGAGATTATGTTTGGTTTAAATCTAGTTGTAAATAGAGGAAAAACTATCTTTGTTTGTGACACCTCCGTTATTGAATATCCCGATGCTAATCAATTAGCAGACATGGCTATTTCAGCTGCTAGAGTTGTGAGGCTCTTTGGTTTTGATCCTAAAGTTGCTTTTCTGTCCCATTCGACCTTTGGGGAGCCACTTACTGATAGAACTAAGAGAATTAGTGACGCAGTTAATATATTGAAAAAGAAAAAAGTTGATTTTAAATTTGACGGCGAAATGCAACCCGACGTAGCTCTTGAAGAGGTTTACAAAGAACTTTACCCTTTTTCAGAAATTGTTGGTAACTCAAATGTTTTGATAATGCCAAGTCAACATAGTGCAGCCATTTCATATAAAATGATTAAATCTATGAGTAGAGCAAAATTAATTGGACCTTTGCTTATTGGCTTAGGGTTACCTATAGAAATTGCACCTTTAAGAAGTTCTACATCAGATATTTTGAATTTAGCATCGATTGCAGCTTATTCATCAGATGTAATTGATTATGAAATTTAACTAATTTTTTTGGATTCTTAAATCCTCTACTAAGAGAATACTAGCTATAACATTTTCAACATCTAATATTTCCTTAGCTTCTTTTACAACTTCATTTTTTTCATCTGAATTGATGGCAATTCCATAAATATAAATTTTCTTTTTGTAAGTATCTATTTGATAATTTGTTGCCTTAATATTTTTATTTAAAATTAAAGCAGTCCTAAGCTGTGAGGTAATCAAAATATCTTTAGCAGATTGTTTAAAATTAAAATCTTCTTTTATTTTAACATCATTTCTAACTGACCTAACGCCAACTATTTCCCATGCCAATTTAGTAAGTTTAAGTTTTTCCTCTGGTCCATCAACTTTACCCGTTAGAAAAATTCTTCCATCTAAAACTTTTGATTTGACTGAAAAAAAATATTTTTTATCTAATAAAACAACTTTTGCAGATAAATTTTTTTGCATAATTGAATCATCTATTTGAGTACCAACTGATCTCGGATCCAAAGCTACACTTACCCCAGTTCCAAAAATTCCTTTAGAGGCTACTCCAACACAATTAGTCAGCATAATAAGCGATAGCAAAGAAATAATTAATTTATTTTTCATTTTTAAGTTTTAAACAGTAGTCATAAATATTTTTTTTTGAAACTTTGCTCTTTTGACTAACAAGATTTGTAATTTCTTTTGTACTTAATTTATGAATCATTTTTTGTATAATCATTTTATCAGATTCACTCAAAATTACTGAAAAATTTTTGTCAATTTTTTTTGGAGAGATTACAACTGTTAATTCCCCCTTTGGTTCTTTTTTAAACAATTGAAGATCATTTACATTACATCTTAAATATTCCTCATAAAATTTAGTCATTTCTCTACAAATTAAAATCTTTCTTGAATTGAAATATTCTTTTATAAAGGGAATAGCTTTATTTATTTTTCTTGGAGAAACAAAAAAAATTAAACTAGATTCTAAGTTAGATAAATTTGCCAAATCTTCATTAATATTTTTTACTTTTTCAGGAAAAAAACCATAAAAAAAATATCTCTCTGAAAAACCACTCACAGAAAATGCAGTAGTTACAGCAGAAGGTCCAGGCAATGGATAAATATCTATATTTTTCTTTATACACTCTTGTATTAAAATTGTTCCTGGATCAGAAATACAGGGAGTACCTGCATCTGATATCAAAGAGACTATTTTTCTATCTTTTAGTAAATCAATTATTTTTGATAAGTTTTTAATTTCATTGAATTTGTGATTTGAGATTATCTTAGATTTAATTCCAAATTTGATGAATAAATTTTTAGAAACCCTAGTGTCTTCACAAAGTATATAATCAGAATTTTTAAGTATTTCTATAGATCGTAAAGTGATATCGCCTAAATTTCCAATAGGGGTTGGTACTAAATAAAGCCCTTTTTTAATTTCTTTAATACTAGATGTTTCAATTACCATAATTATAACAGTATTGATGTTATAGTATCACCAAATGAAAAAAATTTTTACATTTCTTTTTTTATTAACTTTAAATTTAGTTTTAATTTGTGGACAAAGCTATTCTGAAGATACTAAAATTAAAATTGGTTTATTAGTACCATTAACTGGTGATAATGCTGAAATAGGTAAACAAATCGTTAAAGCCACCAGGATGGCACTGAAAGATATTAATTCTGATAAAATAGAAATTTATCCTAAAGATACAAAATCAGATCCAAATAAAACCCTACTTTCAGCTAATGAGTTTAACCAAATGGGAATAGATTTGGTTATTGGTCCAATATTTTATGGAAACCTTAAATATCTCAACGAAGTAGAAAATATAACTTTTTTGTCTTTAACAAATAAAACATTAGATCTCCCTCAGAATGTTATTAGCACTGGTATAAATTCAACTTCACAATTTAATACGATAAAGAAATTTATAAAATTAAATGAAATTGAAAAAAGTATTTTTCTCATACCAAACCTAAGCTACGATTTAGAAATTACAAAAGGCTTAAAAGATTCTAAAATAAAAATTTTTAAAAAACATCATTACGATATCAAACCGACACGGCTAACAAAACAAATAGAAAAAATTACAAATTATGAAGTAAGAAAACAAAACTTATTTGATGAAATTGCGAGATTAGAAAGTTCAGATGATCCAAACAAAGAAAAGAAAATAGAAATTTTAAAAAAAAAATATACTTTAGGAAACTTAAATTTTGACTCCATTATTATTTCAGATTTTGAAGAAAGCCTCAAAAGTGTTATTACATCATTATTATATTCGGACGTTTCACCTAAAGACAAATATTTTATAACATTAAATCAATGGTTTGATGAAAGTTTGTTAAAAGAAGAAAGTTTACAGCCAATTTATTATCCATCAATTAATAAAAAAAATCTTGAAAATTTTGAAGAAAAGTTTGTAAATCAATTCGATCAAAAACCTAATCATTTGTCTTTACTGACCTATGATCTTGTTGGTCTAATTTATTATCTTTCGTTAAAGGATAATCTTATTGAAATTAAAAAAATTTTTAAATCTAAAAATACTTTTAAAGGGAAAATAGGAATTTTTGATATAAATGATAACAAAATAAATCATAGGTTAAATTTTTATAAGATTGAAAAAGGATCTCTCAAAGAAATTTTCTAATTTTTTTGAAAGCATGAAAACGATGATCCATTTTATGTTTCTTTGAAAAATTCATTTCTCCAAAAGTTTTTTTTTCTTTATTGGGTATAAAAATGGGATCATATCCAAATCCCTTGTTTCCTCTTGGTTTTGAAGAAATAGATCCTTCTACCTTACCTCTAACACACGCAATTTTTTTTTCTAAAAAACTTATTGATAACGCACAGATAAACCTTGCTTTAATTTTTTTATTTTTCCAATTTTTATCTTTTTTTTCTAATTCTCTATAAACTCTCTTTATAGCTTTATTAAAATTGTTTTTTTTACCAGCCCACCTGGCAGAATAAATTCCTGGTTTTTTATCAAGAAAATCAATTTCCAAACCTGAGTCATCAGCAAGACAAATTAAGTTAGTTCTCATTGAGTAAAATTTAGATTTGATTAATGAATTTTTCTCAAAAGTATTTTCATTTTCTTTTGGACTTTTTATATTAAAATCAGAGGTTGATAGAATCTTAATATATTTTGGTAATAGATGTCTAATTTCTCTTAATTTTCCTTTATTATTGGTGCCAATTAATAAACTTTTAATTTTTTTCATAAAATAACTAGAAATTTTAAAATTTCTTACCATATAAGCCAATATGGATAAAGAACAAGATCATAAATCTGCAACTGATGAAAATTCAAAATTAAACGATAAAACCGAGGAAGCTACCTTACAAACTGATCAAGATAAAACTGTACCTGATGATAAAGAGGACACTAAATCTAAAGAGTTAACTCCAGAAGAAAAAATAATAGAACTTGAAGACAAGCTAGCAAGAACTTTTGCTGAAATGGAAAATCAAAGAAGACGTTTTGAAAAAGAAAGAGAAGAAGCATTCGACTATGGTGGTTTTGCTTTTGCGAAAGAAGCTTTAAACCTTATAGATAATCTTGAGAGATCAAAACAAATTTTAATTAATGATGAAACTTTGAAAGATTCAGATGCTTTAAAAAAAATTTTAGATCATTTAGAAATAATTAATAAAGATTTAATTTCTGTTTTTTCAAAGAATGAAATTAAACCTATAGACAGTTTAAACAAAAAATTAGATCCTAATTTTCACCAAGCAATGATGGAAATAGAAGATGATCAAAAGGAACCTGGCACAATAGTTCAGGAAATCCAAAAAGGATTTACAATAAAGAACAGGCTATTAAGACCCGCTCTTGTTGGGGTGTCTAAAAAAACTGAAAAAGAGGTAAAAAAAGACAAGGAAAACCAAGAAAATCTAGGAAATAAATAATTCTTATACGAACTTGTAGAATTCAATTTAAGGCCTATATGAGAAGTAAATAATTAATATGAGCAAAATTATAGGAATAGATTTAGGAACTACAAACTCTTGCGTTGCAATAATGGAGGGTAGTCAAGCTAAGGTTTTAGAAAACGCTGAAGGAGCTAGAACAACTCCGTCAGTAGTTGCTTTTACAGAAGAGAAAGAAAAATTAATAGGTCAACCAGCTAAAAGACAGGCAGTTACAAATCCAGAAAATACTATTTTTGCAGTCAAAAGATTAATCGGTAGAAATTTTGACGATCCGACTGTTAAAAAAGATGTTGAGGCAGCTCCATTTAAAATTGTTAATTCTGAAAAAGGAGACGCTTGGATAGAGTCAAAAGGTGAAAAATATTCACCATCACAAATTTCAGCTTTCATTCTTCAAAAAATGAAAGAAACAGCTGAAAAATATTTAGGTCAGAGTGTAACAAAAGCTGTGATAACTGTGCCAGCTTATTTTAACGATGCTCAAAGACAAGCTACTAAAGATGCAGGAAAAATTGCAGGCCTAGAGGTATTAAGAATTATTAATGAACCAACTGCAGCTTCTCTTGCATATGGTTTGGATAAAAAACAAAACAAAAAAATTGCTGTGTATGATTTAGGCGGAGGTACATTTGATGTATCAATACTTGAATTGGGTGATGGTGTTTTCGAAGTAAAGTCTACAAATGGAGATACCTTTTTAGGAGGAGAAGATTTTGATAATGCAGTTGTAGAGTATTTGATATCAGAATTTAAAAAAGATAGTGGAATAGATTTAAAATCAGATAAATTAGCTTTACAGAGATTAAAAGAAGCTGCAGAAAAAGCAAAGATTGAATTATCTGCTGCAGAACAGACAGATATTAATTTACCATTTATTACAGCTGATAAGACAGGTCCAAAACACATAAATTTAAAAATGACGAGAGCAAAACTCGAAGCTTTAGTCGAAGAGTTGATTACTAGAACAATACCACCTTGCAAAACCGCTTTACAAGATGCTGGCGTTTCAGCAAGTGATATTGATGAAGTAGTTATGGTAGGTGGAATGACAAGAATGCCTAAAGTAGTTAATGAAGTTAAAAATTTCTTTGGTAAAGAACCAAATAAAAGTGTTAACCCTGATGAAGTAGTAGCTATGGGAGCTGCGATTCAAGCAGGTGTATTACAAGGTGATGTTAAAGAT
>MDTB01206404.1_pt1 | contig 11948 bp, 7 predicted proteins | sample 811161 | NCBI WGS metagenome assembly MDTB01 (sample SAMN05326650, study PRJNA326480) | marine metagenome | isolation source: seawater | place: Mediterranean Sea | collected 2009 | reverse complement strand
GAGGCTTTCTGAGATACATTTTCATCCATATAAGAAAGTAATTCACCATTTGTAATTTTATTATCATTATTAAAATCTGCATTACCTTCTAAACCTTTCATTAAATAATATGAGAATATTCCATGTTTAACTTCTTTTAATCCTGATGAAATTTGATCTAATTGTGACGCTGAAAAGATTGTAAAATTATCGGGTATACCATCTTGCTCATCAGCAATAATTCTTATTGGTCTTGCTGAAGCAAGTAAAGTTTGTTCGTCTCTAGAAACTCCACTGTAACAAGTATCTAAAAATATAGTTACATTTTTTGGTGAGTATTTAATTATAGTTTCATGAAGCTCAGTTCTGGATATTCCAGTTCTTTCTAATAAATCGCTATCACCATCTTGTGGAAGAATAAATAGTTCTTTCCCATCTGAAGAGGCCAAGCCATGTCCAGCAAAATAAACTATTAATTCTGTTTTATTTTTCTTTATTTTACCAGGTAACCATTTATTTAAAGCACCTAGAGTATCAATTAAGCTTGCCTGGTCATTTACAAGTAATTTTATATTTTCATCTTTAACGCCAAAAACATTTTTTGAATATTCATAAAAAAATTCAGCATCTAAATTAGCATAACTTGCTTTGGGGTTTTTTTGATAATTTTCAATACCTATTATTAAAGCTACCCTGTCATCAATTTCATTAATTTCATTAACTAAAGGATTAAGTTTATCAAGTTTTTTTGCTAATATTTTTTTCTTATCTATTTTAACATTGATGATTGCTGGTTCGGACCTATTACCCCATTTATCAATAGCTACAATTTTAATCTGTTCATCAACAGGACTAAATCTATTTATTTCAAATATACCTTTTTTAGTCTCTGAAAGAATTCCATCAACTTCAATATAAATTGGACCAGAAGAATTATCTGTAACCATGCCCTTAATTGAGTAACTACTATTGTCAAATTTAAATTCATTGTTAACTTTTATAATAGGTGGATTTTTATCATTTAATTCATCAGGTTTAAACTCATCTTGTTTTTTTACTACCTTAGTTTCAATAGGTTTATTGCTTAAAACATATAGTTGACTAAAATCAAACAGTGGCAATTTTTTTGATTTATCCTGATTAATAGAAATTTTTTTAATTGAATTATAATAATCCTCTAATAACCAAAAATCCTTTTGTAACATTTTCTGTCTTTTTTTCCATTCAACAGTGCCCTTCTCATATTTAATCAAATCAACAATGTCACTCTGATATCCCGATTCATGATCAATCAAATATTCAATATATTCTTTTTGATCAACTAAATAAGCAATTCTAATTTCCATTTTTGAACTGACAATTTTTGGAGTAATTTCTAAAAATTGAACATCAGAGTCATTGTATTCAAAATTTTTATTTAAATTTTTGTGAGAAACATAATCTATCTTAATTTTTTCATTAGGTTTTGATTCTTTTACTAATTGTACAAATCTAAAATGATTATTTGCAGGTGTATTATTAACTTTTATTATAATATCGTTTTTTTTTAAATTTGTTTCAATGGCAGGTAAATTTTCTTGGAAACCTACTATTTGTATACCTTTTTCATTTGGGAGATTTTTAGTTTCAATGCCAATCATTAATCTAGTACCATAAATATGTGAAACATCTTTTTTATGAAGATTGACCTCCTTAACATCTCCATTTTTATCAAAGAAAACATTTACAAATTTAGATTCTGAATCAAAAACCTTGCAGTTTCCAAAGATACCAAAAACTTCTTGTTTGGCTTTTTTTTTACTTTTTTCTAGATATCTAACTAACCCATGTTTGATACAATCTTTTTCATAATATGCATCAATTATATAGGGAGTTTTATTTTCATCATCTAACTCTCCACTGAAACTATTAAATCCAGTACTTTGTACTAAGTCTTGTGATTTATTTTGGTTATCTTTTTTATTATCTTTGTTTTTTGCTATAAGTTTATCCTTACCAGTTATCTTTAAATATTTTTCATATGTAATTTTATTTTTTAAAAAAACATTTTCTTTAATGTAATCAATTTCAAATTCTTTAGCTGGTCGAAATGTAGTTTTATTAACTATTGGAATACCATTTGCATCTTTTTTTGGTTTATTTTTTTCAGTATATTCATATGTTTCATAACTAACATCACCTTTTATTATCCAGGCACCATCTCTTAAATTACTATTATGAAAATAACCTACAAATAACCCTCCATCGACAAATTTCATAATTCCATAACCATTCTCCAAAATTAATTTTTTTTGACCCACATAAGTAATTCCATCTTTTCTAGGTTTTTCATTTTTTTTGTTTTTAATTTTTTTTATTTTTTCTAAATGGGCTAATTCAGGTGAGCTAATAAATAGTCTTTCTGCTAAAGAAAAATTAGAATAAGAAAAGGCAATAATAAATATTAAAATAAACTTAAATAATTTATGTTGCATTATCGATAACTAATTAAAACTTTATCTGGATCTCCTGCTAATGATGGATTTTGTTGTCTACCAAGCTCTGAGGCTTTTTGGGAAACATTTGTATCCATATAAACAATTAATTCACCGTTAGTTATTTTTTTATCTCCATTTGCATCAGCATTACCTTCTAAACCTTTCATTAAATAATAACTAAAAATTCCGTGTTTAGCATCTTTTAATCCAGATGAAATTTGATCTAATTGTGACGCTGAAAAGATTGTAAAATTATCTGGGATGCCTTCTTGATCATCTGCAATAATTCTTAGTGGACGTGCATCAGCCATTAATGTTTCTTCATCCCTTGATACCCCACTGTAACATGTATCAAAAAAAACAGTAACTTTTTTTGGTTGTAGTTTTTTTACAATATCAAAAACTTCATTTCGTGAAATAGCTGTTCGTTCCAAAAGATCACTGTCTCCATCTTGAGGGAGCAAGTATAACTCTTTACCATTAGGAGAAGCCAAACCATGTCCCGCAAAAAAAATAATTAATTCAGTATGTTTTTTTTTTATTTTACTGGGCAACCACTTATTTAAAGCACCCAATGAAGAAACTAAATTGGCTTCATTATCTATTAATATTTTAATATTTTCATTTTTTACACCAAAAATATTTTTTGCATATTGGTAGAAATATTTTGCATCAAGATTTGCATATGTTGCTTTTGGATTTGATGAGTAATTCTCAATACCTATTATTAAAGCTACTTTATCGGAGCTTAAAATATTAGTTTTTATTTTTAATGGGTTTAATTTTTCCAATTTTTGTTCTACAGTTTTTTCTATAAAATCAATTTTAACATTGACTATTTTTGGTTTTGATCTATTCCCCCATTGATCTATAGCAATAATTGATACTTTTTCATCAACTATGCTAAATCTTTCAAAACTAAATCTACCATTCACAGCTTGTTGAATCATGCCGTCAATTTCCACATATACATTATTAGAGGTATCATCTTTAACTGTCCCACTTAAATTGTAATTATAGGTATTATAGGTTAAATTTTTAGCTATTATTATTTTAGGTGGATTTTTGTCAGTTGATTTTTCTGGAACAAATTCTTGTTTATTTTCAGTTTGTTCTTTTGATTTGTTTTCTATTTTTTTAATTTTTTTCTTTTTAGCTAATTTTTTTTCTTGATCTGGATTTAATTTTTCATTTAATTTCATAAGACCAGCAATATAAGCTTTATTAAGCTCATTTTTACTCATATTAAATGATCTTAAGTTTAATGTTGACATAATATAATTTCTGCTCTCTTTTGAAGTTAGAGAAAAAATATCAGTAAATAAGTCTGTAGTATTATAATATATATCCATAATATTTCTTTCGTTTAGAACCTCCATTGTTTTTTTTGAGGATATTTTTTTTTTATAAAGATTTTCACAAAGATAAAATATTTTTTTATTGGATTTTGCTGAAGTATTTATTAAAGCATATTGAAATTTTTCTTGCTTTAGATTTCCTAACCATAAAATTTCAATTTTATTTAAACCACCTAATAATCCAACTAAATTATTACAGCTTAATTTTTTTTTTATAACTTTGTTATTGATTAGAGCCTTTTCAGTCTCATAAGAAGCATTTGCAATATTAACTATGTTTATTATAAAAAGAATATAAAAGTATATAAAATATTTTTTCATTTAATTTTAATAATTATCGCAAGCTGAACCACAAGCATCATAGGCGGCTGAATTAGCTTCTTCATAAGTTCCTCCTTGAGCCAATACTTCAAAATAAGCTTCCCAGCCAGCTGACACAGCAGCTTCATCAATGCCCATTGCTACAGCTCTTGCTATTTCTTGATCTATTGCATCCGCAAGCTCTTGTTCTATAGCTGAGTCTATTGCTTCGCCAGTAGCTTGCTCTACAGCACTTACAAGCATGTTAGACAACTCTTGTCCAATGGATTGTTTTATTGCCTCTTTTACACTTTCATTAATCGCACTTTCCATCGATTCTTCAATTGCTCTGTTTGTTTCCTCTCCAACTTTCTCATCTATAATTTTTTGAATTTCTTCCTCACTGACATTGTACTCTATGGCTAATTCTTTTTTCACTTTTCTTACAGCTCTATCAATTTTTGCATTAAAAAATTTCATATTAAGAGCAATTGGTGCTTTTCCATCTATTCTTATGTAATAGTGAAATGGTTCTGCTTTATCTGTGAGAACTTGATAAAAGAAAGCTCTGTGGTTCCTTACATAACGTCCAACATAATGAAGTATTCTTTGATCATTAATGAATAATTCAAGTTTATGGGTTTCTGGGTCAAAGTAATTTTTATTTTTTCTTTTTTTAAATGGATTTTTAAGAATTTCTTTCACTTCGTTTAATTTATCTTCTATTTCATTACCAATTCCACTTATTGCTTCACTTAAGTCAGGAGGTGTATATTTGGTTTGTTCTATTCTAATGACATCTTTGTAATTATTAAAATATTTTATCTTAAAATTATCTGTAATTCTAACTAGGGGTTTATTATCAGAAATTCTCACAACTTTAATTCCACCAGGTCTATGAGTATATATTCTGTATTTATCAAAAATAATTTCAGCTTTTTCCCAATTTTTATTTCCAACGTCTTTTTTAATGTTTAAAACATATTCAGCTTGTGGAGCTGTCTCAACATCTTTAAGATCGATATTTTCACCTTTTTCCTCTTTATCAGTTAAAAATTTTTTAGTTTTTAAAAATTCTTCTTCAGAAAGTGCTCCATCTTTATAAAGCTTTTCTAGAACCTCAATTTGTTTTTCCAAAGTTTTTCTATCTGAATTAGATGTTTTTGAGTTATTTTTCTTTTTAACTAATTTTGCTTTTTTTAATTCCAATCTATTTATTGCAGAATTATAAGCATCTTCATCTAATACACCCTGCTGATAAAGATTTTTAATATTTTTTAAATCTTCATTAATCTTTTTTAATTCATCAGAGTTGGCAAAACTGGATAATAGGAAAAAACATATAAATAATATGAGCGTAAAAAATTTAAATCTTGAAAGTAAGCAAAACATTCTAAATTATATCAAAAAATAGCTATATTAATAAGCAAAAAGGGAATTGAAAGTTAAATAAATAAAACTTTTTTTTGGATAAAAATGGAAGTTTTATTAGTATTATAAATTAACAATATGAAAAATAATAAAATACTTTTAATTCTTATATTAATTTTATTTTCAAATATACAATCTACGTTTGCAATATCATTTAATGAAAATTTAAGAGAAATTAGAAGTGAAATTAATAGAGATAATTTACAAGAAGCAATTAAAAAATTAAAAAAAATTAATATTGATAGCAACATTCAACAAGAAAAAATTGATCTTTTATTTGGAGATATATATTTTAAAATTAATCAAATTGAAAAAGCTGAAGAATTCTATCAAAAAAATTTTTTTACTTCTGATACGAACATAGAAGCCTTAACTTTTATTGGTTTGGCAGAAGTAAGATTAGCACAAGGTAAAATTAATGATGCAATTAAATTTGCTGAGCAATCAATTAAAATTAATTCAAATAAAATTAGACCAAAAATAATTTTAGCAATTGCCAAAACTAGAATTGGAGATGGAGAAGAAGGTATAAAAATCTTGAATGAGTTATATGATAATAGGAAAGATGCAGAAGTAGCACTTGCTATTTCAGACTATTACAGTGCATTTGATGATGTTACCCAAGCAATTCTAATATTAGAAGAATTTATAAAAAGAGACCCAAAAAATATAAAGGTTTTAAACCAATTAGCTAGTCTACATTTGTTTGATGGAAATAAGGGTAAAGCGATTGAGTATAAAATAATAGTTTTTAAATATCATAAATTTAATCGTAATAGAGAAAAACAAAAACAAGCTAAAGCTTGGATATTATCAATAGATCCAAATTATTTTGATAAACCAGTAACAGCTAACAAAAAGGAAAAAGAGAAGCAAAAGGAATATGAAGAAGAAGAAATTTCAAATTATGATGAAAATAAAGTAAAACCTATTTATGAGGAATTTGCTTTTGCTCCAAATGGACACGGGAGTGGTTTTATAGTTGGAGAAGGGAAATATGTTATAACTAATCATCATGTTATTGAAGGAGCTAAAAAAATTGCTGTAAGAAATGGCACAGGTAAAGTTACAAATGCAAAAGTTGCAGCTTTTTCTAAAGATTATGATTTAGCAATACTAGAATTATCAAATCCATATCCAAAAAATTTCTCTATAGACTCTAAAAGTTTTGAACTGCCTAAAGCTGGTGATGATGTTATTAGCATAGGTTATCCTGGAATAGGAATAACCTACGAACTACCAACAATTACACAAGGAATTATAAGTAAAGTATTTGATGACGAAATGGGTATTTTTTTAACTACAGCAGCAATAAATTCAGGAAACAGTGGAGGCCCATTATTTAATCTTAATGGTAAATTAGTTGGTGTAAGTTTTGCAGCTTTAGATAAAAAAAAATGGTTAGATGAAATGGGTCAAATACCAACCGACATGGGGTATGCAATTAAAAGCAATATGATAAAAAAAGTTTTTGAACACAAAGAGAGTGTTCCTGTTAAATCTGTAAAATTTAATAAATCAAGACTTTATGAAAAAATGCTTCCAAGTATAGCTTTAGTAGTTGTATTGCTTGACGAGAATTAATGATTAAGAAATTAATTTCAATTTTTTTGTTTTTAGCAGTTCCTTTAAAAGCAGAAATAGTTACCGAAACAGGAAAACATAGACATGTAGGTAATATTTCAAAAAATCAATCATGTAAAATTGCTGAACAAAAAGCTAAAAAAAATGCAATAATAAAATCTATTGGTCAAACTATATCTTCTGATGTTGTTTCCAACTGCTCTGAAGTTGATGGAGAATTTGAATGTGAAAGAAATCAATTGTCGTTATTTGAACTTAATGGTGTGATCACTTTTTCAAAAAAAGTGGGAAAACCTAATTACGGAGAAGAGATTGGGAGTGATGGGATATTTTTTTGTGAAGTGAGTATCAGGGCAAATGTTGAGCCCGTAAAAAAGAACTTGGATCCTACATTTCAATTTGATGTGAAGCTCAACCAAGAAATATTTCGATCAGGCGAAAATATAGAGATTGAAATAAATACATCTAAAAAAATGTATATGAGTATTTTTCAATGGTTACCCTATGGAGGAAAGAAATTTAATGTTATTACCAAAATATTTCCAAATAAAGACTTTAACAAAATTACAGATAATTTAGTTGATGGGCAGCTAAAACTTAAATATGAAACTTATTTTCCTGAAGAATTAAAAGAAAATAAAGTTGATGAGTATTTAATATTTGTGGCTTCAGAAAAAGAGATTAATTGGCTCAATAGTTATTCAAAAATAGAGAGTTTGAAGAGAGAATTTACAAAAACAAATTTCTTGATGGAAAATCATTATTCTGGTTATATGTTAATTAAATGATACTCAATAATATATCAAAATTTTTTATAATAATTTTTTCAGTATTTATATTAAGTATTTCAAGCCTAAATTATTCGTACGCTGATAATCATCTTTCAAAAAAAGAAATCATTAAAGAGTTAAAAAAAGAAATTACTGATTTAGGTGGTACACCGGTTAAAAGAAAACACATACTATCTTCTCTTCAAAAATGGATAGATGAATTAAAATTACAAATAGAAAAATTAAAAAAAGTTGAGGCCTTGAAAGCCGAACTTAATAAAGAATTAGAGGATTTGGGGGAAACTGTTGAAAGTAAAGAAAATAAAGAAATTGAGGCTGATGAACAAATTATTGCATTAAGAAAACAAATTGAAGAAGTTAAAGCTAAGAAAAAAGCTGCTGAAGACAAAAAAAAGAGAGATGCTAAGATTGCAGTTGCAGTCGAGATGCTTAAAGATGAACTTGCAGCTTTGGGTGAAGAGCCAGTAATTGATACTAGCGATATTGACTCTGACGAGGATATAAAAGCTTTAAAAAAGCAAATAGAAGATATTAAAGAAAAAAGAAAAGTTGAAAAAGCTGAAGCTGAAAAAAAAGAAGAAGAAAAGAGAAAAGCTGAGGAGAGAAAACAAACAAGATTAGATGCTATTGAAAAGGTAAAAAAAGAAATTTTATTTATGGGGGAAACTCCAATGTCAGAATATGAATTTACTACTGAAGATGAATATATAGTAGCACTTAGAAAACAGGTTGAAGAAGTAAAAAAACTTAAAGAGGAAGAAGAATTAAAAATTAATGCTGAAATACCTGAATGGTATGTTTCAATGCCTTCCAGTTCTGAAACAATTATGTTTGCAAGGGGAAGTGCAATTTCAGCAGATCTAGATAATTCAGAACAAAGAGCTGTTGAAAATGCTTTGATTAAATTATCTACACAAATGCAAAACCGAATTAGTAATAAAACTAATTTGGTCATTAAAGAAGCGGGAGTAGATGCAGATCTAACTCTAAAAACTGAAATGCAAAGAATTTCTAATATAGTTGTGAAAGATGCAACTATCAGAGGCTATAAAATTTTCAAAACAAAAATGGCTGCAATAGCTGATGGAAAATACAGAACATTTGTTGTAATAGAATTTCCAGTCAGTCTTGCTTATAAAAACTTCATTGCCGAAATAGATAATAGTTTGAGTGTTAAAGCAGAAGTAAGTAAATTAAAAAATACTGACGCTTTTAAAGAACTTGAACAATATGTGGCTGAATTTACTGGTGCTTAATCTTTAATCACAATCAGATACTTCTAATCCATCAAGGGCACCTTCAAAAACCGCACCCCAACCACTTGCACTAGGTCCTTTTTTATTTGCCTGTCTTTGTTTTGCTCTTTCACATCTTAATACTTCCTTAAGAGCGTATTCTTCTTTTCTTGAGATATCTAATTGCATCATACAATTTGCGTATTGATTGGTACCTTTAGTAAAGCCATAACCTACACATTTGTTATTGTCAGCATCAATTAATTCTCTTTCTTTTTTTAACTTAAGTTCTGCTCTTTCTTCAACTGAGATACATCCTGAAAGTAAAATAATAATTAAAATATTTGCTATTATCTTAAATCGATTTTGCATTACCTATAACTAATCAAAACCTTATCTGGATCACCTGATAACATTGGTTCTTGCTGTCTGTTATTAATAAATGCTTCCTCAGAAACATTTTGTTTTAAATAAGTTATTAATTCTCCATTAGTAATTTTTTTATCTTGATTGGAGTCGGCCTTACCTTGCATACCCATCATTAGATAGTAGGAAAATATTCCGTGTTTAGCCTCTTCAATGCTCCCAGATGTTTGGTCATAGTTTGAAGCAGTAAATATAGTAAAATTATTTTGTACTTCTTGCTCTTCTGCAACTAATCTTATAGGTCTTAATCCGGCAACTAACATTCTTTCATCTCTTGTTTGACCACTGTAACAAGTATCAAAGAACATCGTAACTGATTTAGGCTCAACTCTATTAATTAAATCAAAAATCTCTAATCTTGAAAGCGCAGTGTATTGTAATAAAGCAGCATCACCATCTTGAGGTAAGATATATAGGTTTTTACCATCATCAGATGCTAAACCGTGACCAGCAAAGAAAACATAAATATCTTTATTTTTCCCTCTTGCAATTTGTGGAAGCCACAAGGTTAATGTTTTTAATGTTTCTCCTCTTGTTGCATTTTCATCAATTAAAACTTTTATATTTTTATTAGGTATTCCTAAAGCTCTGTTTGCATAAGCTCTAAATGCATTTGCATCTCTATTTGCATATGGTGCATCAATATTTTTAAGAGTTTTATATTTTTCAATTCCTATAATTATTGCTATTTTATTTTTATCTTGCTTTACTTTTATCTTGCTTGGATTAGGTTTTTCATAAGATCTTAATTCGGTTATTTCCTTAAATTCAACTTTAATATTTATCGTTTTTTCAGATTTATTTTTCCATTGATCAATAGCAACTATTTTAATCTTATCACCTGCATCAGGATCAACAACGAAACCTTCTAATTCAAAATTACCTCTTTTTGATATTTTTAGAGGTCTACCATTAGCTTCTAGATATAACTTGCTCTTATCCTTAACCTTCCCCTTCAAAGTATAAGTTTGACTATCAACTGTAATATTTTGAGCTATCTCAATTATAGGTGCATCATTATCAATATCTTTATTTTCAGGTTTGAATTCTTCCTGCTTGGGTTCTTCTACTTTGACTACTTCAATTTTTTTCTTGGGAGTTATTGTTTTTTCTTTTTTCTCAAAGTCTCTAACAGAATCTGATTTTGTAATTATATTTTCTCCAAATATTGAAACATATTTATCCTTGGTTAATGTAAAAACATCTCCTTCCTTCGTATTTGCATAAATTGATTTTAATTTTTTAAAACTCTCGTTAGTATTATCAATAATTAGATCATTACATACTGAGTTTTTTTTCATTAAAAAAAAATTAGCAGCCATCCAATTTTTAGCTGGTATTGTTTTAATAACACAAAAAGATTCGTTAATATTATTAGCCACCTTCTCCGTTTGGCTTGGTTCTGCTTTAGCGATTTGGGTTTTTTCATTCTTAGACAACATTTCTATATCTATGTTCTTATCTAGAGATACTTTTTCTTTAAATCTTGCATTCGGACAATTAAGTTTAAAGGCCTCATATTTTGCACGATTTAAAATTTCAATTGATGCATTAGGATATTGTAACTCTACACCATTTATCATTTTACACCCATTGTCTTTTTCTCCTATCTTGATCATCATCATTCCAAGTTTCAATAAATTTTGTGGGGCATTTTCTTTTTTATAATATTTTTGATAATGAACTAAATAAGCTGAAGCTGCATCTGTATACAACTGCATTACTCTAAATGTTTCTGCATACCAATATTGTGCTAAAGCAATTTTATTGTCTTTAGGATTTTCTTTAATAAATTTTTCAAATAATTCATTTGCTTCACGGTAATCTTTATTTTTAGCTGCTAATAACCCTTTTTGAAAATCATCTAAATTCTGCGTTTGGCTTGGTTCTGCTTTAGCGATTTTGTTTTTAGAATTATTTTCACAAGATCTCCAGGTAATAACATTTCCATTCCAATCTTTATCATTACATTCTAAAGTAGTTTTTTTCTTATTATCTTTATTTAAATTTTTTTTTGCAGTTGTAGAAACAATTGAATTAGGAACATATTTTAAATCTATAATTTTTTTAAAAGTTTCAAATTTTTGTTTTGAAACTTCTTTCATGCCGCTAGGACATTTACCACTACCCCCCCATTGATTTGCATAAAATGGCCATTTACCATCATCACCTTTCTTCTTTATGCAATAATGTGATTCCGTCCAAGAATGATTTGCATTAACATTAAACGTAAACCCCAAACCAAGAACGATGAACAGATATGCTAGTAAGCGTTTCATGAGGTTCATATTATCTCTTTAGGTACTGGTTTGGTACTGGTTTTGAAACATTTAATAAACTTTATTTCCTTATATTTATTTAAGGTTT
>MDTB01049295.1_pt1 | contig 11948 bp, 8 predicted proteins | sample 811161 | NCBI WGS metagenome assembly MDTB01 (sample SAMN05326650, study PRJNA326480) | marine metagenome | isolation source: seawater | place: Mediterranean Sea | collected 2009 | reverse complement strand
TGGTTTGTAGGACTCAGCATGCTGGCGATCGGCATGGTTGCTTCTTTTTTAACCGCCAATCTAACCGTGGCATTTGTGCTAGGCGTGGCATTTAACGCACCCCTTGCTTTGTTGCCTGACTCAGAATGGGGGATTTCGTTCAACTTTCTAGACTTCAGCCGTGGTATAATCAGTTTATCAGGGGCCGGATTTTTCCTTGGGCTGGCAATCGCCATGCTCTATCTCTGCTCAATTCTGATTGGAAGAAGACATTGGTCGGGAAGTAGCAAAGGGAATGCAAAAATTAGACATTATTCTATCCGTGTAGTATCTGCATTGATTATCGCCCTTGGTCTTACCCAATTTTTCCGTCATAATGATGCCATCAGGATTGATTCCACAGAGGAACAATTAAGCAGCCTGTCCACCGGATCACTCAATGTTCTAAATAATTTAAATTCACAGGTTGAAATCGATGCATTCATTTCACCTGCGGATGCAATGCCCGAGCAATATGTGCAAACCCGGATCAACCTGCTCACGGCCCTGAAGGAAATTGACCGGGAAAGTAAAAATGTACTGGTTAAAGTACATGAAATAACTCCCGAAGATAACGCTTCCGTCACGGCTGAAAAATACGGGGTCAATAATCAGAATGGAATTACACCTCCTTTGTTTGTCCAGGAGGACGGACGATTTATACCTTGGCAAAAAGATTTGTACCTTGGCCTTGTGTTTAAAGGAAACGGTTCCCAGCAAACCATCCCCTTTGTTTACAAGGGCTTGCCTGTTGAATACGAAATTATGCGCACTTTAAGTGCCGTAAGCGGGCCGGTCTCGAAGAAAAAGCTGGGGGTTTTTGCAAGCGATGCCCCACTGCTTGGTACTGGTGGTATGGGCATCATGGGCTTTAACATGGGAGGAGGCTCACCTGCCTGGGAAGTGATCAACGAACTTCGTAAACAATATGATGTGCAGGAAGTTACCGGTGGAGAAATAAACAAAAGCGATTACGATGCTTTGCTTGTGGTACAACCCAACAACTTGGATAATGCAAAGCTGGACGAATTGATAGCTGCAATTAAATCAGGTATCCCAACTGCTATCTTCGAAGATCCCCTTCCCTTAATTCAAGGCGGACTTACCGGTACCTACGAGCCCCGCAGAAACAATCAAGGAGGCGGCGGACCTGGACAACCACCTCCACCTGCGCCGGAAAAAGGAGACCTCAACAAACTTTGGGACTTACTTGGCGTTCATTTCAATGTGAACCCCAAGGAAAGATTGTCCGCTATCATAACGGAACTAAACTCCCTGCAATTAAATGCGAGCAAAAGCCTTGCACCTGCCAGAGGACAGTTTCCAGAAGTAGGTAAATTCTTTTCAAAGCTCGATGATCTTGTTAAGAAAGCTTCCGAATATAATGCCCGACTTTCAGCAAACTCTCCCTTGACAAGCAGTGACTGGGACAGCTTGAAATTGGATGAATTAAGAAAGACGGTACAGGATCTGGACTATAACCACCCCATCCGTAATTTTGTTGAGCAAAGGCTGCTTGCCAATGTGGATACCAAATTAAACGGAATGGGGAAACGAGTGGTTCGCGATCCATATAATCCATTCCCAAAAATTCCCAGATCCGAAAATTTTCCTGATGAATTTGTTTATGTAGGTGGTCTGAATAATTCTTTTGGTGATGGCCCAGAGACATCCTCCCTGCAGTACTGTCTGTTCACTTGTCCTGGAGCCATTTATCCAAGCGGAAAATCCTCCCTAACCTTCAAGCCTCTTCTTTCCACAAGGGGTGGAAACGATGCCGGAACCACTTCGGTTGATAACTTTTGGACTGGTGGTGTTTTTGGATCTCCTCGGCGCTTCAATCCGGACCGAACAGAGTACCCGGGGAATGGTAGCCCAGAAGTTATTGGAGCGTCCATCACTGGTTCCGTTCAGGATGGGAACCAGACTAATCAAATGAATGTTATTCTGGTTGCCGACTCCGATGTTCTTGCGGATCCTTTTTTCAACATTCGGAGTCGGGGTCCCGACTCTGATTTCCCACTCGATGTGGATAATGTTACGCTTTGCCTGAACCTGATTGATAGCCTAAGTGGAGAGAACAGTCTCTTGGAAATTCGTAACCGCAGAAGACTCCATCGTACACTTGAAGAGTTTGAAAAAAGTATTGAAGCCGCCAGAGAAGTGGCCACACGCACTATCAAAGAGGCAGAACAATCCATCCAGCAAGTTTTACAAGATGAAAACCGTAAGTTAAATGAAGCTATTGCCGAAATACAAGGTAACCAAGGTTCAATGACTCAGGGACAATTTATGCAAGTTCTTCAAACAGAAGCTGGAAAACTACAAAAGAACTTAGCCAAAAAAGAAAGGGAACTTCGAAAAGAAAGCAGTGCGAAAATCAAAGACGCGGAAAGGAGACGGGATCGTGAAATTAAAGCAAAACAGGAAAGCATACAAAGACTTTCAGTTTTTCTTCCGCCTCTTCCTTTGCTTATTATCGCTCTGATCGTATTTTACAGGAAGAAGAAAGCCGAAATCCAAGGCGCTTACTCCTCAAGGGTACGATCCTGAACCTTTAAAACTTCAGTCTTTTATAACCTTTTGATTTGTTACTCATGAAAGAAAACAGCAAAACCCTATTATTTATTCTAGCAGCGATAGCCTGTGTAGCTTTGGCTTATTACACAGCACCTGACGCCCGTGATCCAAACGCCAAAGGAAGCAAGATGGGACAAGCCTTGTTAGAAAGCTTTGATCCGCGTGCTGCCACGGGCATTGAGATCGTGGAAATTGATGAAGAGAACATTGTATCAAAATCAATTGAAGTGTCCCAAACGGAGCAAGGTTGGTTAATTCGCCGCCCAGGAAAAGCTGATTACCCGGCCAATGCGGATAACCAAGTCAAAAATGTTTCTTCCATTCTTTTTGACCTTCGGATTATCGATCAGGCAGCTGAAGGAGCTGGTGAACATGCAAACCTAGGCGTGCTCGATCCTTCCAAAGCAGATCCTAGCGAGTCAGGTGTTGGGAAAATGATTGCGCTCAAAAACAGTTCAGGTTCCAACTTGGCTCAATTGATCATTGGCAATGAAGTCGAGGGATTAAGTAATACACATTTTGTCCGCAAACCGGATGAGAATGAGGTTTATCGGGTGGAGCTCCAAAATGCAGGTGATGTTACTTCCAAATTTATCGACTGGGTTGAAAAAGATTTCCTGGACCTCGATAAATGGAATATCAAACAAGTCACTTTTGATAATTATGAAATTAAGGATGGTCAAATTGCGCCTTCCACCAAACAGGTTTTAGATTACGACAACTCTGAATGGAAAATATCAGGATCTTCTCTCGCCGAAAATGAGGAACTGGATAAAGACAAGCTTGATGCCATGAAGGACGCCTTTGATGATCTGGAAATTATAGATGTCGAAAAAAAGCCTGATATTCTTTCTTCGAGCCTGCGCAAGGGGAGCGAATTTGTTGATGCAAATAACATTCAGGAGCTACAAAATACTGCAAATTCCTTAATTCAAAAAGGGTTTCGTCCCGTAAATGAATTAGGACCAGACGGGAAGCCCCTAGCCTACCCCAATGGAAAACCAAAATTAAAAGTTGTTTCCCAAAAAGGGGAAGTTCTCGTAGGAATGAAAGATGGTGTGGAATATGTCCTGCGTTTTGGAGAAACTTATCGTGGTCCCGAAGAGGACGAAAATTCAACTGGCGAGAGTCGATACATCTATGCCTATGCCCGAGTGAATCAAAATCTTCTGGAACAACCTGTTTTTGATCCTGTGCCCTCCCCACTTTCATCCCCCCCTGCAGAAAATAACAGTACTCAGGTTCCACTCACTCCTGATGCTAACGGATCGAAAGGAGATACGGGAGAACAAGGTAAAGATGGAAACCCATCCATTCCCTCTGTCACTCCACCTGGTCCTCCCCCCAATTTTACACCTCCTTCTCCCCCACCAAGCCTGACTCCGCCACCACCACCATCTCCAGAGAGTAATGCCGGTGGAGATGCGAATGCATCCGCACCGAAAGATAACGGTTTTGCAAAGCAAAAAGCAGATCGTGAAGCTGAAATCGCACGAGTCCAGGCTTCCAACGCCCAAAAGCAAAGAGAATTTCAGGAAAAGATCAGCAAGGCTCAATCCCGTGCCAATGAACTCAATGAAAATCTGGCCGGTTGGTATTATGTAATTTCAAATGAAGTTTACCAAAAGATCCGTCTGGACAGATCTGATTTTGTAAAAGCCAAAGAAAAGGAGGAGGAGGAAAGCCCGGAAGAGGTCCAGGCTTCCCACATTCTTATTTCCTATCAGGGAGCCGACCGGGCAGATGCAGATATCACAAGAACTAAGGAGGAAGCCCAAGCGGAAGCGGAACGTATTCGTAAGTTGATCGTCGATGACGGCAAGGATTTTGCCGAAATGGCCAAAGAGCATTCCGATGGGCCCAGTAGCACGAAAGGGGGAGATCTTGGTAAATTTAAATTTGAGGTTATGGCCAAGCCTTTTTCCGAGGCTGCATTTACCCTTGGAATCAATGAGATTTCCGATGTGGTAGAGACCGGATTTGGATTCCATGTTATTCAACGAACCGAATAAAACATTCTCACTCCATTTTAAAAGCCTCTCTTTCCGTGGAAAGGGAGGCTTTTTTCTTTCATGCAGGAAAAATTTCGATAGGTTGAGTATTAATGGCTCTATCCTTCTTCAAGCAGGCGAAATCTCCTATTCATCAACGAATCCAATCCGATGATGCATCCCGCCTACGCTTAAAATATGATACCTACTACCATATTTTTGAAAAACAGGAAGGTACCCGCGTATGGAAAGATGGAAAAGAATTCATCATGCTTTCGAGCAATGATTATCTTGGTCTTACCCACCATCCAAAAATTAAGGAAGCAGGCAAACAGGCGATTGAGAAATGGGGAGCCAGCACTACCGGTGCTCGCCTCGCCAATGGAGGCAGAATCTTTCACCGTGAATTGGAAGAGGAATTGGCTGACTTCGTTGGGAAAGAAGCATGCCATGTTTTTTCGGCCGGCTATCTTGCGTGCGCTTCAGCTGTAACCGGTTTTGCGGATCGTAAAGATGTCTTATTTGCAGATAAAAACCTGCACTCTTCCCTATGGAGTGGAATCAAGTTAAGCGGTGCCCGTTGTGAGAGATTTTCTCATAATAGCCCTCAACATCTTCGTGAACTTTTGGAATATGAGGATGCCAAGACCCCGAAAATTTTTGTCTTGGAAGGTGTATATTCCATGGAAGGGCATATTGCCAAGCTTCCAGAATTTATTGAATTAGCCGAGGAGTTTAATGCCTTTGTGGTTCTCGATGATGCCCATGGATTCGGAGTCTTGGGGAACGAAGGTCGAGGTGTTTGTGACCACTTTGATCTGACCGACAAGACAGATGTCATTTGCTCCAGTTTCTCAAAGTCTTTGGCTGGAGCTGGAGGCTTTGTAGCATCAAGTAAGGAGGGCATTGACTACATGCGTAGTCATTCTAAGCAAACCATTTTTTCGGCGGCCCTCTCCCCTTCTGCCTGTGCCTGTGCTCAGGCAGCTCTTCGGGTTCTGCAAGAGGAGAGTGAACATAGGGAAAAATTATTTAAAAACCTTGAGCGTTACAGGTCGATTCTTCTGGAATTGGATTTGGATATATGGGAAAGCGAAACTCCAGCCATTCCTATTGTACTAGGCGAGAAAGAAAAAGTGTACTACTTTTGGAAGGCTCTTCTTGAAAAGGGAATCTACACCATTATTTCAATCGCTCCAGGTGTACCTCCAGGTAAAGATCTTATTCGTACGGCAATCTCCGCAGCTCATACGGAAGAGGACCTCGACAGGATCGAGGAAGCCATGCACCACGCCAAGTCAAAAATTTAAATTCTATAACCGTTTCAGTCGGAAATAAATTAATACCGCTTCTATCCATTTCCACAGATTGGTTGAAAACGGTCGAATCAAGCCTCTGTAAATATAATTTTCAGCATGTAAGATTTGATCATCAATTGCCTCTTTCAATCTTATCTGGCTCTTCCATCGTTTCAGGAGAAGTTCAGAATTTTGATCATTAAAGGTCTTTCTCCCTTCAGATGCCCCTTTCACGTGCAGCACTACACTGTCATGGACAATATAATTACTTAATCCTTCACGATTAAATCGCAGACATAGGTCGACATCCTCGCATCCATTTATATAAATCTCGTCAAAGCAGCCTGAGGTATGAAATGCTTTTTTTTCAACAAGACAACAGGCGGCTGTCACCGCACTCCACTTTTTTACCTCCCCTTTAAAACGTCTTTTTTTAAACCATTGACCATAATGCCGTGGATTTCCTTGAGGTCCAAAAACCACGCCCATATGATCAAATCGATTTGAGAAGGCCAGTTTTTGCACATTCCCAACCACACCGACTCCTTCCTTTTCCTTAAAAACATTAATCATGGGCAACAACCAATCTCCCTCCACAAAGACATCATTATTAAGAAAACACAGGTACCGCCCCGTGGCTTGAGATGCAGCTAGATTATTATTTTTAGCAAAACCTTTTTGGATGGAATTAAAAAAAATCCTGTATGGATATTTTAACTTTTTAAGAAAGTCGACTGTTCCATCCTCACTGCAATCATCGATGATCAATACCTCGTATTCAATAATGCCAGACAAGGAATGTTCCAAGGCTTCAAGGCAGCGTTTGGTGTACTCCAGTTGTTCGAAAACAGAAATGATAATGCTAACTTCTGCTTTTCTCATTTCTATGGATGATATCTTGAAAATTTCTGATTAATGAACGGGCAGTGTTGCTCACATCAAACATTTGCCTGCAGGAAATCTGAGCCTTTTTACGAATTCTTTGATACTTGGATGGATTCCGGCCAAAATCTTCGAGTAGGCATGTCCATTCCTCAAAATGTTGAGGATGAAAACTAAAACCTGAAACTCCGTCGGTAAATGCCTCCGATGCACCTGCAAAAGAAGATGCTAAAATTAGGCAGCCTGCAGACATAGCCTCAGGTATAACATTGGGAATACCATCACGGTCTCCATTAGAGGCGATAATCCCCGTAAATAATTTGGCATCTGCCTGCAGAAAAAGCTCCCGAATCTCCTCCTCCGTCTTCGATCCGACCAGAATAACTTTCTTGTCCAGACCGTAACGTTCAATCTCCTGTTCTAAGGGTCGGAATAAGGGCCCCATTCCCACAATTTTCATCTGGAAGTCAATATTCTTTCTTTCTGACAACCTAGACAGAATTCGTAAAAGATAAAAATATCCCTTTTTTTCTACCAATCGACCCACCGAAATCAGATTTATTCTATTTGGTTTACTCAGTTCAAAGGAAGCTCTTACCGGCCAATGTGAAAGCCCCCTTCGGATCACCTTTACTTTTCGATCGTTTAAACCATGAGCAAAAAGACGCTGGCCTGATGAATTGGAGGATGTTCGAACCATCGATGCCTGTTCAAATTTCTCATCCAGTAACCAGTCTCCTCCCTTCCGGAAGAGATCATAGGCATGAGCTCCCATAGAAAAGGGCACACCAATCAATTTGCTTACTGAATAAGCCGCGGTGGCAGGCATTGTTGCCCATACTCCGTGCAAAACATCATATTGTTTGGATGCCATGCGATGTGCTTCGACCAAGCCATAACCCAACCCCAAAAAAGTTTCATTCCAATTCTGTAAATTTGGGCAGGGCTTCCGCCAAAGTGCCAGTAAAACATCCCTGAAAGCAGAGGGCCTTTGCCACGCCCAGTAAGGTAACCAGAAAAAAAGTGTCCAAAGTCTCCAAAGCGAAAAACATTCAATGTTAAACCCCTCCCATTTCTTCTGCCCGCCCCAGATTGAATAAACCTTGGGTTCAAATCCAAGTTCTCGGACAGCCCTCAATTCCCGTCTTACGAAAGTCTCGGTTGGACGGGGGAAAGTGGCGTAAAAAAAAGCTATTTTTTGCAAAATTTTATGTACCGAAAACTGTCGGCACAATCATGATCAGTTGTCAGATGCAAACTTGACAAATCTTTTGGGTAATGGATCGCCCTCGGATTTCGAAGATCCATTGGAATGCATTCCGTTTCCATTCTGAGGATCCTTGTCCTGTAAGCGAGCGGATGTAGAAACATCTCCTTCAATCACTGGGTAATAATCAAAGGCTAATTTGATTTCCTCAGCAGTGGCAGTTTTTTGACCCTCCACATTAATCTCACCTTGAAAACTTGCCAGTGGATGACGCACACGGTTTACCTTGACCTGCATTTCCAAGATATCCCCCGGTTTACAAATCCGGCGGCATTTGACCCCATCACAGGATGTGAAGAAAATGGTATTAGGATCCACTTTTTCAGCGAGAGATTCATTTTCCCCTTTTAATAAATAAAATACACACAACTGGCCGAGTGCCTCGATCATTATGGACGCGGGAAAAACTGGATTTTCCTTAAAATGCCCCTCCAGAAAGTACTCGTTTCCGGAAATTTTGTATCTTGCAATAGCTTTATCCTCTGTAACTGAAACAGATTCCAAAAATAAAAAAGGTTCCCGATGGGGCATCAAAGACGCGATCTCTTCTATTCGATAAGTTTTAGAACGTTTGGGTGGTTCTTCCCCTTTTGCTTTGGCATTCAAGTAAGATTTCACATCTCCAATTGTACGCAAATCACGCAGTTCCTCGTTATCTATACTAACTTCCAATGTCTGTTCAACCAGCATGACCACTTCCAGCATGGTCAAAGAGTCCATCCCCAAATCTTCGTACATTCTTAAAGTATCATCACTATCCGCAAGAATCTCTCTTTGTTCGGGTTCCAAGTGCCGATCAATAATACCCATGACAATAACCTCAACTTGATCAATGTCTTTATTTTTACGAAAAGCCAAGGCTGCCTCGTAAGTGCCAAGCGGACACCTTTTGAGAAGATCCTTAAGATCTTCTTCCACGGAAGATTCAGATTCTGTAGTCATCTTAATTTTGGGATAATATTTTGATCGAGACTTTTTACACAATGGGATATGAAAAGAGTCTTACTTCATAAAATATCATACTGATGGAAAATGTTAGTTCAGGCAAACCAAAACCCGTAATCCTTACCTGTGCCCAACCTACCGGGGTTCTTACACTTGGTAATTATCTGGGTGCTGTTCGGAACTGGTCAGAGATGCTCGATCATAATGAGTGTTACTTTGGTATAGTTGATCTTCACGCCATTACTACACCTGCTCAACCCGCAATCCTCAGGCAAAATGTCTACCAATGCGTTGCTCAATACATTGCATGTGGCCTCGATCCTGAAAAGTGCCACCAATTTGTTCAATCACATGTAATTGGTCATACGGAACTCGCCTGGGTTCTGACCTGTATTACTCCGATTGGAGAACTTCAGCGCATGACTCAGTTCAAGGATAAAGTCGCCAAGCTTGGCTTCAAAGTTTCCGAGAATATTGATGGTGATGACCTAAAATTTGAACATCAAGGGGCCCGTGCCCAGGCATCGATCAATACAGGATTACTTTGCTATCCCGTTCTCATGGCTGCAGATATCCTCCTTTACAATGCAGACCGTGTACCTGTTGGCGAAGACCAGCGCCAACATCTTGAACTCTGCCGCGATCTCGCTCAGCGCTTCAACCACCAATATTCTGAAACTTTTATCATCCCCGAGCCCTTTGTTCCCAAAACAGGTGCCCGGATTATGTCGCTCGCTGAACCAACCCGGAAAATGTCCAAATCCGACGAGAATGAAAAAGCTACCCTTTACATTCTCGACGAACCCGATCGTATCCGTAAAAAACTGGCTTCTGCGGTTACGGACTCCGGTTCTGAAATCAAAGCAAACCCAGAAAAACCCGGTGTTTCCAACCTTTTGTCCATTCACTCGGCTCTATCGGGAAAACCGGTTCCCGATCTCGAGGATCATTTTACGGGCAAAGGATACGGCGAGCTCAAGTCTGAACTTACCGATCTGATCTCTGAATCCCTCGCCCCCGTACGAACACGATACAAAGAACTGATTGAAGATAAAACCCATTTGAAATCGGTTCTCGCGCAGGGAGCGGGTGCAGCCCAGAAAAGAGCATATAAAATTCTCTCCAAAGTCTATCGAAAAGTCGGATTTCCAGATCGCGAAAGAGGATAACTCTTTGTTACATCATCATTTTTCGCTTGGTTCTTTATGATATTTCCATCATGTAATTCCTTGGCGGATATTATTTTGTGATGGATTTTGAAGACCAAGCAGACGAAGAGGAAGGATTGCCCAAATGGCCATTCCTGGCGTCTGCTCTTTTTATTTTAAGCGGTGCACTTGGCTTTGCTTATTACCACCACCACATTTCCGGTCAGTTAGAAGTCTGGCAACTGCTTGTTTGTATCCTTGCTTCGGGTACGGCATCCCTGCTTATTTTTATGCCCTTTTTACTCGAGCGTTCACTTCAACTCTGTCTTCTTACTGCCAACCGTAAAGACGACGAATTATTCCGAAAGGTATATTTTGATCTCAAAGAGGTCCGAAACGAACTCGAAGCCCTTGCCGTAAAAATAGATAAAGTTCCCACCTTGGTGGATAAAATTGTCTCTGATTCCACCAAAGGTCCTAGTCAACTTGATCAACTCTCGGCTGAACTTAGTGAAAACAAAGAAGAAATTACCCACAAACTTGCCCGCCTTGAAGAACTTGCCTCGCAGGAACCCATCCCGTTCGAGCCTGACCCTGGTATTGCCCAGGCCAATCAATCCATTTCCGATCTTTCCCGTTCAACTAAGGAACTCTCCAAACAACTCCAAGACATGCAGTCCCGGGTCAATCAACTGCCTACCGAATTCCCAGAACCGGTAATTCAAACAGTTGAAGTACGCGAGGAACTCCTACCCAAAGAACCTGAAGTTCTCCCTGAAGAAGTTAAGGACATTGCTGCAGATGAAGTCCTTTCCGAAGAACAAGGGATACCAACCGGGGAAATTTTGACCGATGACGCTTCCCCCCCCGAACCGTCTCCCACCGAGACCGAAGAAGCCTCATCCGATGAAGAACTTCCAGACTTGAATCCTCCAGAAAGTTCCGAGATTGATCAGCCTGCCACTGACGAGTTGGCAATTGAAGATCCTGAACCTGCCGGAGAGGATACTTTATCCATCGTAGAAGAACCTGTTCAAACCGGTCAGGAGAAGGACAAGGATGAAAATACGGAGATTTTGCTCGAAGAAAAACTGGAGGAAGAAGTATTTGATGACCTTGAACTTGCCGACGATGAGATAGATCCTGCGCATACTCCGGAAGAAATTGCACTCACATCTGAGGATGAGGATCAAAACTTGGAAGATAAAGAACTCGACCTGGGTCTACCGGATCCTGCAGAGACTCTTCGCAAGGTCGATGCCCTCCTGGCTGGAGAATCCACCTCTCCCACGAAAGAAGTTTCAAAAGATTCACCCAAACCGAAATCCAATGGTGGAGTCACCTCGGTCATTGCCAATGTCATGATTGGTATTGGGAATAAACCCTATGTCCGGGGAGAAGGACCTGGTCTAAGTTGGGAGGAAGGTGCACCGATGAACTTTTTAGAAATTGGAAAATGGGCATGGTCCCCACCCAGAAAAAATGCCACCGTTACCATTCAGATTTTCCGCAATGATGAGGATCCCGATAGCACTGGTAAACATGAAATAAAAGCCGGTGAAAAATTCGAAATAACACCCGATTTTAGCTAAAGAATACCCTACATTTTAAAATCGCTTCTAATTGATTCTGTCTTTTTAGTCTCTTAAACATTTACTTGCATGTAAAAGTGACTTAAGGTGGTAATAATCTACCAATTTATACCTTTGATGAAAATTTTCCGAAAATTGCTTCAACTTCTATTTTTTTCTTTACCATTTCTTACCGCGAAAGCAGTGCCTCCAGTTTTAAATTATGCTGGTCAAGTCTCTGTACAAGG
>MDTB01168525.1_pt1 | contig 11950 bp, 13 predicted proteins | sample 811161 | NCBI WGS metagenome assembly MDTB01 (sample SAMN05326650, study PRJNA326480) | marine metagenome | isolation source: seawater | place: Mediterranean Sea | collected 2009 | reverse complement strand
GGATCTTATTAAAGCTTTCAATACTTTAAAAAAAAAACATGAACACTTATCTCTGGTATTTGTAGGATCTGAAGATGGTATAAAAGTATCAGATATTAAAGCTAATATAGAAAATAAATTTAAAAAAAATTTTTATTATTTTAAATACACAAAGAGCCCCAATCATTTCATGAGATTATCTGATATTTTATGTATACCAAGTTATAGAGAAGGTTTTGCGCAAGTAGTGGTAGAAGCTGCAGGATGTGGTACACCATCAGTAGTAAGTAATATTTATGGACTCAAGGATACAATTATAAATAACAAAACTGGTTTTTTTTTTAAGCCTAAGGATGTTAATGACTTGTATAGAAAATTAAAAAAATTAATTGTAAATAAAAATTTAAGATCAAAAATGTCTAATAAGTCTATACAAAGAGTAAAAAATCAATTTTCAAGCAAAATTATTGATTCAGAGCTAAAAAATTTTTATATAAAGTTAAGCAATATTTAGAATTCGATTATGAGTATATATATTAATAGAGAAAAGTATTTAAAATTAGGATATATTGAAATTGAGAACTTCTTTTCTGATGATCAATTTGAACATATCAAAAAATTTGTTGATCAAAAAATTAGAGAAAACAATAATAAATCGTTTTTTTTAACATCAAATACAAATTCTGATATAGATTTTTTTTTTAAAAAAAATTTAACTATTAATCAAAAAATTGAAACAGTTATAAAACAATTTAATTTTGTAAAAATTGATGAGAATAATTCCGAAACCTACAAAGTTTTAAGAGTTTTAAAAAAAAGTAGAATTAAGAAGGAAAGCAGGGCTTTTCATTTTGATTCTCACTTATTAACCATATTAGTTCCCATATATATTCCTAACAGAGAAGGATCTGAAAATGGACATCTGATGATGTCACCCAAACTGAGAGCTGAAACTAAAAACATTTTTAAAAATGTTTTTCAAAAGTTATTTTATCAAAATAAAATTTTATGTCAGCTTACAAAATATGCATGGTTCAGAAAAAAAATTAATTTAGAAAAAATTATTCTTAAACCAAAGTCTATTTTTATATTTAATGGTTTTACAAATCTTCATGGCAATCTTGAAATATTTGAAGAAGATACAAGAGCTACTTTACTAATTCATGCTTATGATTTATTTAAAAATTCAAAGCTAGTAAATTTTAATAGAAATATGAAAATTTTTTTAGAAAAAAGAATTATCAAAAAAAATAAAAATTATGGATAATTTTATTTTTTACTTAGTCCCTTTTACAATTTTCTCAATACTAATAGGAAATCTATTATCAAAAAAACTTAAAATAATTGACAAACCAGGAGTTAGGAAAATCCATAAATTTCCTGTTCCTTTATCTGGAGGTGTATCTTTAGCATTATTATTTAATATTTTAGTCATTGTATTATTATATAGAAACAATGAATTTACTTATTTTTTAACAACAATTTTGATTTGTTTTAATTTAATTTTTTTAATGGGATTATTAGACGATTATTCAGATTTAAATTACAAAATAAGAGTTTTTATATCAATTCTAGTTTTTATATTTTTTATTAACACTTCATCTTTCCATTCAAATATTACAATTGAAAATTTTTACATTGACTCCTTTTTTTTAGAAAATTTCGATTTTAATTTTAAACTAAATATTTTGCATTCTATAATGTTTACAATCTTTTGTTTATTATTTTTTCAATTTTCAACCAATATGTTAGATGGTATCAATGGTCTATGTGTGTCTTATATATTCTTCATAAACATATTGTTAGCTACATATAATTTGGATATTTTAATTATTAAGCAAATAAATCTAACTTTGATTATATTTACACTAATTTTCTTCTTTTTTAATATTAAAGAAAAATCATTTTTGGGAGACTCTGGAGTTTACTCACTTTCTTTCTTGACAGCAGTGATTATATTGATGCATTATAAAACAAATCAAATAGATTTTTTAGATCTGATTATCATGACATTAATACCTTCTTTAGATCTTTTCAGGCTTTTTATTAGAAGGATAATTGCTAAAAAAAGTCCCTTTTTGCCTGATAAAAACCATTTGCATCACAGACTTCTAAAAAAAATTGGATTTATTAAGACCATAATACTTTTTGAGTTTTTTTTCATAAGTTCTTTAGTCTTTGTTTACTTTAATTATCAAAATAAACTCTTATACATTATTACCTATGTTATTATATATATGTTAATAATTTACTTTACGAAAGCTAGAATAAAAAGAATTAATGAAAAGTAATAAAAAAATAGTTTTTTTTGACAAAAACATAAATCGAAAATCAGATATTGTTAAAAAAAGTTTACAATATTTTAATAATACAAATATTCCTATGCCATCAGTTATTGAAATTAGCGATTCTGGCGTTTGTAATAGGAAGTGTTCTTTTTGTCCCAGAAGTAATCCTGAATGGATTGAAAAATTTGATAATAGAGAATTTATAAAAAAAGAATTACATGAAAAAATTTGTAAAGAATTAAAACAAAATGAGTATAGAGGAATTGTGGTATATTCTGGCTTTAATGAACCTTTATTAAATAAAAAATGTTATGAAAATATCGCAAGGACAAGGGAATATTTACCAAACGCAAAGATTGAATTAATAACTAATGGTGACGCTTTAAATTTAAAGAGATTAATTAAATTATTTAACTCAGGATTATCTACTATTTTAATTAGTGTATATGATGGCCCTGAAGATGAAGAAAAATTTAAAAAATTGGTTTTGGATGCTGGATTAAATGAAAAACAATATGTTATAAGAAATCGATATTTGCCACCAGAAGAAGATTTCGGGATTACCATTAGTAATAGATCTGGTTTAATGGATAATGCCGAACATAAAATAAGTTCATTAGAAACTGCTTTAAAAGAACCTTGTTTTTATCCCTCTTACTCCTTTTTTATTGATTATAATGGTGATGTATTAATGTGTTCTCATGATTGGGGAAAAAAAAATATACTAGGAAATCTTAATTCAAGTTCAATATATGAAATATGGACATCTCAAAATGCAGAAAATTCTAGAAAAAATTTGTATAATGCAAACAGAAATTTTAGTCCTTGCAACGTTTGTGATGTTAAAGGAAGTTTAATTGGGCAAGATCATGCAAAAAAATTCAAAGAAATACATAAATAATAAAAAAATATTTATTTTAGGTGCAAGCTCAGATATAGGTTATGAGGTAGTAAAAAAATTCCTAGATGATGGATATTTTGTTATTGGACATTATCACACAAATAAAAAAAAATTATCTAAAATTAAAGATGCAAATTTATCTTTAATAAAATTTAACTTAAAAGATATAAACAAATTTGAAAAATTCATTAGGAAAAATAAAAAATTAACTTCTGTATCTAATTTTTTAAGTTTAACAGGTTATCAAAATCCATCATCTATTTATAATTTTACAATCAAAGATTTTTATGATCATATAAATGTGAATTATTTATCAAATATAATTTTTTTAAGAAATTCAATTGAGAAAATGATAAAGGGTAATTATGGACGAATTCTTTTAACATCTAGTATAGGCACCAAATTTGGTGGCGGTATAAATACATTTGTTTATTCCATATCAAAATTCATGAATGAATTTTTTCCAAATCAATTTAGAAAAATAAATAGTCAAAACATACTTGTAAATACATTGCAAATTGGTCTAACTAATACAAAATTGATATACAAGGACAAGTCAAAAAATTTAGAAGAAAGAGTTAAATTAATACCTACCAAAAGAATGGCCTCTCCTAAAGAAGTTGCAATCTACATTAAAGATTTATTTAATGAAGAGAAAAAATTAATAACTAATCAGATAATTAATATATCTGGTGGAGAATAACTTTCTCAAATACTTTTGATTTTATTTTTATAATAAAAAGGTCTCTTTTTTAAAATTTTTTGTAAATAACTAATATTGTTTTTTTCACATTCCTCTAAAATTTTATTACATACGTTAATAATTTTGACTTTCCTGTTAAACTTATTTGTAACTTTAAATATTAATGGATGAGATGATTTTTCAAAGCTTTCATTTCTTTCAAGTAATTTTTCTTTAATTTTTTCTCCATTACCTAATCCAATTATTTTAAGTAATATTTCATTTTTAAAATTAGTTTTTTTTTGCTCTACTAATTTGTAGCCAAAAAAATTACACATTTTTTTGGCTAAATTTAAAATTTTAATTTGTCTACCCATATCAAGAACATAAATTTTTCCTTTATTATCCATTTCACCTGCTTCTATGACTAAACTTACAGCTTCAGATATAGACATAAAATATCTTTCAACTTTTTTATGAGTCAAAGTTATAGGGCCTCCAGATAAAATCTGTTTTTGAAATATTGGTATGACTGATCCAGACGATCCAATAACATTTCCAAATCTTACTGCTACAAATTTAGATTTTTTCCTCTCTGAGAATTCTTGACATATTAATTCAGAAATTTTTTTTGTTAGACCCATAACATTAGTTGGTTCAACAGCTTTATCTGAAGAAATTAAAACAAATTTTTTCACTTTATATTTAGTTGTTAAATCACATAAATTAAAAGTACCTAAAACATTATTTTTTATTGAAGAACAAATATTATTTTCAACTAATCCGACATGTTTATAAGCAGCTGCATGATAAATGGTATCAATATTGTGAGTTTTAAATACGTCATCTAATTGATTTTTTTCACATATTGAAATTAATCTAGCAATAATTTTTGATTTTTTGATTGTGTTTTTGAATAATTCTTGCTGAATTTGAAACAATGAGGATTCAGATGAGTCAAGAAGAATTAATTTATTTGGTTGCAAGTTTAAGACTTGTTTGCTTAGTTCAGAACCAATTGAACCTCCTGCACCTGTTATTAATACGGTTTTTTTATAAATATTTCTATTTCTAAGCGGATGTATATTAAAAAAATTTTTATTATTAAAAAAATTATCATAACTTATATTTTTGAATAAATTAAAGTTTTGATTTTCAATTAATATTTCATTAATTTTACCAGTACTTTTTATTATGATGGATCTATTAATTTTATAAATCTTTTGTATAATTATTTTTTTTTCATCATCTTTTAAACTTGGTATTGCTAAATATATCTCTTCTATTTTGTTTTTTTTTAAAAAATTAATAGAGTTATCAAAGTTCTTAATAGGAATTTTAAATAATTCAGTTCCCTCAAGTCTCAAAGAATCATCAATAAATGCCAATATTTTGTATTTTTTTAATTTTTTAAGATGTTTAAAAATTTTTTTTCCAGTAATTCCTGCACCGTAAATTACAATATTTTTTTTTTTATTTTGCATTAGAAAATTATGATTATCACAAGCTCTTATAAAATATAGTAAAAAGTCTCAATTTGAAATATAGAAACTTTTTATTTATAAACTTAAAGATAAGTAGATTATTTAATATTTAAATCTGCTGACATTGGACCCTGGTGTTCAAAAAAATTCAAAATATAATCTAGTTTATTAAATACAGTATTATTTCCTAACCTGTTCCATTGATTTTGCCTAAAATATAAAATCAAACTTTTTAATTTTTTACTTTTAACAAATTTTCTAAGGGGGACCCAAAATTCTTGATTAGATAAATAATCATAAGGATGTAAGTAAATTAAAGGTATAAAGCCTTCTTGGTGGTTAAAATGCATTACATCTTTTATAATGCTCTTTGGAAATAATCTAAAAAAAGTACCTCCAGATTTAATTTGAATTTTACCATTCAAATAACCTTTTGGTAAAATTGGAAACTCAACAAGATCAATTGAATTAAATGGCTTAAGTAAATCGTAATGATCCTTACTATTAATGTTTAAATTAAGAACATGGCTAGAATCATATTTAAAAAACTTGTTAATTTCTTTGTAAATATCTAATCTGTTTGGAGTTATTGAAAAGTTTGGAGCTCTAAATCCGATAGGTTCTTTACCACAAGCTTTATAAATAGACTCTTTTGCAATCTCAAGATTTTTTGCTATTTCATAATTAGATTGTTTAAACATTAAATCATGCTGATTGTAATGTGAGCTAATTTCGTGACCATCAAAAGTCATTTGTTTTAATAAGTCTGGCACAGTTCTTGCCAAAGTGCCTGTTGTAAAAAATGTTAATTTTTTATTATTTAATTTTTCTTTTGAATAATTGTTTATTAATTTATAACTTAATTCTAGTCCAGCCACACTGGTCTCAGTTGGTTGACCTATGTAGCGAAGTAAATCATAAGCCAAATCTTCGAAATCTATTGATAAGTAAAAAGGAATTTTTTTCAAAAAATTATTGTCTTATAGTAACAAAATATCCTCGATCTATTTCTACAATTTCACTTTTTTCAAAGCAACCAGCTTTTTTAAGTGAGTCATTTAAATACTCTCTAGAGTAAAGAAATAAAGGACATTTTCGTAATTTATATCTAATCTTTCTTTGTATAGCTAAGAAACCTTTGTTATCTGGAATTGAAATATAAATTTCTTTTTTAACGTCATTAAGAAGTTTTTTTAGAACTAAAACTGGATCTTCTACATAGTCAAAAAATCCCATTACACAAGCCGCATCAAATTTTTCAATTGGTTCATATTCAATATAATCCTTAAGTACATATGTTACCTTATCTTTTTTATCCAATGACTCAACTCTTTTTTTGGTAATTTCAATCATTGAAGGTGCTATATCTAAGGCTGTAATTTTTTTTTTCTTGTTCTAGAAATTTAACAACAAAATGTCCTGGTCCACAACCAATATCCAACACTGATGTAATTGATTTTTTTTTGGTTTCATTCAATGTTAAGTCAAATCTATCTTTAATTCCTTTTCTAAACCATTTATCCATTAGTTTATCAAATCTAGAACGTTTTTTTGTATCTTCTTTATAAATACTTGAAAAATCATGCGCATAACCATCAAAAAAAATAGAAACGTTTTTAGAAATATTATTTTTAATTTCGAGCATAATTTTTTGAATACCAATTATTTTCCTCAAATTCAATGTTATTTTTTTAAAAAAAATTTATAGAATTGGTTGTGGGGGACGGATTTGAACCGCCGACCTCAAGGTTATGAGCCTTGCGAGTTCCCAGGCTGCTCCACCCCGCGATAATTAAATCCTGTTATTTAACATATTAAGTTTTTTTACTCTTATTATGTTATCTTGAAGAATTCTCTTTTTTTTTCATAATCACTTAGACTGGGGATTGCTATATATATTTCTTTTATTCTATTTTCTTTTAATTATTTAGATAAATTATTGAAATTAATTATTGGTAATTTAAATAATTCTGTTCCATGAAGTTTAAGAGAGTCTTCAACAAATGTTTTCATGTTGTATTTTTTTTTTATTTAAATTTTTATAAATTTTTTTACCAGTAACACCTGCACTATAAATCGCTATATTTTTTTTTCTATTTGATATACAAAGATATAATTATTACAAGTTTAAATAATTTATAGTAAATTAAATTGTTATTAACATTAAAAAATTATAAGACTTATTAAAAAATTAATGTTTAAAAATTATCTTAACTATAAAAATATTTTTATAAATTTTCCAGGAATATTAATTTCCTTATTACCAGCATTTTTAATAACAGGCCCATTTTTACCAGATCTTGCAATATCAATAATTACAATTTTATTTTTGATAAACACATTTAAAAAAAAACTTTTTCAATATTATAAAAACCTATTTTTTTCAGTATTTATATTATTTTATGTGTATTTAGTTCTTAATAGTCTAATAAATAATTTTAACTTAGACTCCCTTAAAATATCAATTTTTTATTTTAGGTACGGAATTTTTAGTTTAGCATTTTGGTACATACTCAAAGAAAATAAAAATATTTTAAAATATTTGTTTTATTGTTTTGCTTGTTGTTTTATCTTTTTGATAATTGATGGATATTATCAATACTTTACTAGTTTCAATTTATTTGGCCTAAAAATTGATAGTGGAACCCATAGACCAAGTAGTTTATTTGGAGATGAATTAATATTAGGAAGCTATTTAAGTAGACTTTATGGTATTTTTTTGGGCTTAGCAATTTATTTATATAATTTTAATAATAATAAAAATAAATTTTATTTTTTAGGTATAATTTTTGTTTTAGTTGAAACACTAATTTTTTTAAGTGGTGAAAGGGCATCTTTTTTTTACCTAAACCTAAGCTCAATTTTTGTAATTCTATTAATTAAAGATTATAAAGTATTTCGATCTATTATTATGGTTTTTACATTCATACTGATTTTTTTGATTACTCTAGTTAATGATAATGCAAAATTACGTATCATTGACAAAACAATATCTCAAATGAATCTTAACAATAACCAAAGAATTATAGCTTTTTCACAGCACCATGAAGATCATTATCTTTCCGCACTAAGAATGTTTAAAGATAATAAATTTTTAGGTGTTGGGGTTAAAAATTTTCGTAATTATTGTGATGTAGATAAATATAAAATTAACGAATTTAGCTGTACTACTCACCCACATAATACTTATATTCAGATTTTAACTGAAATTGGTATAATCGGTATTTTATTTATCTTAAGCGTTTTAATATTATTTGTATACAAAGTAACAAAACATCTTTTTATGACTTTTAAGAAAAAATATTATTTTAATGGATTTGAAGTTTGTTTATTATCAGCCATTAGTATTACCTTATGGCCTATAGTGCCAACAGGAAATTTTTTTAATAATTGGTTAAGTATTATTTATTATTTACCAGTCGGAATTTTACTATTTAGTCTTGATAACAGAAATAAAAAAATTACTTTTTAATTTATTGACTTTAAAACCTGTGTTGATATCTAAGATTCTGACAAAAATTAATTTTTAAAATTTCTATGATTCTTGGATTAATACCTGCAAGATTAAACTCACAAAGATTACCGAATAAACCACTAGTTTCATTAGAAGGAATTCCCATAATTGTGCATGTTCTAAAAAGAGCAAAAATGTCAAAAAAAATTGACAAAATACTAGTATGTGCTGACGATAAAAAAATAGAAGATGTGGTAAAAAATTTTGGAGGAGAATGTTACCTTACTTCAAAAAACTTAAAAAATGGTACTGAAAGAATTGCTAGTTATTTGGAGAAAAATAATAGATTAAGTAAAATTAATTTAGTAGTTGATATTCAGTGTGATGAGGTTTTTTTAGATCCAAAAGATTTAGATAAATTAATTAAATTTCATCTGAAAAATTATGACAAATTTGATGTTGTTATACCACATTCTCTAACAAATGAGTCAAATAATTTAAATTACTGTAAAATAATTTCTGATAAATTAAACAGAGTTTTGTACCTGACTAGATCAGATTCGCCAGTAAATTTTAGATCAAAAAAAAAACCATTCAAAAGACATTTAGATTTTATTTCGTTTAAACCAGATTTTTTAAAAAAATTTAAATATTTGAGGAATAGGGAATTAGAAAAATATGAAGGAATTGAATTATTAAGAGCAATTGAAAATAATTATAAAGTTGGGACTTTTAAAATTAATAAAGACATATTCTCGATAAACACTAAAATTGATTTAGAAACAGCTAAGATTTTAATGAAATCAGACAGGATTAAAAATAAATATTAATTTTTTGATGAAAAAAAAATATAATTTTTTTATTTTTGATCTTGATGGTGTAATATTTGACTCAAAAAAAAACATGTCTTTGTCATGGGAGGCAACAAAAAATAAATTTGGACTTAAGGCTACTTTTAAATCATATTTTCAAAATATTGGAAAACCATTCGATGATATTATGAAATGTATAAATGTTCAACCATCAAAAGACATCTCAAATTGCTATAAAAAAAATTCATTTAAGCATATAAAAAAAATTAAAATTTATCCCAACGTTATTAAAATTTTAAACATTTTAAATAAAAAAAAAATTAAATTTTCAATCGTAACCTCAAAAGATCGAGAAAGAACTTTATTTTTACTCAATAAATTTAAAATTCACCCTTATTCTGTTCACTGTCCTAAAAAAAATATTCTAGGTAAACCAAATCCAGATATGCTAATCTCAGCAATTAAGAGAAGTAAAATAAAAAATATAAAAACCTGTTATGTGGGTGACACATATACAGATTATAAGGCTGCAAAAAATGCTAAAATAGATTTTGTATACGCAAGCTATGGATATGAATTTCGAAAAATACCAAAAAGTACAATTAATATTAATAATTTTAAAGATTTAAAATTATACATATAATAAAAAGTGCTAAAATTTAGTTTTAAAAATATATGAATTTTTTTTTTGGATTAAATAATGAATTAATTTCATCAGAAATTAACATTCCCAAATTTAATTTTTTTAACAAAAAAATATTTAGTAATTATAAAGTTTACAAGGCAAAACCTGATCGAAACAATTGGAAAATTGAAAGTTTAAACTATACTGAAAATGACTCTTTTTTTTTTATATCAAATGAGCAAATTGATAATAATTCTATTTTTTTTCTTGCAAATTCTAATGAAATAAAAAATATTTTTTTTAACAATAAATTTCAACATTTATTAAATTTCAATAACATGACAGATAATGATCCTGTAGAATTTAGAGCAAATTTGAAATTATTTTTAAAAAATGGTGGCTATACATCTTATCAATCTGAGTATAATTATTTTATGACTAAAAAAAATGGAAGTATTTTAAGTCCATTAAGTTTATTATTTAATACTGAAGCTGATAAAAATATATTTGTCTTCAGAAATATTTTTTTTAAGCCTGAAATAAATAAGTACAACATTTATCTTATTTCTTTAAAACAGAATAAAATTTTACAACATTATGATGTATATAGTAATACTACAAATATTATTGAAATTGATAAAAAATTTCTTCAAGAAGATATTTTTTTTTTTTACAGATAAAATCATTGGAATTCCATTATATTTATCTCTAAAAGATAATCATTTATCTCTTGAACACACACACCCACCACATCATTATATCTTAAGTGAAGATAAATTTAAAATTGTTAACAGAATAAAAAATAAATTTAAAGAAATTGTCGATGCGCAAACTTTTAAAAAATAAATTATTTTATAAAATTAGAAATTTAGTAGGTTTTAAACCATCACTATTTAATATTAATAATACTCATTTAAATACTTCAATTTCAGATGGTTTTTTTTGGAGAACAGACAATGGTTTTAAAACAATATTCAGATTTATGGATATAATGTACTTATTTTATGAAATGCATTCTTCAATTGAAATAGTTTTTTTTGATAAAAATAATAATTTAATTAAAAATTTAACAAAAAAAATAAACCTTAATAATGAACTTGAAATTGATGCAAAATTTTTAGGTACTGAGGACTATGGTACATTCTATGTTTTTCATAAATCTAAAGATAAATTAAATTCATGTTTAAGACAAAGTTGTTATACAGGATATGCTCTAAAGAATAATATTCCATCTTTTGTACATGGCAATACACCGACCACATTGAAAGACATAAGTCCTGAAATTAATAAAATTAATTTTGGGCTGGGAGGTAAACACTTTTTTAAAAAAAAAACATATAAAGTTCAAAATTTTATAAGTGCAGAAAAAACAGAAATTTTAATAATTAATCCATGTAATGGTAGTTTAAAAATTGAGATAAATAATAATGAAAATATTGAGCTTAAAGAGGGTTGTTCAAAATTAATTAAAATAAATTCAGAAATGATAGAAATCAGATCAAAATGTTACTTACTCAGACCAGTAATATTTGATTACTACAGAAGTTTTTTAGACGTTTATCATGGATAATAATTAGTCATCATATCCAATGATTGACAAATTGAAAATTATTAATATAAGAATTTTGCCTGGTGATTATTGCGAAAGTGTAATACCCGATCCCATTCCGAACTCGGAAGTCAAGCCTTTCAGCGCCAATGGTACTTTGTCTTAAGACATGGAAG
>MDTB01153934.1_pt1 | contig 11950 bp, 11 predicted proteins | sample 811161 | NCBI WGS metagenome assembly MDTB01 (sample SAMN05326650, study PRJNA326480) | marine metagenome | isolation source: seawater | place: Mediterranean Sea | collected 2009 | reverse complement strand
CGATTTTTCTAAAAAGGCAAAAAAACCAATTAAAAATAAAGTTACATCCCAAAATTGCAAACCACTTAATAATGATGAGATAAGAAAAATATTGAAGCTTGGTTATAATGAGTAAAATTGAGCATGCAGTAATTTTAGCCGCAGGAAGGGGGACAAGGTTACTACCATTAACCAATAAACTTCCAAAAGGTTTAGTAAAAATTAGAAATCAAACTTTAATTTTAAGAGGAATAAAAAAAATTAGAAAATATATCAAAAATATTCATATTACTGTTGGATACAAGGGAAGTATGATGGCAGAACATGTAATAAAAAACAAAGTATCTTCTGTAGTAAATACAGAGGGAAAAGGCAATGCATGGTGGATATTCAATTTTCCTTTTAATTTAATTGATAAGCCAGTTTTGGTATTAACATGTGATAATATCACAAAGGTAGATTACACAAAAATTTTTTTAGACTACAAAAAACAAGGATCACCACCATGTATGGTTGTGCCAGTTAAACCAATTAAAGGTCTAGAAGGAGATTTTATTCATGAAAAAAAAAACAGGATTTATAAGTTGTCAAGAAAACATAAAGCAAAAACATACTGTTCAGGAATACAAATAATAAATCCAAAAAAAATTCAAAAAATTATGTCTAAAAAAAACGATTTTGGTCAAGTATGGAAATATTTAATCAAAAAAAAATATCTTTATGTATCTAATATTATTCCATCAAAATGGTTTACAATAGATAATCCCAAACAATTAATATTTTTTAAAAAAAACTATTTTAGAAATGTTTGATAATTTTTTGATAGCTGTTCCAGCATTTAATGAAGAAAAAAATATTACGCAAACTGTTTTGCAATTAAAAAAAAAATTTACTAATATTTTAGTTATTGATAATTGTTCAACAGATAGTACATTCGAAAAAATTAAAAAACTTGATATATATCAAGCCAGGCATCTTTATAATTTGGGAAAATCTTTATCAATGAAGACGTCTTTAGAATTTGCAGTAAAAAAAAAATTTAACTACATTGCATATATAGATGCTGATGGACAACATGAAACTGAGGATTTAGTTAAAATTTGTAATATAATTAAGGATGAAAATTTTGATGCTGTTTTGGGTTATAGACAGGATCTATTTGATTTGAATTTAAAAAAAAGAATTGGAACCATTTTATTGGAAAAAGTTTTTTATTTTTTATACGGCAAGGCAGTCTTTGATATTCAATCGGGTTTGAGGGTACTTAAGGTTGACGTTGCCGAAAAAATTGATTGGAAATCAAGAGGCTTAACACACTATTTTGCTGATGCTGAAATCACGTGTGATCTTGTAAAGAATAATTATCATTTTAAACAATTTCCTATAAAAACAAATAAAAGCGAAAATTATAAAGGAATGAATATCATACAGGGACTTTTGTTAATAGTTTATATAATTTATTGGAGATATTTTAAAAAATGAAATTTATTTTGCTTTTTGTAGTTTTGTTATTTTCCTTTTTAATGATCTATATAACTTTTTTAAATTATAAAAAAAATTTTTTTACATTATTTGAAAATATAATTTGGCAAATAATTTGGATATTTGCGATATTTCTTTCGTTAAGACCTAAATCAGTTGACATTTATATAGAAAAAAATTTTCAAACAAATTTTTTTTATGTATTAACAATTCTAGGAATTTTTTTTCTTATTCTTACAACATTTTATTATTACACTAAAATAAAAATATTAGAAAAAAAAATTGATAAATTAATAAGATCTGAAGCCTTAAAAGATTTCTTTAAAAAATAATTAAAACAAAATTATGAAAGATTTTTTAAAAAATTTAAATTACTCTTATCATAAATTTGTTTTAATTTTTCTTTCTACAACTATTTTTATTTCATCAATACTCTATTTTTTTGACATAACACATTATAATCAAAATTTTTACGTATTTGTTTATTTATTAATTAGTGGACTTACTTTTTTAATCTTCATCAAAAAAAAAATAGTTTATCTAATTTTTATTTTATTTATTTTTTTTATAGCCAGTGTAGTTGCTGGTAATATTTTTGATCTGTCTGCAGATGGTAGATCAGCACATCTGGTAAATAATTTTTTTCATCTTAATAATTACAATCCTTTCTATGACCCTTGCGCAGCAAAAACCGTAGAAAAAAATAATGATTTACTGAACTTTTTTTGGATAGGTACTTACAATGCTCAATTTGCAAATCACTCAATTACTTTTTTAGAAAATATTTTTGTAATATTGACAAAAAATGTTGAGGCATCCAAAGCATTAAAAATCATTATTTTTTTGTCAAGTTTATATCCATTAAATATTTTTTTAAATGAGTTTAAGTTTTCAAGAAAAATAAAAAATTTATTTTTTTTTATTATTTTATTTAATCCAATAATATTTACTCAATTCTTTGATTCTTATAAAGATTTCTATGGTTATTATTTAATTTTAAATTCTATTATTTATTTTTACTTAATTTTGAAACAAAATTCTTTTCACAAAGAAAATTATTTTTTTCTACTTTTAAATTTATTTATTTTAGCCTCAGCTAAATTTAACTTTTTTTGTTTTTCGGTTTTCTTTGTAATAATTTTTTCGATTTCATTATTCTTAAAATTTAAATTAAAAAAGGTAATTTTATTTTTACCCTTATTTTTACTTTTTTAACAACATTTGCAGGTTTTACCCCAACAATTAAAACATTTGTTTTAAACAGTCCAATTTTTGTATCTGATAAACAATATCTTGAAACCAAACTACCATGCTGGGATGATAGAAATCCAGTAGCTGATACAAGAGAAAGAGCAATTAAATTTAATAAGGAAACAACTCGAATTTATAAATTTTTTCATGGCCTACTAACAAAAGGATCACCAATTGATTACCAATCATATCCAGAAATAAATTTTAAAGATTTTTATAAAATTGAGAAGGGAGATTTTTATTTTTATTTTGTTAATGCTGTGCCGCATTATGGTGGAGGAGGTCCTTTTTTTGGAATAATTTTTATGTTTTTAATTTTGTATACTTTTTATATTTCTTTAAAGAAATTAAAAATTTTAAATTTAAAAAACTTTATAAAAATAAATAAATACGAGATTATAATTATTTTAATTCTTTTTTTATCAGTAATTATTTTTCCTTATCCAAATATTTTTAGATTAGTTCCTCAAATTTGGTTAATCCCCCCTTTAATTTTAATATTATATTTAAAATTAAAGCAAAAAGGTTTTATAATCAATTTGTTAAAACTATTTCTCACTTTAAATGTAATTTTGGTTTTATATGCAAATTTCGTTGGAGCCTATTATGGACAAAACATGTTTAAAAAAAATAATAAATTATTTTTTCAAAACTTAACAGCTGACGAAAATATAGAGGGTTGGTTTTCAAACTGGGGCTTTCAATTATATCAATACTCAAAAATATCTGATAAATTTAATATTAAAAAAGTAAAGTCAATAAATATGAATGAATGTAAAAAAGTACTTAATTCATACAATACTCAAGGAAGTTTTTGTCTTGATAAAATTAAAAATCAAAAAATAATAATTGAAAAAATTAATGAAAATACAAGTTTCTATAAAAAAATTTTTTCTAAATTTTCTAATTATTATCCAAGAGATGTTATTATTGAAATAAAAAATAATTGAAATGATTAAAAAAATATATTTATCCAAAAAAAAAGAAATTTTTTTTCTATTCTTTTTTTTAATTTGTTATTTATTAACTTTTTATAATTTTTTTTCTGTCAATTTTTTTTTTTGGGATGATAAAGATGTAATTTTTCGCATAGAAGAAATAGGACATAAAGCTTATATTTTTGACACTAATTTTAGTCCTCGCTTTTTTAAGCAAGTTTTTCATAGTACTTTCTATAATTTATTCGAGTATAATTACAAATTATATAAACTCACTTTTATATTTTTTAATTTTATATCATCAATAATATTTTACTTTTTTATTAAAAAATTATTTAGCAATGACAATTTAGCTTTATTAAGTTTATTACTTTTTGCCACTTTTACTTCAATAGACGTTTTTAACACCTCAATTATTATATTGCCAAATGCTATATCTTTAACTTTATATTTATTTTCGTTTTTTCTAACAATTTTTTATGTTCAGACAAAATCCATTTCAAAAAAAATTTTAAATTTAATTTTGATATTGTCGATTTGTATAGTTGTTAATTTACTGCATTTCCCATATTTTTACTTTTCTGAATTAGCAAGACTATTATTAATAATTTATCTATTAAATAAAAATAGCGAAATTTCATTCAAATATTTTAAAAATTTAAAAAAGATTCTTTATTACTTTTTTCCATTTTTTATATTTTTAATTTTATTTATCATTTGGATTTTATTTTTTGAAACAAATTTTTTAGGTAGAGATAAGCCCCCACAAGACGATTATAATGCTAAAAGTTTTCTTTTAAATTTTTTGCATCATCCATTTAATTATTTTTTTGATGTAAGCAAAATTTCTTTTGCAAATTTGCTTAACTTAATTTTATCACCGATAGAATTATTCTTTCAATCTCTACAATTAATAAATGATGGAACTAAATCTTTTTACTCAAATTTTTTTTTAAAATATTTCTTATCTATTTTTATAATTGTTTATTTTGGTCTACAAATTCTTGATAAATATTTTGGTATTTTAGAGATTAATTTTTCAAAAAAAAAGTTGATGACAAATTTACTTTTTTCATTGTTACTTATAACTTTTATGATGTTATTTTCAGCAATTGCTTTTAGGATAGTAACATTTGATTATACGGGGGGATTTAGTCGTTATGCACTTCCAGGCTATGTATTTTTAGGCTTATTTTATATATTTTTAATAAGGTTTATTTTTTTTGATAAAAAAACTTTTTTAATAATATTTTCTTTATTGTTATCTTTTCAGATGTGCAATGGATACTTAACTTCTAGTGTCTATGATCTTTTTGAAAATGATAAAAAAAAAACAATTTCAGCAAATAACTTGGCGTTTTGATAATTTTCCTGAACCTACAGAAATCATTATTGAAGACGATAAATATGCTGCCAATACTACGTTAATGCTAGATAAAGATCATTTTTTGTTAAGTTTAATCTACGATAAATCTAAAGAATTTATAAACATAAGAAGATTTAAATTAAACGAACCTAAAATACTAATAGAAAATTATTATACAAATATCGACTCAATATCTAAAATAAAGAAAAATTACGTTGTTGCTTTTAAAACAAAATATTCTGAGTGTTATGAATTTTTTGATAAAAATACTTATAAATACCATCCAAGATATTTTTATATGAAAAATTTTAAGGGTTATAATGTATTAGGAGTTGAAAAACCAAAATATGAATTTTTTAAATATTATAAAAATTTAAATAAAATGAAAATATATAATGAAGATGACAAAAGAGGAAAATGTTATTTTTACCAAATAGCTAAGAAAAATTTAATTGAAAATTCATTTAACGATTTATCATATATTACAAGACAATTTAAAAAACATCATGCATACGAAACTTTACACGAAAAAGAGAGCGAATATGATTATTTTATATTAAAGCCATTTTATATATCCATGTTAAAAGAAGGTGGCTTAGAAAATATCAAAAGTCTTAAAAAATCTTTAGATTGGTATCAACCACATAGAAATCTCAAAATCCTTATTTTGTGTGATTCTATTGGTTACTTAGATCAAAATAAACTTGATTATAATCGTGAATTAAATAATTTATGTATTTAAATCATTAATTAAATTTACCAAGGAAAAATTTTAAAATGCAAATAATAAATTATTTAAAAAATAAAATTTTTGATAAAAAAAGTACTTTTACCGAAGTTGATGAGCATAGATTAAAACATCTTATTATTACCTTAACATATCAATGTCAGTTATCTTGTAAAATGTGTGGACAGGTTAATACGCCTGAAGGTGCTCCTAATAGCCAAGATGATTGGACAAAAGTAAATTTAGAAGTACTAGAAAAAAGAATTAATGAATTAGAATATCCCTTAAAAACAGCTTATCTTTTTGGTGGTGAGCCTTTAGTTTACAAAGATATTTTTAAACTCTCAAATTTTTTAAATAAGAAGCAAATTCATTTTTCTTATTCTACAAACGGATTGCTTTTAAAAAAATATGTGAATAATATTTTAAATGATCCACCACATATGATATCAGTTTCGCTTGATGGATATACCCCAGATTTACACGATGAAATTAGAGGATTAAAAGGTTCGTGGCAAAAAGCTTTGGACGGTCTTGAAACGCTTATTGAAGAAAAGAAGAAAAGAGGTTTAGAAAATCCATTACTAAAAATACATTTCACCATAACACCTGATAATTATAATACCATGCGAGAGTATTATAATTTTTATATAAATAAGTTTCCTGAGATTGATGAAATAAAATTTCATGCACCAAGGTTTGCAGATAAGAAAATGGGGATAGATTATTTTGAAATTATGGAAAAAGAGTTTCAAACAAATTGCATGTCATATCTTGGTAATTTTTCTGATGAAGAATTTGTTAAAGAATGTCAAAAAATAAATATACCCAAATTACATGAAGATATAACATGGCTTTTAACTCAGCCAAGGACATGTTATTTAGGTCCAACAGATTTAAATGAACTACAAATGTTTTTTAAAGTTCCATCATATTATCCAAGAGAGAGAAAATGTGTTTGTTTTAACTCTATGGCCATTCAACCAAACGGAGATGTCGTTAATTGTGGAGATTATCCAGACTTAAAATTTGGAAATATTAGAGAAGAAAAAATTACAGACTTATGGAATAGTATGAGGGCTAAAAAGTGGAGAAAATTTTTGGAAGAAAATGGAAATCCAGGAGTTCTTTCAAAATGCTCAAGATTGTTTAAAACCAAAAAAAGTTCAAATTTTTAATTGTTTAATTTTTTCCAAAAAAAATATTCTTTTGTTGTAATTGGACCTGGAAAAATTGCAGAAAAACACTCCGAAAAATTTATCTCAATGGGTTGCAAGATAGTTGGGGTTTATTCACCACGCGAAATTAAAAATAATTTTTTTAAAGGATATAGAAATATTACAGATCTTGAAGATTTAAAAAATTTACAATTTGATTTTGGAATTATTGCTAGTCCTAACAAATTTCATAAAATTCAAATAGAAAAATTATTAGAACTTAATAAACCTATATTTGTTGAGAAACCTGTAATGATATCCTCAAATGAATTTTATGAAATTAAAAAAAAATTTTCAAATAATTATCATAATATTTTTGGAGGATTTAATTTAAGATATCAAGATAACACTTTATTCCTAAAAAAATTAAAACTCAATCAGATAAAATCAATAAGAGCTAAATGGATAAAGGATTTTGAGCCTGAAAATAAATGGAGTTTGAATTCAAATATATCAGGTGGAGGTATTTTAATTGATTGGGGTATACATGCGATTGATTTAATTTCTGATTTGATTGAAGATGAGTTTGAGATTAAGGACTGTAAATTTGTGAATTTAGATGGCGATATTGAAAAAAGCTTTATAATAAATTTAAAGTCAAATTCAAAAATTGACATAAATATTAGCATGTCTTGGATTTTGAATGATCAATTTTCTAAAAATCCTTTAGAGATAGACTTTGAAAGCATGCATAAAAAATTAACTTGGTGTAAAAGTGGACAAATCTACTTATCTGAAGCTAACAATAAATCTAAACTTTATAATTCAAATCAATCAAATATTTACGATCATTTTTTTCAAAATTATTTGAAGGATTTTGATTTAAAAAAAAACATAGATCAAAGATTAAAAAACTTTAATTCATATGAAATGGTAACAACTTTAATTGAAAAATTATATAAATTTAAGTCCTAAGTATTTTTAAAAAATTAGATAAATTAATAGATATTTTTTTAAAAAGAAAATCAAATTTATTTGAATTTTTATTTAAGGATATATCTTCGTTTTTATTAATAAAATCAGAGTTATTTATTATCCCATCAATTATTAAATCTAATTGGTGATTAGAATTCGGTAATAACTCACTGATATTATTTATATTTGTTGTAAATTTATTATTTTTTAAATAATTAATTTTTATAGAGGATATTTCGATCATTCTTCGAAAAAAAACATGATATGCATACTTTAGGGCATTTTGTTTTTTTTCCTCATCTAAATTTTCATTTAAATTTATTGTTCTTAAAATTGAAAGATAATCATCTTTTGATTCTGCATCCCAAGAGAAGCCTTTATTTCTTATCCATGCCTCACCTGCAACTACTACTTTTTTGCCCATTGCGGCAGCCTCAATTCCAGTTTTTGTATTATAAATAAGTAATAAATTTGAATTTTCTATTAAACTATAAGTACTGGCTGAAGATGAAGGTGGTATTATTTTTACATTTTCAGGCAATTTTTCATATTTTTTACTTAATTCTTCCTCCACTTTTTGTCTTGATGGCACATCTCCAGTTATTTCTGCTGGATGGACTCTAATTATTAATTGTGTATCTTTTTTATTTTTATAGAACTCGATTGTTTCAACAATCCAATCAAACATGTTTATAAATGCGTTTGATTTGTAATGAAGTTTTGCGTCCCACACAACATTTGTTAATAAAGTGACAACTTTTTTATTTTTATCTATTAAAAATTCGTTACATATTCCGTTAAAATTAAAGTTATTATCCTTGTTAAACCATATCCAATCATTTTCACCAGTTTTTCTACTTTCTAAATAGTTTTTAATAAGTCTTTCTTTTTTTTGATCAAATTTTATATCTAACCATTTGTCTATTGGTTCAGATATCATAGTTCTATGGTAAGTATCATTATGAGAAAATATAAAAGTATTTTTTCTATAACTTGGAATATAAACAACAGATCTAATATTATTTTTTTTTAATATTTGATTTATAATTCCATGTGGAACATATACACCGTGAGAATAAACAACCACATCATAATTATTTTTTTTTATTAGATTTTCGAATGATATTTGCGTTCGTAGAGCAGAATTTAGAAATTTTTTTAATATAGGTGTTTTAAATTTTTCATCATTTATTTTTTCTTTACCAAAGTATCTCAAAGCACCAGCGAATGCTTCCTCTCCAGTATTTATTCCCTTATATTTAAAATTTTCAAGATTTTCTAATTTAGTAGAATTACATATATCATCTATTTTCTCTATTTCTGAATGAGAAATAAATTCTGAAAAGTAATTTTTTTTAATTGGTAAATTTTTTAGATATTCTAAACCAATTTTAAAACAGTTTTCACATCTTGGCTGCTCTTTTATTGTACTAAGTTCTTCTGGTTGGACTTGTTTAATTTTTGTTAGCATACATGTAGATAAAAATTTATCACATAGAAAAAATTCTACACTGTAGCCTCTAAATAATAAAGATGAGGATATTAATTTATCTATTATTGCACCGTGATTGTATCCAGAAAAACCAGTAGCAAAAAGAATATTTTTATTCTGGTTAAATCTAAATTTTTTGCTGTTTTCTATAAGTATTTTATCTAGATGATCCATTAATTAATCACTAAACCATTTTTAATATTTTTTATGTAAAAATATAAACCAGTGATTACAAATATAATTGCAATAATAAAACTCAAAGTTAAAGAATTGAATGGTATATTTTCTATATTATTTGTGATCGAGTATTTGCATGCAATTACTGGAGCAGCTAAGGGATTTATCAAAAAATAAATGGAATGAAATGTTTCAGGGATTTTATCTATTGGATACATCACTGGTGTCAAATACATTATACCCGACAAGACCATTCTCACTGTGAATTTTGTGTCTCTGTATTTTGCGTTAAAAATGCTGGTAAAAAATCCAATGCCAAGAGCAAAAAAATATACAATTAATATACTTGTTAAAAAAATAACAAAATTTAAAAAACCAAAATTAAAACTAAAATCTTTAACAAATATATAATATACCAGTGACGATATTAAAAAAAATAGACTTACCAACATCATTAAAAGCCCTACTAGTGAAGATCCTAGCGGTAAAAGTGGATATGGTAGACTAATTTTTTTTTGTATCTTTTTGTTTGCCTCAAATGTTCTTGTTGTCCAATATAAGGTTTCACTAAAAACAGACCAGCAAACATAAGCGCTTGTTAGCATGATAAGATAAGGTGTTTCTCTGTTATTAAGTTCAAAAAAAAATCCAAAAACGATTGCAAATGTTGCCAGCGGAAATCCAGGTTTAATTACAAGCCATAGGTTTCCCAAAAATGTTCGTCTCGTTAACAAAAGTACTGTATTTTTAAAAAATAAGGAAATTAAGTTTATTTTTTCTATAGATAAAGAAAACTGATTTTTTAAACTAAAAAAGTTATTGTCAATTATCATAATTAAATATTTTAGGAGAGATTACCGAACCAAGATGAGCATAGGTATTTAAATCACTCCTATTTATATGAAATACTTCAAATTCTGTTTTTAACTCATTTACGATTATACGATTATTGTTGGATATTTTACAAGTTAAAACATATTTTCTTTGAGATAAAATTAAAGGTTTAATTTTGAAAGATAAATTTTTGTTTAATAATTCTTTAATATTAATTTTTTTTTTAAAAGATGTTATGTGAAAATTTTCTGCTGACAAGGATATATCAATAAAGTATTCATCATCAGAGTCATTTCTTGAATAAAATTTTTTATCACAGTCAAAACCTATAATTATATCCTCATCAGATTGGAAATACATTTTTTCATCACCATTTTTTATCGGAAAGTATGACTCTTTTAATCCAATGAGCTACCGCAGAGTCACAAAAATAATTATCTAAATTTTCTAATTTATTTTGATTTTTTTTTATTTCTCCATTTTCTATCCATAATATTTCATCACTTATCTGAATGTGGGTAGCCAGATCGTGTGAGACACAAATTATAATTCGATTTTTTTTAAGATTTTTCAAAAATCTAAAAAATTTTCTTTTAAATTCTATATCAATTAAATTAAAAATCTCATCTATAAGCAGTACATTTGCACCAGAATAGATTGAAAGAGCAAATACAGTTTTAATGTAATCGTTTTTATTTATATCTTTAGTTTTGACATTAAGTAATTCATCATTAACTTCAGAAAATTTTTTAATTTTATTTAATATTCTATTGATTTGATTTTTATTGCTTATGTTTTGGAAGTATAATGAATAAATTATATTTTCTTTAAGGGTTAAATCTCCTTCAAAAAAATTTCCTTGTTCTAATAAAGGAAATATTTTGCACTTATTTGCTACAATTTTGCCTTTAGTGATATTCTCAACACCAGAAATAATTTTTAGCAGTGTTGATTTTCCAGCACCATTTTTTCCAATCAAGCCATAAATTTTTCCTGATTCCAAATTTAAATTAATATTACTTAAAGCTTCTTTTCTTTTAATTTCATTATCTATATTTTTTAAAAGTAAAATTTCTTTTAAGCTTAGATTAGTTTTTTCAGAATAAAATTTGTTTACATTTTCTAATTGTATAGATAATTGTTTCATAATATTTATTTTTTTATATATTTAATATTATCTAATTTAAATGATTTTAATTAAAAATTTTACCTCTTTTTTTTTAAAGGAAAATTATGGAATAGATCAAGATTTAAAATTTACAAATATTTTAATTGAAAAGCCAAACATTATTAGTGTTGTTAAAAATGAACAATTTCCAAAAATTCATGGGTTATTTTATCAAATCATTTCTGGTGAAATAATTGTAAATAATAATGAATTTCATTTTAATTATAAGGTCGTAAATTACTATTCTCTAAAAAAACGGTTTGATTTAGAACAAAGTGTTTACGAAAATTTTTTAAAATTTTATCTTGAAGACTCAATTGTTGAAAATAATATTTTAAGAAATTTTAATAATTTAAAAAATTTTTTAGAATTTGAAATAGATTCAGAGAAACCATTGGAAAGAT
>MDTB01141326.1_pt1 | contig 11952 bp, 9 predicted proteins | sample 811161 | NCBI WGS metagenome assembly MDTB01 (sample SAMN05326650, study PRJNA326480) | marine metagenome | isolation source: seawater | place: Mediterranean Sea | collected 2009 | reverse complement strand
AGAGGGACCTCGAAAAGTGCACGAAAAATGATTGATGGTTGTGGGGGTGCGCAACCGCCGTTACTTGCACCTAGACTTTGCAAGTGTGTAGATTCTTCATGGTTGCGGGGGCAGGATTTGCTCAAGAGCCTACGATTAGTCTTTGGGTATGACCTAGCTGAATTATCGAAAATTTGGGTAGGTATAGGGTGCGGATAATACTGCCCTTTCTCTTCGATATTCCGAATACACAATTTTTTCTAGCGTTGGAATCACCTCACGCGATCGCGTCCGGGGGCAGGATGGAGGTTGGCATCGCTTGATAGCACACAGGTCTCAGCCAGCGACGGATAGACAGAGTGCCAACGGACGTCGCACCGAAATTTGTCGAGGCAGGGTAAGGGCCCCCATGAACCATCGTTTCGCTAACCTCAACACCCGTCGGGAAACCGTTTGCAAGGATACGGCCAGCTCTGCGCTCAAGGATTGGACGTAATTCGGTAGCCAGTTCGGTATCCTCAAAATCCATGTGCAGCGTCGCTGTCAATTGCCCGACAAACCCTCGGGCCACAGCGCCGTAGTCGGATGCCGATGATACTCGAACCACAATACCGAGAGGACCAAACACCTCTTCCGCAAGGAGCGGCTCGGCCATCCAGGTTTTAAGGGTCGTTTCAAACAGGTAAGGAAACGCGCCACGAGCAGAACACACTGTCCCAACAACCTCGCGTAGGTTGTCGATCTGTTGAACTTCTGCGGTGCCACTCCGATAGGCAGCCGCAATACCATCAGTCAGCATCGCTTGCTCACCTGTTGAAGACAATGCAGTGGCAGCGGCGGCGATAAAATCATCAGCCACTGCGTCCTCAATAAAGACGACACCGGGATTGGTACAGAACTGACCTGCGCCCATGGTCAATGATCCCGCCCATGCGGTGCCAATCTCGGCGGCACGCGCTTGGCCTGCCGCCGGCAGAACAAAGATCGGGTTGATCGAGCCAAGCTCACCAAAGAATGGAATTGGTGTTGGGCGACGTGCGCAAAGATCGAACAAAGCGCGCCCTCCACCAAGCGAGCCGGTGAAGCCAACCGCGTTGACAAGTGAGTGTTGAACCAGAGCCTCGCCGACGTCGCGACTTCCCCCCTGGATTAACGAAAACACGCCTTTTGGCATGTCATGGGCCTCAGCCGCCGCGGCAATCGCCCGCGCAACGATCTCAGAGGTGCCCGGATGCGCAGAATGCCCTTTGACAATCACAGGACATCCTGCCGCCAGTGCGCTGGCGGTGTCACCACCTGCCACAGAAAAGGCCAAGGGAAAATTGGACGCGCCGAAAATTGCCACTGGCCCAATGGGGCGCTGCACCATACGCAGCTCTGGCCGGGGCAAGGGCACACGATCCGGCAAAGCCTCATCAAAACGACGATCCAGATAGTCACCTTCCCGGATATGGCCTGCAAACAACCGAAGCTGGCCAACCGTACGGCCTCGCTCACCTTGTATCCGTGCTTCAGGCAGACCGGTTTCGGCGGTAGCAACCTCGGTGATTTCTGCACCGCGGGCATCAATCTCGTCGGCGATCCTGTCCAGAAAGGCCGCACGCGCGTCGCGCGAGGTGTCGACATACACCTCAAAGGCTGCCTCAGCTGCGATAGCTGCCTTTTCCACCAGTTCTGGTGTTCCGGTGCAGAATTCCAGCGGCTCGCCAATGACCGGCTGTGATAAAAAGTGTGTGTCAGTTTCAATCCAGTCGCAAGCAATGCAATGTTTACCCGTCAACATCATATGTCCTCAAATCAGATTGCGCGCGGCAAGGTTGCGCATGAAAGCGGACGGACCAAAGGTCCAGGGCTTACAGTCGCCACAGTTCCGCACGTCATTTGTAAGTGTGCCCAGTCCGGTCGCCGTGATTTCAACACGGTCACCGATTTTGTGGGTAAAGCCCTCGCCGGGGGTGTCACGATCATCGGTCGGCGCAAACAGCGTCCCGAGATAGAGCATGAATCCATCGGGATATTGATGGTTCTCGTTGATCACCTGCGTAACAATATCGGCCGGATCGCGGCTTATTTCAGACATCAGAGAGTGACCTCGCAGAATATATCCATCTGCGCCAGTAACCGTCATCGTCAATTCTGCTTTGCGCACATCATCCAGGCGGTATGAATCATCAAAAAGACGAATGAAAGGGCCGATCGAGGCCGAGGCGTTGTTATCTTTGGCCTTTGACAATAGCAGAGCTGAGCGCCCCTCAAAATCACGAAGGTTCACGTCATTGCCGATGGTCGCGCCCTTGATCGTGCCCTTGCTGTTCACGGCCAGCACGACCTCGGGTTCGGGGTTGTTCCAGACCGATTTCGGGTGCAAGCCGACAGGTGCGCCCCATCCAACAGCCGACAGAATTTGAGCCTTGGAAAACAACTCAGCATCAGGGCCAATTCCGACTTCCAGATATTGTGACCACAGTCCTTCCTGCTTGAGCGCCCCCTTCACTCGTTCAGCCTGCTTTGATCCGGGCGTGATATTGGACAAGCTCGACCCGATCAAATCGCCAAGACGCGACCGGATGGATTCAGCCGCGCGCGGATCACCAGCTGCCCGTTCCTCGATCACGCGCTCAACCATGGATTTGGCAAAGGTGACACCCGCCGCCTTGACCGATTGCAGATCGTTTGGTGCCAGAAAGTGCCGAGCAAGAATATCGCATTCAGCTGACAGGCTGTCAGCTTCCATCTCTGCCAAGGTGCCCACGCGCGCACCCTCAACCGAGTTCACATAGCGAACCGGGTTGTCCTTTTCCAACAGATCGCGCATCGTCGGCACCTCGCGGCTGGTGATGTCAAAAAGTTCACCGTCCCGAAGACAAACGAGAACAGGTCCGGTCCCGGGCACCCAGAGCCGGCCAACAAAGGTGCCGTTCTCCCGATTTAGGTCTGTACCGCTCATTTCATGAAATCCAAGGTTGGCGGTTGCCAAGCGCGACATGAATGGACTTCGTTTCCATGTATTCCTCGACGCCCATCATACCGCATTCGCGGCCTGTACCGGACCGTTTGAAGCCGCCCATCGGCTGCTCAGGTCCACCAATTATTGTTGTATTCACCCAGCAGCGCCCGGCCCGCATTTTACGGATAACCCCCATCGCCTTGTCGATATTCTTGCTCCACACCGATGCGGCCAGTCCATATTGAGTATCCAGAGCGATCGAGATCGCTTCTTCGACTGTTTCGAACGTCAAGACCGAGACGACAGGGCCAAAAATCTCATCTTGTGCAATCGCCATGTCGGAGGAGACATTCGTGAAAACCGTGGGAACAATGAATTGACCACCGGAGGGGAATTGACCACCGGAGGGCGATACAATGTCACCACCAGCGATGAGCACCGCACCCTCAGTCTGTCCTTTCTGGATATAGCTCCGAATTTTATAGCAATGCTCAGGTGTTACAATCGCACCCATCTGGGTTTCAGAATCAAGAGGATCGCCTATCTTCACGCGGGCGAGTTTTTCAACGAGTTTTAGAGTGAATTCCTCGGCAACCGCGGCTTCGACGATCAGTCGTGAGCCAGAAACACAGCATTGGCCAGCATTGAAACAAAGACCGAAAGCGACGCCGTCGGCTGCGTCATCCAAGTTCGCGTCGGAGAATACGATCTGGGGATTCTTTCCGCCCAGCTCCAAGCCCACTTTCTTGAGATTGGACTTGGATGCTTCCAGCACGCGTTCACCAACAGCCGTGGATCCGGTGAACGAAATCATGTCCACATCCATATGCGTGGACATGGCTTCCCCAACGGTCGGCCCGGTTCCGGTGACAACGTTGTAGACGCCGTCGGGAAGTCCGGCGTCCAACAGGATATCCGCGAACATCAAACTGGTGGTCGACGTCATTTCAGAAGGTTTGAGAACCACCGAACATCCAGCGGCAAGAATGAAAGGCAGGCGTTCTGCAAGGACAATGAACGGGAAATTCCAAGGGGTGATTAGCGCCACGACACCGATTGGCTGCTTGGTCACGAGGCCCAGCATGCCTTCACCATAGGTATTGTGGGTTTCGCCGGTGACCATGCGTGCCATGCCCGCAGCCGCTTCGTAATGATCGGCAGCCGCCTCGATTTCAGCCTTGGCTTGACTGATTGGCTTGCCAGTCTCAAGCGTTTCCCAATAGGCCATTTCATCAAGCCTGTCGCGAATACCTTGTGCAGCCTTGATCAGGATACGACCACGCGCGGCCCCTGGCGTTTCAGACCAAATATTTTCGAATGCGTCCCGCGCAGCCTTGACCGCCTTGTTCACGTCATCAGACGTACACAGCGTCACCGAGCTCACAGGTACGCCGTGCCCTGGACTTTGACGAACCAAACGCTCACGATCCTCACAACTCTGCCACTTGCCACCAATGAAAAAGTCATTGGCCCGAACTTCTTTCGGTAGTTTCAATTTCATATCTGACACCTTGGTTAGGGCGCGCGGACACGCTTGAAAAAATTTCGGAGGTTGGCGCTGGAGTAGCTTGCGACCGCCAATGCCAAAACAATGCCAATGACAATGCGCTGCCAATAGGGGTTCACGCCAAGCAAATTGAAGGCATTGGACATCATCCCAATGATGAGCACACCACAGAGCGTTCCCAAAACGGTGCCGACGCCGCCCATCAAAGAAACACCGCCAATGGCAGCCGCAGCGATAGCATCAAGCTCCCACCCGATACCGGTTCGTACGGCTTCGCCGGATTGCATTCGGGCAACCAGCATCAAACCAGCCACCGAAGATAGAAATCCGCTGATTGCATAAGTCAGTATCTTGATGCCCGAGACATTGACCCCGGCAAGCCGCGCCGCTTCCTCGTTGCCCCCAACCTGATAGATCTGTCGGCCAAGCGTGGTGTATCGAAGGAACACCGCGGACATCGCACAGGCAAGAAAGAATAGCAGCGCAGGCACCGGCAATCCGAAAATGTCGCCATCCACCAGCAGGAACAATTCGTCAGGCAACGTGCCAAAAATCGGACGGCTGTCGGAATAGGCCATGGCGATGCCACGCACGATTGCCATTGTTGATATGGTCACGATGATTGGCTGGAAATTGAAGGCCGTCACGAAATAGCCATTAACAACGCCAACCAGAATGCCCGCAAGCAGGGCAACATGTATGCCCACAATCGGGGGTAATGTTGCCGAAAGCCCCGCAATCAGGACTGATGAAAGCGCCACCACCGAGCCAACGGACAGATCGAGTCCCCCTCCGATCAGTACAAAGCACATGCCAAGCGCTACAAATCCAAGCAACGAGGCTTGCTTCAAAATGTTGGTCAGGTTGCCCGGATCAAGGAATGTGGAAGACAACAGCCCGAATGCTGCGGCCATCAACACCAAGACGATTACGAACGGATAGTCTTTGAAAAGAGCCGTCATCTTCATTCCTCTACCGTGATGGATTTCACGATCCCAAACTCCAACACATCAAAGTTGCGCTCTATGTCTATATCCAGGTCGAACTGCCCTGCCTTGATAGCTTCAAGGGTCGCCGTGACAGTTATCGGCTCAGCTATTTTCCCGTAAGACCAGGCGCGGCGACCCCAGAATTCGGTATTTGAACGCGGATTTGGCGCAGCCTTGACCAGTTTGAACCCCTTCCAGAAATTAAGTGCCGTCATGATTGAAAAGTCCGATGCCTGATCGCCATTCGGCTCAAGCGTGATTTGCAACTCAAACCTGTCGCCAAGTTTCACGGTTTCAGGCAACCGCACCCGATCCGCCTTCAAAATGACCGGTGAGTTTTCCGGTAAGCCACCGCTTCCCGCGGCCTCAGCCGCAGCACGCAGTTGTTCCAGATAAACCCGACCCTCACGTGTTGCATCGGCGTCGGGATAGTCCGTATCCAGGAATGCAAAGACCTCCTCAAACTTTTCGCCCTTGCCAATTTCCTGAAGCAGGGCAACATAATTCCGCAAAATATCGAACCGCAGCTCTTCAGGGATCGCACCTGCGCTAACATCGTCCAGCAAGGCTGCGTAATAGGACTCCGCTTCCTCAACTTCCCCGCTTCCTCGCGCCGAGTTTGCAATACCAATACGTGAAAGGAGCGCATATTCGCTGTTTGGAAAGCGCTCAATAACCTCCTCGTAAAGCGGGATTGCACGATGGTAAACGCGGGTTAGTTCTAAATTATTTGCCCGTGTGTAGGGGGATTTCGCCAGATCGATCTGGAAAAGCGATTTGGCTGAAACAAACAATGTCCCGTTGATGACCACAAGGAAAACCAAAAGCGCTGCAAGCGGCTTGACCCAATGAAACAGACCACCCAGCGCGGGCACAAAGTCCTTCAGTCGCAAACTGGATGCCCCCCTGTCGCTGACAGCTTGCAAGATGACCGCAAGAATGATGATCGCGCCTTTGGCGACCTGCTGCCACGCCGGACCGACACCCAGTAGGTTGAACAGGTTGGCCACAATGCCAATGATAAGCGCGCCCACTAAGGCTCCCCAGACAGAACCGCTGCCGCCACGGATGGACGTGCCACCGATCACAACAGCCGCAATCGCGTCCAATTCCCAGAAAATACCAGCTTGCCCCGGCTCACCGGATTCCATTCGGCTTGTCAGCACCAGGCCGGACAATCCGGCGAGCAACGCGCAGTAAAGATAGGTCTTGAACTTCACCTGACTAACGTTCACGCCTGACAAACGAGCGGCCGTTTCATTGGCACCGACTGCGTAAACCTCGCGGCCGAAAACGCGGTAGCGCATCAGATACCAGGACAGGATGGTCACCAGCAGGAATATCACCGAAGGCACAGGGACGCCGATTATCTCGCCGCGCGACAGTATCATGAAGACATCCGGATAGTCGGCGTAAACCGGCTGTCCACCTGTGAATACCAGGCCAGCACCGCGCGCCACTGTCATCAGAACAAGCGTTGCCACAAAAGGTTGCAAGCCCATCCAGCTAACAAGCGCGCCGTTCGCAAACCCGACGGCAAGCGCAACAATCAACGGAATGATCAGGAACAAAATAAACGGTGCGTCTCCAACCCACAGACTGGCGGCCACCGCGCCGGTCAAAGCAACAACAGCTCCCACTGACAGGTCAATACCCCCACCGATAATGACAACATTCATGCCGATCGCGATGATCCCGATCAAGGAAGCCGCACGCACAACATTCATGATGTTTTCAAGCGTCCAGAAATGCTCGGAAACCAGGCTCGCCACGATAACGAGCACCGCGAGGATGACAAAATTGCCACGGGAAACAAATGCTTTGACCGCATCCATCATTGGGCTGTTCCTGCCTCAGATTTACCCATTGCGTTCAACATTATGCGATTGAGATTGAAATCACCGCGCTTATAGGTGTTGGTGACACGACCAAGGTGAAGACATACAATCCGGTCGCAAACGCGCATCAATTCTTCAATAACGGAAGAGATGACAATCACTGAGCTACCTTGCGCGGTCAGTTCCCAGATCAAATCAAAAATGGCTTCCTTGGCCCCGATGTCGATGCCACGTGTCGGTTCGTCGAGCAGATAGATATCGGTACCAGCCCCCAGTAATTTTGCCAGAACCACTTTCTGCTGATTGCCGCCACTCAAATTCCCGACGGGCTGGGACAGGTTTGCATATTTGACGAATAATTTTGCACACAGGTCCTCAGCCACTGCGTTCTCATTCCGAAGGTTTATCCCAAACGGCCCCACGTGTTTTGATAGCGAGGGCAAGGTAGCGTTGTGGGCAATCGGCATGGACAAGACCAAACCCTGGGTTTTTCGATCCTCAGGAGCTAGGCCCAATCCCAGATCAAGCGCCTTGCGCGGTGATGAAACATAGACGACTGATCCATTGATCTCTATTTCACCGTTATCCAGGCTGTCCGCGCCAAAGAGCGCGCGCACAAGTTCGGTACGTCCGGCCCCCATCAGGCCAGCAATCCCTAGAACTTCGCCTCGATGCAGGCTCAGATCAACGTTGTTGATGTCCGGTGCACGGGTCAGATCGCGCACGCTGAGCACAACCTGATCCATTTTGATCATCTCTCGATGGCTGTCATCATAGGTCTCGACAGCGTGCCCGAGCATCATCTCGACAAGTCCCGCCTCGTCGATCTCATCGATATCAGATGCACCAACATAATCGCCATCACGCAACACGATCAGACGGTCGCAAATCTCGAAGATTTCATGCAGGTGATGCGTGATCAGGATGACTGCGATGCCCTCTGCTTTCAATGACCGGACCAACTCAAACAGGCTGGCCACTTCCTCCTTTGAAAGTGACGCCGTGGGTTCATCCATGATCAAGAGGCGCGATTTGCGGCTCATCGACTTGGCAATCTCGATCAGTTGCTGTTCCGCGACACTCAAATCGCCAGCTTTGGCGTCAAGCGAGGCCGATGAGCCAAGGCGCGCCAGAATACGACTCGCTTCCTCGCGCATTGCAGGCCAGTCCAGGAATCCCCCCTTCTTCTTGAGATGGCCCAGAAACACATTCTCAACAACAGACAATTCCGGTACGATCATAAGCTCTTGATAAATTGTGCAGATACCGCGCATCTGAGCATCGAGCGGACCATCAAAGAGTACCCTCTCACCGTCGAGGCGTAGCTCGCCCTCATTCGGTTCAATTGCACCCGCAAGAATTTTCATGAGAGTCGATTTACCCGCGCCGTTTTCCCCAACGACGGCCACGACTTCGCCGGCGTCGATATTGAAATCGACATCCTTGAGTGCTTTAACGCCGGGATAAAACTTACTGACGCTTCGTGCTTCCAGAAGCATTTCTTTCTACCCCAATTTAATTGCGCCCTTTTCTGCAAGCGCCCGCATTTGTGTTTCCGAAACACCCAATTCGCCGAGGATATCCGAAGTCTGAGCCCCCAGTTTTTGCGGCGCCAAAGTGACCGGGGCTTTCTGTCCATCGTAACGGACCGGATTGGCGAGCAGAGTGATCTCCTCACCATTCCACGCTTCAACCGAGATCAAATCTCCATTGTGCTTTTGTTGCGGATCATCCGCAAGATCGTCATAATTATTGACCTGTGTGAACCAGACATCGTTGGCCTCAAATATTTCAGCCCATTCGTCAAAGGTTCTCTGCTTCAGTTTGGCTGCGAAGAATGCTGAAATTTCCTCTCGACGGGTGAACGCCTCGCTTTGTTGGGCGGCAAATTCGTCACCATCAGCACCAATAGCTTCCAGCATGATCTTCAGATTACCAAGCGACAGCCCGATAAACCGATCGGCGGTTTCGTAAATCCCGTATGGAGCCTCGTGATACCAGCTACCGACATGATCCGGCTGACAAGTCTGATCAGGTTTCTCACCGTTGAAATAGCACACAAGTGACTCGGCCTGCAGATGCATAGCCGCCGAGAACAGGTTTACATCAACGCGTCCACCCTCCCCAGTGCGCGCCTTTTTGACAAGCGCGCCCAATATGCCAGCGGCAAAAATCATAGCACCGTGATGGTCAATGGCTGAGGTGCCCACCAGACGTGGGCTTTCATCCGCTTTGCCAGTGATCCAGGCCAACCCCGAGAGGGACTGTGCGATCATGTCCTGCCCAGGGCGGTGGACATACGGACCATCCGGTCCGAACCCGCTTGCCGACGCAAAAATTATGCTTGGATTTAGCGCCTTCAAGGTCTCGTAGCCAAGCCCCAACTTTTCCATAACCCCAGGTCGGAAATTTTCAGCAACGACATCGGCCGAAGCAGCCAATTGCTTGGCGATTTCCAAAGCCTCCGGATCCTTCAAATCCAAGCAAACGCTTTTCTTGTTTCGATTGGCAACCAATTCCAGTGTGGTTTCCCCACCTGACCTTTTCGCATTGCTTCCACCCCAATGACGTTGAAAGGCACCTTTTATAGGTTCGATGGCAATGACCTCTGCGCCCAAGTCGGCGAGAAATTGAATGCCCAAGGGGCCCATCAGAAAATGGTTGAAGCTTATAACGCGAATGCCATCAAGTTGCATGTTGTTCCCCAATATTAATATTCATCAATTTGACCCAAGCCGCGCCAATCCTGCGCATTGGCTTCATTCATCGACAAATCTTGGCATGCGCTTTTCCAAAAATGCACTCAGGCCTTCTTTTTGATCTTTCGTCGTGAATGCAAGCGCGATATTGCGACGTTCTCTGTCCAGCCCCGCCGAGAGCGAATGCTCATCTGCTGCCAGCACCGCATCCTTCGCAAAGCCCAGCGCCTTACCCGAGTGGCGGGCAATCAGTTGGGCTATCTCAGTTGCGCGCGCTTCGCTCGACCCTGCTGGGACGACCTCGCCAACCAAGCCCAACCTCAGAGCCTTTGAAGCATCAACAGGCTCGCCTGTAAGGATCATCTGCATGGCTGCGTATTTGCCAACCAGCCTGCGCAGACGTTGCGTTGCGCCATCTCCGGGAATATGACCCAGCTTGATCTCGGGCTGGCCAAACATGGCCGTTTCCGAACAGATCACGATATCGCACAGCATGGCCAACTCGTGACCACCGCCAAAGCAAATACCTTCAACTGCAGCGATCATTGGAATATGCGTAGTCTCCAAAACCGACCAGTTTTCAGCACGGTTCCGATTCTGGATTGCAGCAATGCCGTCTGCTTGCATTTCCTTGATATCTGCCCCCGCCGAAAACATATCGCGTCCGCCTGTGACGACGATGCACCGGACATGGCCATCACGTTCCGCGTTACGCACTTCGTCAGCCAAACATTGCAGCATCGCATTGTTGATCGCATTTCGCTTGGCAGTGCGATTCAGGCGTATCAACACGATATTGTCAGATAATGACGCCGACATAACCGGCTGTTCATCTACCCGAGCCATTCGAAACTCCGAAGTGAGGGGGCAAAATCCCTCCGCCATAATCAAGCATGGCGGAGGTTTGAACCTACAAATGTGACTTAGCGCACATATTGCGAGTTCGGATCATAGAAATCATCTACGTTTTCAGCAGTGATGACCGGGGTTTCCGTGATGATCCGCTTTGGAACAGATTGGCCCTTAAGGACGCGCACCGCCATATCAAGACCCAGCGCTCCACCGGTCGCATAGATGGCTGTTGCTTGCAACCAGCCTTCCTTGATGGCTTCAAAGGCTTCACGCTGACCGTCAACGCCAACCAGAAAGACCTCACCCGGCTTGTAGCCGGCTTCTTTGAGCACGTTGATCGCGCCCAGGATCATCGGGTCATTATGCGCGTAGATCACCTGGAATTCGCCTTTGTATTTGGTCAGCCAGTCTTCCATAATTGGGATTGCCGGTGCCAGATCGTAGTTGGCAGGCTGTGCGTCCAGACGGGTTGCACTGCCTTCGATCTGTGCGGTAAAGCCCTCGTGACGCTGAATGGTCGGGGTTGCTCCCGGGATACCCTCCAGCTCAAGATATTTGAAGCCTTTGGGCGCATTGGCCTTTGTGTATTTGCCGAGCTCGTCACCAATCTGCAAATTGTTGCCGCCGATGAAAACATTGTAGTCTTCACCCACGATTTCGCGGTCCAAGACAACCAATGGGATCCCGGCCTTCTTGATGGCCTCAACCGCCGGAACAAGCGCTTGCGCTTCACGAGGGCTCATCATGATAAGGTCAACGCCACGCGAAATCAGGTCTTCCACATCAGCAATCTGCTTTTCGTTCGAACCACCTGCGTCGGTGTAGATGAACTCCTTGATTTCAGGATAATTGGCAGCCTGAGCCTCAGCCGAAGTTACCATATAAGCACGCCATGGGTGATCCATGGTGTCCTGGCTAAAGCCAATCGTCCAGCTGTCCTGCGCGGACGCGCTGGTGGCAAGGCCCATGCCAAGCACGGCAGCCGAAGCAACCGACAGAAGATCTCGTCTTTTAATCATCTTTTCCTCCCTTGAAATGTTGAATGTTGCGCCCGTTAGACCAATCACCCCTGCCCGCTATTGGACAATATTCCGCGTTTTGACAGCCGGGCACAAACCGACGTGACAAAGGAGATAATATT
>MDTB01001212.1_pt1 | contig 11952 bp, 7 predicted proteins | sample 811161 | NCBI WGS metagenome assembly MDTB01 (sample SAMN05326650, study PRJNA326480) | marine metagenome | isolation source: seawater | place: Mediterranean Sea | collected 2009 | reverse complement strand
TAAAATTGTTATTCAACTTAAATTTTCCAACCGACAGTTATCATGTTGGTAAAACTAAATTTGCGATGGCGAAGACCTATGCTCGTTTAGGGAAGTGGGACAAAGCCTTGAGCTTATTCCAGACTGTTGAAGAAGAGCTGATCGAGAACAGAGAAGCCTACCTCAATTTTGTTAGAACAAATTCAGATTTACCATTAACACTGATAAAGATTGGTGATGCCGACGGGGCTCTTAAGTTATTACGACCACAGTACGAGATAGACAAAAAACGGATTGGTGTAAAACACGCCAGAACAGCACGCACGAGAGCACTTATCGCCTCAGCCTTGGTATTAAAAGGTGATGATAAGCAGGCACTAGATCTATTTCGAACGTCGGTACCAGTCCTTCTTTCTAAGTCTCGCCAATCTAACGACACAGAGGCAGAAAACCTCGCTCGAACGAGGCTAAATCGTATTTTATTGGAATCGTATATTGAGCTCCTCGCATCCATCCGAGGAAGTAAACTCGAAAAAACGGCTAATATAGATGCCGCGGCTGAAGCATTCCGGATTGCCGACATCGCAAGATCGGGCTCTGTCCAAGGCGCCTTAGCCGCCTCGGGCGCTCGCGCCTCTGCGGATAATAAAGAACTCTCGGATCTTATTCGTCGTGAACAAGACGCCCGAAAGCAAATTGGGGCGCTATTTGCGCTTCAAGCAAATATCTTATCATCCCCTGCAAACCAGCAGGATCCTGCAGCATTAACCCGACTTCGCACTCGTATAGATAACTTGCGAACGGCAAGAGCTACAATTGCACAAGAGATCGAGAAACGGTTTCCTTTATACGCAGAGCTTATCAATCCTAAGCCGGCCACAGTAAACAAAGTCCAGCAAAGTCTTAAAGACGACGAAGCGTTGATTGCTACCTATGTTGTTGAGAAGAAGACCTATGTGTGGACCATCAGCAAGACTGGAAAATCTCACCTGCATGTTTCCCCTCTCGGGACGAAACGCGTTAACGCGGTGGTGAGCGAACTGCGTAAAGCGTTAGATCCACAGGCTGCTTCTCTTGGCGATATTCCATCATTTAACGTAAACCTATCTCACCGGTTATTTCGCGCACTATTGCAGCCAGGTGCCAAAAATTGGGAGCAAGCTAAGTCGTTATTAATTGTTCCTCATGGATCAATAGCCCAACTTCCATTTGGCGTTCTGGTTACAAAAAAGAAGGCACTTCCAGCAAACCAGCCCCCATTGTTTTCGAACTACAAGGAAATACCCTGGTTAATCAAATCCCACAGCATAACTGTACTCCCTTCTGTCACTGCACTTGCCTCATTGAGGGCGCTTCCAAAACCCAAGGAAGGCAGGAGACCATTCGTTGGTTTTGGAGACCCCTATTTCTCACAAAAGCAGGCAGCGGCGGCGGCTAAACCAAAAGTCACCAAAGTGGCAGCCCTGGCCACGAGGGGGATCTTGAAAACTCGCGGTATCAAAATCAAATTGCGCAATGCGCCAAAAACACAGGATCTCGATAGCGCTCACCTTGGACTGCTTCCTCGCCTTCCCGATACATTCGACGAAGTAAAATCCATAGCTTTAGCTACCAGCGCAGATTTGACCAAAGATGTCTTCACTGGTGCCAATGCAAATGAAGACGTCGTAAAAAAGTTGGATCTATCAGGATACAAAGTCGTCACCTTTGCTACCCATGGGCTGATACCAGGTGATCTAGACGGACTAAATCAACCTGCACTTGCCTTATCGACCCCGAAACTTGGTGGTTTTGGCGGAGATGGCCTACTTACAATGGATGAAATCCTAAGCCTTAAGCTTGACGCTGATTGGGTTGTGCTATCTGCATGTAACACTGCCTCCGCCGATGGGGCGGGTGCTGAGGCTTTTTCTGGGCTCGGAAGGGCATTCTTTTACGCAGGCACTAGAGCCATGCTGTTATCTAATTGGCCCGTCGAAACTACATCTGCTAAAAAATTGACAACAGACTTATTCGGTCGGCAAGCAAAAGACCCAAAACTCACACGAGCAAAAGCCCTCAAGGAAGCAATGTTAGAACTGATTAACGGTGATGGCTTCAAGGACGAAACAACGGGTAAAATCATCTTCTCCTATGCCCATCCTATTTTCTGGGCACCATTCTCACTTGTTGGTGATGGCGGCGTTTAAGTGCAAGTTACAAATTAATAATTGGATTTCTTATAACATGCTGAAAATCTTTATCTGGATCACGTGTTTACTATTCCCAACCCTAGTTTCGGCCTCTGACCCGGTAGCCATCATTGAAGATATAAATGCTCCAAGCCTAAAATTAGAGATGTTCGAAGAACTCGAGCAAGGGCAACGTTTTTCCCTCAAATCCGGTACCATTACCATTAGTTATTTAAAGTCATGTCGTCGTGAGGTTATCACTGGTGGGACGGTTGTCATTGGCTTAGATAGCAGCACGGTCACTAATGGTAATTTAACTCACGAAATTGTTGAATGCGATGGCGGCGCAATGAACTTGTCGTCTGCAGAATCTGGCAAAAGCGCAGTCGCGGTTTTTCGGGCCCCTCCTGGTGCCGAAAAATTAAAAAGGAAAGTCCCTAAAGCCCAAATTACACTGTATGGAACCAGTCCTGTTATAAAAACCGACGGGTCAGCAAAATCGTTGAAATTTACTCGTTTGGACAAATCCGACACACCCAAAGTTATTCAAATAACGGGACGCGTGACTGATCTTTTGACGGAAAAAATTGAGCTTGAACCTGGCGGGGTATATCGCGCTCAAATTAAAAACAAAAGCTTAATCATCAAAGTCGACGCCTTAGCCGAACCCGGCGCCACCCCAATAATTGGCAGGTTAATGCGGTTTTAGTTTGCTAAAAATATGAAACTCCAGGGTTTTATAACTGCTTCTTTTGTCGCGTTGATAGTAACGGGCGTGTTCGCCATGCCCCAATTTGATCGTATGCGCGGCTTGTCGATCGATCTATTATTTTTATTTCGACAAACTGTCTTTTCTTCTTCAAATGAAAAAATTCAATCTCACACGGTTGTGGTGGCTATTGATGAAGAAACTTACCGACGGAAACCATTTCAAGATACTCCCAAGACTATGTGGACGCCCCAAGCAGGCGAAATCATTAATAAATTAGTTGAGGGAGGCGCAAAAGTTATTGGATTAGATATCATTTTCCCAACATCGGTTGGAAAATATATACGCGGGTACGATCGCCCACTTTTGATTGCATTAAAAAAAGCAAGCCGCGAAGGTAAGGTAGTGCTTGGGAAGGTCCAACACCAAATGAAACCCATACTGCCACATCGAATGCAGCGCTTTGCAGTCGGCCATCACAAAAATATTCGCACAACCAATGTATTCGAAGATCCAGACGGAATAATTCGCAGAGTTCCCCTTATTTTCGAAAGCATAAATAAGAAAACTGGCAAAATAGTACCCGAACCCTCACTAGCATTGGAATTGGTTAAACGTGTGATAGGTGAAGAAAACTTAAATTGGAAAAAGGGTGCTGTTTCTGTAGATGGATATGTCGTTTCAGGATCAAGTAATAGAAGATTAACCCTAAATTTTTCTAACAAATTACAAGATATCCCAACTTACTCGTTCGCAGATCTCTATCGGTGTGCGCAAGATGGAAAAAGCTCATATTTTGAGGAGAATTTTAAAAATAAAGTTGTTTTGTTTGGTGTCGTGTTAGATGTCGAAGATCGCAAAATTACATCCAACCGTTTTATTACGGGACCAGAGGAAGCAAATACGGCGCGATGTTCACTTCCAAAACTTGAGGGAATCTTTAGGAAAGATATTGTTAGGGATGCTATCCCCGGCGTTTACATCCATGCGACGGCAGTCAATAACCTCTTAAATGGTAATGCCCTTCAATCAATTTCTTCTCTTAACGGATGGATGGTATCAATATTTTTAACGGTCGCAATATCGATCATTTCCTTGATGCTATCGCCGATCATCACCTCCGCAATTCTCCTTACATTAGCCCTCGCTTGGGCCTCTTTCGCAACATTTATCTTCAATGGTGGACTGGTGCTTCCGCTGTTAGATCCGTTGTTAGGCTCTTTGATCTCTTTTGGGATAATGCTGGCTTACAAATTTACTGTAGCCGACAAAGATAAGCGTTTCCTGCGTAAGTCATTCCAATATTACCTGTCGCCATCAGTCATCGACCAAATGGTTGATTGTGATGAAATGCCATCGCTTGGTGGAGAAGCCAGAAATATTTCAATTTTCTTTTCCGATATCGCAAATTTTACCTCGATTTCAGAATCTCTCTCTCCTCTTGACCTGGTAACCTTTTTAAATACTTACCTTACTGAGATGACAAATATCGTTGAGGAATATGGTGGCTTTGTCGACAAATATATTGGAGATGCAATTGTTGGGGTGTTTGGGGCACCACTCGCTGATCCTTTACACTATGAAAATGCGGTCAATGCCGCGCTCAAATGCCAGTCACGCTTGATCAGCATACAGAGTGATTTAGCATTGCCAAACAATGCAAGGGCGACAGCAAGGATTGGTATTAATTCAGGCGATGCGCTCGTTGGAAATATTGGCTCCAATCGACGTTTTAATTATACGGTAATTGGAGATACCGTTAATCTAGCCGCGCGGCTTGAAGGGGCTAACAAGGCATACAAAACGGATATATTGGTAAGTGATGAAACCCGGAAAATGTGTGGTGATAGCATCATTTTTCGCGAAGTCGATCAGGTCAAGGTCGTAGGCCGCGAAAAACCGGTGGTTGTGTTCGAACCTTTCGCTTCAAACAATTTCCATAGTCTATTCCCGTTTCTCGACTTTAAAACTTATGGCCAGGCTCTTGAGAATTATCGAGAAGGTAATTTTACTATCGCTCTAACTTTATTCTCAAATTTAGCACAACTCGGCGACAAAGTTGCTGAGCAAATGGCATCGAGGGTTAAACGTTTACTAGATAGCGCACCTATAAAAAATTGGAACGGTGTCACCGACCTTGATGAAAAATAAGCGCTCTGATGCTCCAATGGGGTTACAAAACCATCTTACAAAAAATGTATCAGCTTGGTTATTTAACGCATATTTTTTGTAAAAAAAGACATTGTTCTCGTGAGCGCATCTTGAGTAACCATCGGGTTCCAGGCATTGAAGCGCTTACTCCTGCTATCCCACGCATGGTCAGCCTCGGGATAGACATGAGATGTTAAGTTTCCTCCATTTGACCTAACTTTACTCCAAGCCTGTTCTGCGTGTTGAATCTTTTGGGTTCCATCGTCCGCACCATGAAGAGCCAGAACCGGAGAACTTTTTTTTGAGAAGTAATTCATGGGATATGGATTTGTGATTTCCCGTCCAAAATTTCCTTTCCACACACCATAATGCGATGCGCCCGCAGCCACTTTTGAGGTCCCAGACAAATAACTTGCCCAAAATCCACCATTCGAAAAGCCTAACGCAAAAATATTTTTAGCATTGACCCTTGTGTCCTTTTTCGCAAGTTCAACGATTTCCAAGAGTTCTCTCTCAATCTTTTCCCGATGGACAGTAAAAGTATCCATCCTGGTACGGGGCGTTATACCGTGCCTCACAAAAAAATTTGGCGCGTAAACAGCATATCCTGCCTCCGTCCAAATATGACTTTTAAAGTTCTCGACCCATCTTTTTGTCGCTTCGTATCCGCCGCTTGTATGCAGGGTTATAACGGCGGGGAACGGACCATTTCCCGTCGGGTAGCTGACTTCATATTTGATTGGCTGTGCAACAGAGTGAATCGGATACAAAATTAACGATAAGACAAATACAGCTGCGTTCTTAACCGAGAGGTTGCACATGGTTACAGATCCTATTTTTAGGTGGAACCATCTTATTAATATTATTGGATCAAGGCTATCAGTTGTGCAAAAGACCTACATATTTTCGTAGGCTTATGTGAATGCAGCCAGTGAGGCATAAAAAATGATCCCAAGTACCGATCATTCAATAAAAAATAAAAAAGCGGCCACTAAACAACCAAAAAACCTATGTATTATCGACTGAACTAGAGGTCGTAGGCCTGGGTGTTATCTTAAACTGTGCTCTAGGGTCGAGGACGTATGGAGTCTCCTGCTAAATTTATCACCATTCGGCGAAGTAACCGTACCTTCCTTGTACTCCCAACTGTCCTCCCAAATACCAACAAGTTTAGATACTAACTTTTTATTTTGAATCTTGAAGTTCGTGTCTTTAACTTAGGGCGTTGGCTAGCAAAAAATCGAGGGATGATCTGAACAAGGCGGAAGAGATTGAAAAAAATTGATTCCTCAAAACATACGGGAATAATACTAAAACTCATTACAACAATTTTTACTAATTCCAAATTATTGCCATTTTTGACCAGTGCGTGCGCAACATGAATAATCATTTTAAGTTAAATATAATAACTGTGACCCTAACAATATTTTTTATTTTCACAATTATTCCTCTCATAGGCCTAGCATTTTACTCCTACCAAAGTAATGAGACAGCCGCACTTATTACTCTGAAGGACCAAGTTGAACGTAATAAAGATACTGTCGTGCAAGCTGCGTCAAAAATGGTCGAAAATGTCGGTCGAACAATTGCGGTGATCGGCGATGCTGTCGCAACAAACCCCGCGCAATTTAAGGTGGGAGAGGGTGATCAGGTCCTCTGGCGCGGTCTCACTGCAGCTGACCAAATAGATGCTCTTTATGTAAGCTTTGAAGACGGTTATCACCGGGTAGTATCCAGAGTAGACGAGGATCGGCGACAAACCGATCAGCGTATTCCTCAAAATGCTAATTGGCACGTCAGTTTTATTGATGACTTCACTCATCAAGAAAGGCGAGCCCGGCATCGCTGGTTTTATGAAGAGTGGGGGGATAATTCATTAACCTCTTTTTCTTTGAAAACGGAACTCGATATCCGACAGTTGCCTCATTATATGGATGCAAAAAATAAAAGGGCATTATCTATTGGAGAGGTCAGCATAAATCCAGATACCGGCTTTTCGATCATATCACTTGGTTTTCCGATCATAAATCATAGTGGCTTTATTGGTTTTGTCGGTGCAAACATGACGTTGTCAAACATCTCCGACTATCTGAAGGCTAACAAAATAAGTGAAAACAGTATTTCGGTTATTTATAACAAGAAGGGTACTCTGGTCGCGAGTTCAGATGTTGGATTATTTAATTCCAGTGCTACAAAAAATATAACTGGCACAGACAACCTAGATCTGAAAGAGGCCTACGCCTCGAGAGAGTTGATTGAGGGAAAACCCACGACCATTACGACATCAAGCGGTAAACGCATCAGCGCCATGGCCGCACCTTTCCCTGTTAGATTTGAGAAAGATTGGTGGGTGCTAACCATTACCCCGATTGATGATTTTGTTGGTCACCTGATTAAAACTAATCGGGATACTGCTATTCTCATCCTTACTTTATCCCTTATCATCATGGCGTTCATCTTGCTTCTGGCTATGCGACTAAAAATTGCAATGAATTTTCTCGTCGATGACTTTAATAAGATTGGTCAATTCGAACTGATCGAAACGAAAAAAATGAATTCAATCGTTAATGAATTCGATGCAATCGAGCAATCTAAAGAAAGAATGAAGATCAGTCTGCGATCTTTTAGTCGTTATGTCCCCAAAGACTTAGTAAGGGAGCTCATCACTTCAGGAAAAGAGGCTCAGTTAGGGGGCGAACGACGCAGAGTTACTGTTCATTTCTCGGATATCGTCGGCTTTACCCCGATTGCCGAAAAGCTAGAGCCCGAGCAGCTCGCTCATGAGTTATCTGAGTACTTTACCCTTATGCGCGACGCAATAATTGAACAATCAGGTGTAGTTAAAGAATACATGGGTGATGGTATTATGGCGCTATTCAATGCTCCTGTAGAAATTCGAAATCATGAAACAAAAGCATGTTTAGCGGCTTTAGAGTCACAAAAGAAGCTTTTGAGCGATAGAGAACGCCGAGCATCTAGTGGTAGTCCATTATTTGCATCCAGAATTGGCTTGTCCGTTGGAGAGGTACTGGTTGGTAACATAGGGACTGCAGATAGATTTTCATACACTGTTATAGGCGACCCGGTAAACTTGGCATCTCGGCTCGAAGGATTGTGCAAGTTTTATTCTACAGAAATCATTGTCAGTGAAAATTTACGTGGCGCAACTGACGATCAGTTTGAATGGCGCTTGCTAGATTTGGTTGCTGTGGTTGGTCGAAGCAGTGGCAATAAAATTTTCGAACTTCTTGGGCAGAAAGGAGACGTTGAAAATACATTACTTCAAGATCGAGACACTTATGAGTTAGCATTAAAAAAATATTGGAGTCGCGAATTTGAGAGTGCCCATCGCGACTTCAATAAACTTTCAGTAAAAAATCCGAAAAACGAAGCTGCAACTGTGATGGCTAGACGATCGCTAAAATTAGCCAAATCACCCCCCCCTTTGGATTGGGATGGTGTCTACATTCATACAAAGAAATAGCTATTTAGGTGAACCAAAACGGTACAGCATATGCCAAAGCATTATTCTAGCGGCTTATAATTTCCGAAAGTCGATGCAAAGCCGCTTGCTTTGCATCGACGAGTTGATATCTATCTGAAACGCAATATTGAATTCGCTAGATAATTAAATAGACATTAACAAACACGTCCCAATCACGATCTTTGGGTACCAAGGAAAGATAAAAGTCAATTCAAATTTTGAAATAGACTCATTTAGATTAGTCAAATATGAATCCGCCTTCAAAATTTTTTATCTCAACCGTATAAGTATTTATTGCCACACCCCACTCTGCAGACTTTAGCGAACATATTTTTTCTTTTTAATCAGGAGTTCGCGAGAAGAGCCTCCTATTATTTCAGTTAAGTTCTTTTTTATTAATATGCTACCCGACCCGAGAGATCTTTGACACGCTCGGCTAAAAATTCTAGCCAATAGCGGATAAATGGATCAGATGCTTGCAATTTTCGCTGAATATCCTCCCGCCGAACGACGATCACCTCTGTTCGCTCCCAAGCCACTGCCGTCGCACTGCGCGGCTTATCATCCATAAGTGCCATCTCTCCAAATAGCTGACCACCCTTTAAACTTGTTAAGTGGATGTCTTCACCATCGCGTGTAGTGACTATTTCAACACGCCCAGTCTGAATTAGATATGCGCATGCGGCACTCTCGCCTTCTCTAAATATTATAGTTTCCTCTTCAAAAATCTGTCTGCCTAGATCGCTATCCATTGCTACACCTGATCGCCATTGAGAGGACTATCACAAATTTAGTACACAAGCAGTTCTCGGTCTATTATGCAGTTTTTCCGAGTGCGAAAGTTAGCGAGTTTTAATCCAATTAGGCAAGCGGGGAATGAATTGTTAAGGCTTTAAAACTCCTGCCTAATAGTATTAGCAAGCATAGATTCATCCGCGAGTTTTTATCTCATCTATCGGATTTACAGCGACCCAATATTGTTCAACTTCAGACGAATGCCTCTCTCTCATGAACTTCCATACCAGTTGATAACGTGGTTGCGTTGCAGTGAGCTTATCGAACGTCCTCTTATCTTCACCATTAGAGTTTATGGGAACACGTTCTCGCTCATTCGGAAGAGCATACAGGACAAGTTCTCGGATAAAATATTTTAAGAAAACCCGGTTCCATACGCGGGTCGATCAGTTATCAATCGAAGACTTCACCATAAGAGCCTTGCAAACTATCTACAACGCTTAACCAGAACCGCGCCGCAAATGTGAATGACAGCGCGACACTAAAAGAACCCTGGTGATCAAGCCCTCTTATATGCACCGTCTCATAATAGTTCTGTACGGGATCAGTTTTATATGGGTTCTTATATATTGGTTCCTGGAGAGACTGCTTTCAGACGATCGGCCATTTCTTACGGGCACGTGTTTTGCCGAAGCGGACCTGCGCCTATTTCCTACCCTTTTTTGCCATGATCCTATCTACTACATACGAATGAGGCTGAATGGTGCTCGCATTCTTGATTATCCGTGTTTGTGGAAGTGGATGTGTCGAGCATATGCGTTAGATGGTATTGCTGGTGCTGGGTCACTTACACACTATCGCCAAGGGTACTTTAGACGTTCATGGAACGGCATTGTGCCAATAGGGCCTCTAAAACCAATGCCGTATCGTGAAGCTTACGAGCACCCGGAACTAGTCTCAACAAACCACTCACCTCACTCAATTTAAATTTCATCATGGAAAACACTAAATAGCCTTACCTTTTAAGCCAGTGTTTCCATCATAGGTCTCATACAAAGGAGGAGGCTCAGGCCAAATTATCATGTTGATGGTGATGTCGGGCATTTTCATAATGTTGGCGGATCAGGTCCATCCCATAGTCATTACCGTTGGGCGTGCGGGTAAGGGTGTGAACGTGAAAGTTGGTAGGCTCTGTATTAGTCAAGTATACACCCGCATGGTGGTCAAACTCTATTAAGATGACCGGGCTCTGAATGCGGTAGTAAAATGGCTCCTGCTCCGCCCGGCTACCAATCCAGCAGAAGTGAGTATCCGCGATATGTCGCTCGATCTCGCCCATCCGAGCGCTTAAAGGATCGGGAGGTAGGGCAATCATATATTCCTGAACCAAGTCCAGAAGGCTTTTCTGTTGAGGTCCCGATAGGTTGCTGCCGTTAAGGCCTTCATAAGGAATGATCCGGTTGTCCTGGTAGGCCCCGCCCAGATGAAGACCATCCGCTATCTGCCGGCGGTCTCCCGGTAGGTCACCGCCCACCATCGAATTGGCGATCACGGCAATCTTCTGCTGATCGTCCGAGAGAGACAGCATGAGATCCAGCCCCTTACGCTCTTCATCCTGAAACGCATGTAGGCCTTTGAATGGCCCCTCATCCGCCCAGATAGGTTCAGCTCCGAGGAAGGTAGGACTTAGAACCATCTGGCCGTCGATGAAAAGACAGTTGAGGGCTAGATGATGCCCAAATAGCTGCCAGCCCCAGGGAGAAATCGCCGATGGTGTGCCAAACAAGCAAAATAAGTAGCTCCATTCATTCATTACGGCCGGGCCACCGACCAAATCTCCTAGCACCCGGTTGAGGCGCATGACCTCGGATGTCTTTTCATACCCCCGCTCACTGAGACTTGCGCGGACAACATCCATTACAGCATTGCGAGTTGGTTGTGCGATCTCATCCAAGCGCAAACCATGTTCCTCCACATAAATTTCCGTGTTCTGCCAATTACGCCATTGCTCGGATTTCACATCGAAACAGGCGCGGGCTTTATTCTCAGGAGAAAGTAATCCCATCAGCGTATTCGCGACCTTAGCGGCCGACTCGACGGGCGTACCATCAGGTTTTAACGAATACAAATTTGGCATGATGTTCCCGTCGGTGGTCAAGCCTTTGAAGGGTTCTTGGAATAGCATTTTCCAATTCCCAAAAATGCTTATAACCCTCTCAACTGTTTTTAGCCTCGCAGCGTGCTCGTGCGATGAGACACCGGCAACCCTAGACTTCCCGAGGGGAGGAAGGTAGGAGCGAAAATCTGGTTTCAACATCACGGCAGCCTACGCCCCCCCTTCGGTTTTGTCAGGAAAAATTAAACTCGCCTAGAATTTTACGTATCCCAGAGTAGAGGCTACTCTTGCTCACCGAATAGGGAGGTCCAACATGGCCAACAATCAATCTGACGTTAACGACCGCGTTGTTCTAATTACCGGGGCGGGTCAAGGCATTGGACGGGCGTATGCAAAAGCGTTTGCAGAAAACGGTGCCATCTCCGTGATCGCGGAACTGAATGGCGATAATGCGGAGAGAGTGGCTCGTGAAATTACAGACGCTGGGCACCGGGCCCATGCCATTCAAACGGATGTGGGAGACCCGGCCTCCGTTCAAGCCGCTGTCGACGATACTCTGGCCAAGTTCTCGAAAGTGGACGTCCTTATCAACAATGCGGCCATCTTT
>MDTB01189587.1_pt1 | contig 11953 bp, 9 predicted proteins | sample 811161 | NCBI WGS metagenome assembly MDTB01 (sample SAMN05326650, study PRJNA326480) | marine metagenome | isolation source: seawater | place: Mediterranean Sea | collected 2009 | reverse complement strand
CTTCCCAGTTGTTGGCGAAGGTTGGGCCATGTTGGGACAAGGAACGCCAGGTTCGGCTACCTATCTGGCAGCACAAAACAACAGGCAAGAACTGCGGTTTTATCGAATGCCTTAACGCACCTCGGCTTCAAAATGGTGAGCGAAATATTTTTGAAAAAGGGCACTAACTTCTTTTAAATCAATCGTTTTACCCAATTCTTTTTGCATTGAAGTAACCCCTTTATTGCGAATTCCACAGGGAATTATATAATCAAAAAAGGACAAATCGGTATTTACGTTTAGGGCAAAACCGTGCATGGTAACCCAACGACTGGTACGAATTCCCATGGCACAAATTTTACGGGGATTGTCACCGTCTATATCTATCCAAACGCCTGTTTCGCCTTTGCTGCGTGTGGCTGAAATACCAAAATCGGCAAGAGTATCTATGATACATTCTTCCAACAAGCGTAAGTATTTATGGATGTCGGTAAAAAAACAATCCAAATCCAAAATGGGATAGCCGACCAACTGCCCGGGGCCGTGATACGTAATATCCCCTCCTCTGTTCGTAGGATAGAACGAAACGCCTTTTTCAGCAAGGGTTTCTGCATTTACGAGTAAATTATTTTCATCCCCACTTTTTCCAAGGGTATACACATGCGGATGCTCCACAAAAAGCAAATGATTTTCGGTAGGCACTTGCGCGTCTGGATTTCTGCGGTTGTGAATTTTCTGGTCTATGGTGCGTTGAAACAACTCTTGTTGTAAATTGGTTACGGCATCGTATGCCGCCAAACCCAATTGACGCACCTGAACAACAGTCTTAAGGCTCATAATAAAAGGGTCGGTTCAGAATAATAAGCGCCCCAATAACTCCAGGCACCCATGCGCAAAGCGTGAGTAAAAAAACAATAGTAACAGAACCACAGCCTCGGTCAATAACTGCCAAAGGTGGAAATATAATAGCTAAAAGTACACGAAATAAACTCATGGGTAAGTCAAAGATACAAATTCGTGCACTCTTGAGAACTCATGCGCATTGGTTATCTTTGTAACAGAAAATTTTAGGATGCACGAACTATCAGAACAAGAACTTGTCCGCAGAGAAAAACTCGCCAAACTTCGTGAGTTGGGCATAGACCCCTACCCGGCAGCAGCATTTGACAGCACACACTACGCCACTGAAATTGCCAAAAAATATGAAGAAGGTGGTGTTGTTTGTTTGGCCGGCCGATTGATGTCGAGACGGGTGCAAGGAAAGGCAAGTTTTGCCGAATTGCAAGATGCCACTGGCAAAGTACAATTGTATTTTAACAGAGATATTTTGTGTCCAGACGAAGATAAAACCTTGTATAATGATGTCTATAAAAAGCTATTGGACATCGGAGATATTATTGGTGTTGAAGGAAAACTATTCACCACACAAGTAGGCGAAAAAACCGTTGAAGTGCACAAGCTCTTTGTGCTTAGCAAATCATTGCGTCCGTTGCCGCTCCCAAAAGTAGATGCCGATGGCAATACCTACGATGCCTTTACCGATCCTGAACAACGCTACCGAATGCGTTATGTAGATTTGATTGTAAATCCAAACGTAAAAGATGCCTTTGTAAAGCGCACAAAAATTACAAATACCATACGTTCGTTTTTTAACGATCGCGGCTACTTAGAAGTGGAAACGCCCATTTTACAACCCATTCCAGGTGGTGCAGCTGCAAGGCCCTTTGTGACGCATCACAATGCACTAAATATTACGCTTTACTTGCGTATTGCAAATGAATTGTACCTCAAACGCCTTATTGTTGGTGGATTTGATGGGGTGTATGAATTTGCCAAAGACTTTAGAAACGAGGGCATGGACAAAACCCATAATCCGGAGTTTACGGTCATGGAACTCTATGTGGCCTATAAAGATTACCATTGGATGATGGAAACTACCGAAGCCTTGTTGGAGGAAGTAGCCGTTGCTGCAAATGGAGCCTCTGCGGTTGCGGTAGGTGACCATATGATTGACTTTAAAGCACCTTATCCACGCGTACCCATTTTAGAAGCAATAAAAAAACACACAGGAGTTGATGTATCCGAAATGGACGAAGCTGCATTGCGTGAAACAGCTAAAAAACTTGGGCTTGAGGTTGATGATACCATGGGCAAAGGAAAGCTTATTGATGAGTTGTTTGGCGAGCTGTGCGAGCATCACTACATCCAACCGACGTTTATCACAGATTACCCTAAAGAAATGAGTCCGCTGACCAAAGCGCATCGAAGTAAACCGGGGCTTACCGAGTGTTTTGAGCTAATGGTCAATGGAAAAGAGCTGGCGAATGCTTATTCAGAATTAAACGACCCTATTGACCAGCGCGAGCGTTTTGAGGATCAAATGTCGCTATCAGAAAAAGGCGATGACGAAGCGATGTTTATCGACCAAGACTTCTTGCGTGCACTGGAATACGGAATGCCCCCTACATCGGGAATTGGGATTGGCATTGACCGTCTAACCATGTTATTGACCAATAACAGCTCTATTCAAGAGGTGTTGTTTTTTCCGCAAATGCGACCCGAAAAGAAAGGTCCTGCACTTACCGAAGAAGAACAAATCATTATTGACATATTAAAAAAGGAAAGTCCCGCCATTCTTAAAACAGTAAAAGAACAAGCAGGGCTCAGTAATAAAAAATGGGATAAAGCCGTCAAAGGTCTATCGATTAAATCTGTAGTAGAGGTTACTAAATCCGATGAAACTTTACGTATTGCACTCCGCTGATTAAAGAATTGACAGTAAAAGAGTTGGTAAAGTGTAATTTATTTAACAAATTAGCAGCTTATCAAAATATATTATATGAAATTATTTATTCGTCTTTTACTTGTGTTATGTTTTGCAACACAAACAAACGCACAAATCCCTAAACTATTTAAAAAGAAAAAAGCCCCTGAAAAAGTCGAAACTCCAAAACCCAAAAAAGAAAATAAAAATGGCATAAAGCCTTACGAAAAAGTAATTACCAAAAAGGCTATCACGGATGCAGGTTTGTTTGACGTGCATAAGGTTGATGATAATTACTTTTATGAAATTCCCGATTCACTCTTTGGGAAAGAGATGCTGATGGTAACCCGGATTGCCAAAACAGCCTCGGGTATTGGTTTTGGTGGCGGAAAGCAGAACACGCAAGTATTGCGCTGGGAAAAAGATGAAAAAAAAGTATTACTACGGGTAGTCTCACATCAAGTGTTTGCAGCAGATTCACTTCCTATCCACGAAGCAGTTGTGAATTCTAACTTTGAACCCATCCTGTACAGGTTTGACATTAAAGCCCTTGGAAAAGACTCTATCTCAACAGTAATCCAAGTAAATAGTTTTTTTGAAGGTGATGTAAAAGCCATTGGCTTTCCACAGTCTAGACGCAAATCTTATAAGGTTTCGAGCTTAGACAAGTCGCGTTCTTTTATAAATACCTTAAAAAGTTATCCATTAAATGTAGAGTCAAGGCACATTAAAACTTATAAATCTAGTGATCCGCCTTCAAATTCAAGTACGGGTTCCATTACACTAGAAATGAGCAACTCCATGATTTTACTTCCTGAAAACCCTATGCGTAGACGTTATTTTGACGAACGTGTTGGGTGGTTTTCTAGAGGACAAACGGATTATGGTCTAGATGTACAAAAGAGTAAAACCGTACGCTATCTAGATCGCTGGCGTTTGGAAGTTAAGGACGAAGATTTGGAAAAGTTTGAGCGTGGCGAATTGGTTGAACCCAAAAAACCCATCGTTTATTACATTGACAGGGCTACGCCAAAAAAATGGGTGCCTTACCTCAAGCAAGGAATTGAGGATTGGCAAGTGGCGTTTGAGGCTGCTGGTTTTAAAAACGCGATAATTGCAAAAGACCCGCCAACACCTGAAGAGGATCCCGAATGGAGTCCTGAAGATGTGCGTTATTCAGTGGTACGTTATTTAGCATCACCTATCCCTAATGCCAACGGACCGCACGTAAGCGACCCGCGTTCAGGAGAAATTTTAGAATCTGATATCAATTGGTATCACAATGTAATGACATTATTACGCAACTGGTTTTTTGTGCAAACTGCAGCAATCAACCCAGAGGCAAGAGGCGTTGAGTTTAAGGATGAAATCATGGGACGACTCATCCGGTTTGTGTCTGCACACGAAGTTGGACATACCATTGGATTACCGCACAACATGGGAAGCAGCGTTGCTTTTCCAGTTGATTCATTGCGATCACCATCTTTTACCAAAAAATACGGAACTGCGCCTTCTATAATGGATTATGCTAGATTTAATTATGTTGCTCAGCCTGGCGATGGTGATGTTTCGCTAATGCCCGATATTGGTGTTTATGACGTTCACTCGATTCGTTGGGGCTACCGTCCCATTCCTTCTGCAGCCACTGCTGAAGACGAAAAAGAAACACTTGATAAGTGGATATTAACACACCAAGATGACCCTATGTATCGTTTTGGAAGCCAGCAATTTGGAAGCCCTATTGATCCAAGTTCACAAACCGAAGACTTAGGCGATAATGCTATAAAAGCAAGTCAATATGGTATTGCAAATCTAAAACGTATTGTGCCTAACTTGATAGAATGGACTGCCGAGGACGGAAAAAACTATGATGATTTACAAGATTTATACAATCAAGTACTCGGTCAATTCAATCGCTATATGGGCCATGTAGCTGCTAACGTAGGAGGGGTGTATGAATACTACAAAACTTACGACCAAGAGGGCGCAGTATATACGCATGTTGACAAAGCCCATCAAAAGGCATGTTTGCAATTTTTACAAGATGAACTGTTTGAAACACCCAATTGGATGTTGGATAAAAATATCTTTAACAAGATTGAGTTTGCTGGTGCTCTAGATCGTATGCGCCGTACACAAACAGGAACGCTAAATCGATTATTAACTTTTGATCGAATGGCACGTATGCTCGAAAACGAAGCATTAAACGGCAACGAGGCCTATTCGCTGACACAAATGATGAGCGAATTACGTAAAGGTATTTGGGCAGAGCTCTATAGTAGCAGCACTATTGATATGTATCGTAGAAACCTGCAGCGCGCATATATTGATCGATTAGAATACCTAATGACAGAAAGTCAAGAACCGTTAAGTGGTTCAGCTAGACGGTATAGCAACCGAACACGAGTGCTGGTAAGCCAGTCGGACATACGTGCTGTAAGTCGGGCGCAACTGGTGAATTTAAAAACAGTTATTGGAAGAAGTTTAGCTAATGTAACAGATCAAAATACACGTTACCATTTACAAGAATCTGTAATGCGAATTAATGCTATTTTAGATCCGAGTTAGTTATAACTCATGTAAGGTTTTAGAGAAGGCCTCGAGTGTATGCTCGAGGTCTTTTTGGTTTATAGCATCATTTAAAAAATAACTTTCAAAAGCACTTGGTGGTAAATACACTCCTCGCTTAAGCATGCCGTGAAAGTACTTTTTAAAGAAATCGTTATTGCCCTTTGCGGCTGAGTCAAAGTCTACCACAGGCGTATCTGTAAAGTGAAGCGATAACATAGACCCCAATCTGTTTATTTGATACGGAATTCCCTTTTGCTCGAGTAGTGGGATCATTTCGTTGTGTAAATACGCGGTTTTGGTATCTAAACTACTGTAAGTTGCTGGGTATTCATGCAACAGTTGCAACATGGTAAGTCCTGCGGTCATAGCCAAGGGGTTTCCACTCAATGTTCCTGCTTGATACACGGGTCCGACAGGTGCCAAAAACTCCATGATTTCTCTACGTGCGGCAAATGCACCAACAGGTAACCCACCGCCAATCACTTTCCCGTAAGTAACCATATCGGCGCGAACGTTTAAGCGTTCTTGTGCGCCGCCTGGCGCCAATCGAAAACCGGTCATTACCTCATCAAAAATGAGTACACTGCCGTACGAGTCGCATAAACTTCTCAAGCCTTCCAAAAATCCTTCTTTAGGTAAAATACACCCCATATTTCCCGCAACAGGCTCGACGATAATCGCTGCAATTTCTTCGGGGTTTGCAGCAAAAATTTCTGCTACTTGTTCTAAGTTGTTATAGGTAGCCAAAATGGTGTCTTGCGCTGTGCCCTTAGTAACCCCTGGACTGTTTGGGCTTCCAAAAGTAACGGCACCGCTACCTGCTTGTATCAAAAAAGCATCGGCATGTCCGTGATAGCAACCGGCAAACTTGATGATTTTGTCACGACCCGTAAACCCACGAGCCAAACGCACTGCACTCATGCAGGCCTCTGTCCCCGAATTCACAAAACGAATCTGGTCCATATATGGTACCATGTCCAACGCTTGTTTGGCAATTTGCGTTTCGAGAGCTGTTGGAATTCCGTAGGAGGTTCCTTTTTCTGCACGTTTTTGAATGGCTTCTACTACTTTTGGATGTGCATGACCTAAAATCATAGGTCCCCATGAGGCAATGTAATCAATATACCTATTACCATCTTCATCAAACAAATAGGCGCCCTTGGCGTGAGTCAAGAAAATTGGTGTTCCGCCAACTGCATTAAAAGCACGAACGGGTGAATTTACACCTCCAGGAATAACTTGTTTAGCCTCGGAAAAAAGAGCGCTGCTACGTTGGTACTGCATCATTTTAGTTTGAGTTGTTGTCCGATTGCCAAATCAGTTGAGTTTAAGCCATTGATGTCTACAATTTTTTCTACGGATACATTAAATTTTTTACCAATAGAATACAAGGTATCGCCTTGCTTCACAATATAGGTATTTGCTTTCCTTGGGCTTTTTGATGCTATTAGGGGTGCTTTGCTTCCATCAAATTGCCAAAGTTCGTAGCGCTCAATAAGCGAAATAAGTTTAAAGGCATATTGTGGATCGGTAGCGTAACCTGCTTTTTTTAGACCATGAGCCCAACTTACATAGTCTCTTTTTTTCATTTTAAACAAATCACTATACCGCCCGCGGTTTCTTAAAAACTCAGAGTGATCCCGATACGATTGTTCTACTTTTTTATACTTCCGGAAACATTCTCCTTTAGCATCATCGTCGTGTGAAACACGTGCACCTCGCCACCCTTTATGGCATTTAATCCCAAAGTGATTATTCGACTTTGTTGCCAATTCGCCCATGCCTGCCTGCGATTCCAATAAGCCTTGTGCTAAAGTGATACTTGCCGGGATACCGTATTTTTTCATTTCCTTTTGCGCCATTTCAGCATATTGCAGCACATATACTTTCATACGTGTATTCGCATCCAGCGCTGCCAATTTTTTTACAGATTGCTTCGGGGATTTATTTTCTATCTTCTTGGCTGTACGTTTATCAGCACCTGAATACACTACTTTTTTTGATCCACATGACAGCAAAAAGAAGGTGCCAAAAACAAGGCTTAACCATCGGGCCATTGCAAAACTGAACGTGTATTGAATCCTGTTATTCCTTGTGTGCCACCCGTGTGAATTAGAAGCAAATTTGTTCCGAATTTCCATTTTTCGTCTTTTATCATTTGTACCAGCTGAAACAGCATAGGTGCAGTATATATTGGGTCTAACAGCACGCCTGTTTGTTGCAGTACATCATGTGCAAATACAACCAGAGATTTGCTTACTTGCGCATATCCACGATGAATAGGATGCTGCACAAGCGTCCAGTTGTTTTGCGGTGCAAAGGTACGAATACGCTCTGGGATTGACACATCTTTTACCACCTGAAATCCCACAACCCGTTGGTGTTTTTTACAAGAATTTGCCAAACCTGCCAACGTACCGCCTGTGCCTACAGCACAACAAATCGCATCAAAAACGGTGTCTTCAGGTGTAAGAATTTCTGCGCATCCTTTGACCGCCAATGCATTGGTACCCCCTTCAGGTAAGACATACAATACCCCATGTGTTTTGTGAAAGCCTAATACGGTATTTCCTTGTTCCTTTTGGAGATATTCTTCTCTAGAAACAAAGCTGAGATGCATACCATTTTGTTGGCATTTTTGAAGGGTTGGGTTCAACGGTTTGTGTGCCAACTCTTCTCCACGAACTATTCCAATAGTAGCAATGCCGTAGTGCTTCCCCATAGCCGCTACAGCAGCAAGGTGGTTAGAAAACGCACCACCAAAAGTGAGTAATGCCTTGGCATTAGATTTATGGAAAGCATCGATATTGTATTTTAGTTTACGCCATTTGTTTCCCGAAGCAAGTGGGAAAACCAAGTCTTCACGTTTAAGATGTACAGAAATACCTGCTGAAGTTAATGCAGGTAAGGTAATTATTTGATTTGTCGCAACTGGAAATACCATTTTCAAAAATAGTATTTTGGTTTTCAAATTTTTCTTTTATTGGACAATCTAATTTTCGGCATGTTTTTTGTTTAATTTTATAAAAATAATAGAATGAAACGGTTTCTTCTTTTTACAACTGCATTGCTCTTAACATCTTGTGCAACCATTCGTGTGTCAAGCGATTATGACACAGGTGTAAATTTTAATTCCTATGCTACATATGCATTTTTTAAACCTGCGATTGATAAAGTCGAAATCTCCGATTTAGATAAACGTCGTGTGCTAAGGGCTCTTGAAAGCTCACTTGCTAGTAAAGACTTTTCTGCTTCTGAAACGCCAGATGTTCTCATAAGCTTCCATACCAAAGCTGAAAAAAATGTACGTGTTAGCGAAAGCTTTATCGGCTGGGGCAGTCCATTTTACGGTCCTTTTGGTGGCTGGGGCTGGGGCTGGGGTATCAACAGACCTTATAACATCAATACCTCCACAACCGGTGTGCTATACATCGATATCATTGATGCTGCAAGCAAAAAACTAATTTGGCAAGGAAAAGGTACAGGAAGCCTAGGCAAAGGGTCACCACAAGAGCGCGAAGAACGCATTCGTGGATTTGTCGCTGAAATTTTGACTGCCTATCCGCCGCAAAGCGAATAGAATACTTTTATAAATATAGAATTACTCGGATAAGATAAATGCTTTTGCAGCCAACAGGGCTTTAGAAATACCTTCGGGATTTTTACCACCTGCAGTAGCAAAAAACGGTTGTCCGCCACCGCCTCCTTGAATGTGCTGGCCAATTTCTTTGATAATTGCATTAGCAGTAACAGTACCATCTTGGGCAAGTGCCTTAGAAACATAGCAAGACAGTATCGGTTTGCTATTTTTACGACTTGCAAGAACAGCTACTAAGTCATTTCGATTTTGCCCCAATTGGAACAAGGCATCTTTCATTCCAGCAGCTTCTAGTTGCACTTCTTCTATCAAAATAGACATTCCCTTTTGAGTAATAATGTTGCTTTCTAATTTCGAAATAAGTTGCTGCACAAATTGTTTATTTAGCTGCTCTAGCTCTTTACGAAGTTTGACGTTTTCTACTTGTAATGCTTGTACAGACTGTAGTATATCTTTTGGATTTTTAAGTTGTGCTTTTAGCTCATCTGCCATGGCAGCTTGGTTGTACACCAATTTTTTTGCTTCATCGGCTGTAACGGCTTCAATACGCCTAATTCCTGACGCCACCGCCGACTCAGCAGTAATCGTAAAATGCCAAAGTTCCATTGTGTTAGCAACGTGCGTTCCACCACACAGTTCTATAGATTCACCAAAACGAATGGTACGAACCGTATCGCCGTATTTTTCGCCAAATAACGCCATAGCACCACTATCCATAGCTTGTTGAAACGGAACGTTTCGTTGTTCTTTTAAATTGATTTGTTCTTGAATTCGCGCATTTACAAATGCCTCCACAGCAGTAAGTTCATCTTGGGTAAGCTTAGCGAAATGAGAAAAATCAAAACGTAAATATCCCGATCTAACCATCGATCCCTTTTGTGAAACGTGATTACCTAAAACAGCGCGTAATGCCTGATGAAGTAAGTGCGTAGCGGTATGGTTACTAGCAGTTGCGCCGCGTTTTTGAGCATCTACAACGGCATTAAAGGTAGCATTAAGATCTGCAGGAAGCTGATTTGCCACATGTACTATAAGGTTGTTTTCACGCTTGGTATCCGTAATGTACGTCACATTTCCATTTGGAGCCTCCAAATACCCCTTATCGCCTACTTGTCCACCACCCTCTGGATAGAAGGGAGTAAGATTAAAAACCAATTGAAATAATGTGCCACTTTTAGTGGTTATTTTTCGATAACGAACAATGCGAACAGGTGTTTTGAGTGTATCATATCCTACGAATTCTTGTTCATCATCCGACCTAAGTTCAATCCAGTCTTCGGTTTCAACTTGCGCTGCAGCACGAGAACGTGCTTTTTGTCGTTCCATTTCGGTTTTAAAATCCGCTTCATTAAGCGTCATATTTTTTTCTGAAAGGATAAGCGCCGTAAGGTCAACTGGAAATCCGAATGTATCGTAAAGCTCAAAAGCCTTTGCTCCGGAAAGCTCATTTCCTTTGTTACTGCTAATCAATTGATGCAATAATACTAAACCTTGTGCAAGTGTTTTTAGAAACGATTGCTCTTCCTCTTTAATAACGTTTTGAATAAGGTTTTGCTGTACTTTTAGTTCTGGAAAAACAGTTCCCATTTGATCGGTAAGCGTATCAACCAACGCATATATGAAGGGCTCTTTTTGGTTTAAAAAATTATAACCATACCGAATGGCACGTCGTAAAATACGACGAATCACATAACCTGCACCATTGTTAGCCGGTAATTGCCCATCGGCAATGGAAAATGAAACCGCCCTAAGGTGATCCGCAATAACGCGGATGGCAATATCGATTTCTTCATTTTTGCCGTAATCCTTAGCTGTTCGGGTTTCAATTTCACGAATTAACGGCGAAAATACATCTGTGTCATAATTGGATTGCACGTCTTGGACGACCATGCAAAGGCGTTCAAAGCCCATCCCTGTATCTACATGTTGCTCCGGTAATTTTTCGAGCGTCCCGTTTGCTTTTCGGTTGAATTCAATAAACACCAAATTCCATACCTCCACTACTTGTGGGTGATCTTTATTAACGAGATCGGCGCCAGATACTTTTTCTTTATCCGCTGCACTTCTAATATCTACATGAATTTCGGAGCAGGGACCGCACGGACCTTGATCACCCATTTCCCAAAAATTATCACTTTTGGAGCCCATCAAAATACGTTCAGGTGAAATGTGTGCTTTCCAAAATGCAATGGATTCGTTATCCGTTGATAATCCTTCACTATCATCTCCTTCAAAAACAGTTACATATAAGTCGTTTTTGTCAATTTGCATGACTTCAGTAAGGAACTCCCAGGCATAAGCGATAGCCTCTTTTTTAAAGTAGTCTCCAAAACTCCAATTCCCAAGCATCTCAAACATGGTGTGGTGATAGGTGTCCTTTCCTACTTCTTCCAAATCGTTGTGTTTACCTGAAACTCTAAGGCATTTTTGGGTATCGGCTATGCGAGTATCTCCTGCCTTTTTGTTTCCTAAGAAATATTCTTTAAACTGATTCATACCAGCGTTGGTAAACATCAGCGAAGGGTCATCTTTCATCACCATAGGTACAGAAGGAACAATTTTATGGTTTTTAGCAGCGAAAAAGTCTAAAAATTTTGCGCGGATTTGTTGTGCTTTCATGAAACCGTTTAATGGTTAGCCTGAAATATGTATATTTGTTAATACTTATTTCTACGGAGTAAAAATAGTACATTTTAGTGAATGGCAAAGGTTAAGTATTACTACGATCAAGAGAGTCTTTCGTATCGAAAGATTGAGGTAAAAAACCGACACAAGGCTCGGAATATTTTGGCGTTTGTTGCAGCAGCTGCCTTGTTTGGTATAGGTTTTATGTTGTTTCTGCTTTCAACCCCTATTTTGAGTACACCAACCGAAATTTCTCAAGCGCGCGAATTGGAAAACTATAAATTGAACTACGAGCAATTGCAGCGCAAAATGAACCAAGTAGAGGAAGTATTGGAACACCTGCAAGAACGTGATAATCAAATATACAGAGTTGTTTTTGAAACGAACCCCATTTCGGAAGATGTTCGCAAAGCAGG
>MDTB01100721.1_pt1 | contig 11954 bp, 11 predicted proteins | sample 811161 | NCBI WGS metagenome assembly MDTB01 (sample SAMN05326650, study PRJNA326480) | marine metagenome | isolation source: seawater | place: Mediterranean Sea | collected 2009 | reverse complement strand
TTAAAGGGTGCAAAATATAATCATTTCCACCTTTATCTTTGGAACCTTTATGTGCTTCAATTGCAATTTCTAACGCTCTTTGTAAATCCATTAATTCACTACTCCAAACTACTCCACAGTAACTGACTTTGCTAAATTCCTCGGTTGATCTACATCAGTTCCTTTTAAAACTGCTGTAAAATATGCAATCATTTGCACAGGCAAACAATATAAAATCGGTTGTACAAATTGATTAACTGTTGGAAGTATTATTTTCTTTATTTCCATACCCGAAACCTTTTTTCCCCCTACCGTGTCAGTAAGTAAAAAAATATTTCCTCCTCTTGCTAATATTTCTTGTGTATTCGAAATATTTTTTTCAAAAAGCTCATTATTTGGGGCAATTATAAATACCGGCATTTCTTCGTCCACAAGTGCAATCGGACCATGTTTCATTTCTCCAGATGCATAACCTTCCGCGTGAATATATGAAATTTCTTTCAATTTCAATGCACCTTCCATTGCAATTGGAAAGCAAGAACCTCTTCCCAAGAATAAAGTGCTCTTTGCATTAATAATATCGGTTGTAATTCTTTTAATCTTATCACTTGAATCAAGAATCTCTGTCATCTTAGAGGGTAATTCGATTAAGCTAGTTGTTAAATTTTTCTCTAATTTTTTTTCAATTATTCCAATTTTTCTTCCGATAATAATTGTTAAACATGCTAAAATAGAAAGTTGAGCGGTCAAAGCTTTTGTTGATGCAACGCCTATTTCTGGTCCAGCTGCAATAGGAATAAAACAATCCGATTCTCTTGCTATACTGCTTTCATCTACATTCACTAAACTCATAACTTTTACTTTATTAGATTTTGCATATCTAAGTGCTGCAAGTGTATCTGCCGTCTCTCCTGATTGAGATATAAAAATAACTATCTGTTCATTTCCTTTAATAATTTCTTTATATCTATATTCTGAAGCTAATTCAGCAGAACAAAAAATTTTTGCATACTTTTGTATCCAATAAGTGGCAGTTAAACATGCATAGTAAGAAGTACCACATGCCACAAGATTAATTCTTTTTATCTTACTCCAGTCAATCTCAAGATTCGGAATATCAATCTTTTTATTTAATGGGTCAATAAACCTTGAAAGAGAATCTCCAATTACCGAAGGTTGTTCATATATCTCTTTTTGCATAAAATGACTAAAATTTCCCTTTCCAACACCCGCACCAGTGTATGAGGTAAGTGATATTTTTCTTTTTACTTTTTGATGATCAGCGTCAAATATTTTAAATGTTTTTTCTTTTATAAAAACACTGTCTCCTTCTTCTAAAAAACAAACTTTTTGTGTAAATGGGGCTAGTGCAATAGAGTCGGAGCCTATATATAAATTGTCATTATTAATTCCGATAGCTAATGGACTTCCTCTTCTTGCACCTACAAGCAAGTCATAATCTTTAAATAACACAGCAATTGCAAACGCACCCTCCAACTTTGGTAATGTCATTTTAATTGCTTTTTCTGGAGATAGACCAGATTTTAAAAAATCTGTTAATAAATGAGCTATAACTTCACTATCTGTTTGTGATTTGAATATATGACCTTTTTTACTTAAAACCTCTTTTAAACTCTTAAAGTTTTCAATTATCCCATTGTGGACTATTGCAACATGTTCAGTTATATGCGGATGAGCGTTTTTCTCTGAGGGAACTCCGTGAGTAGCCCAACGAGTATGACCTATTCCTATATGGCCTTTAAGTTTCTTTTCACCAATAATAGTTTTTAGATTTTTAAGCTTTCCCTCTGCTCTGTAACTATGAATTTCTTTTTGATTTAAAATTGCTATACCAGATGAGTCGTACCCTCTATATTCAAGTCTTGTAAGTCCTTCTAAAATATCATCTACAGCAGGAGTGTTTCCTAAAACACCAAATATTCCGCACATTATTATTCCTTTATATTTTTCTTTTTTATTAACTCTGATTTCCTAAATACAGTTGTGCCTCTTGATACATCTCTTTTAATAACAGCACCCGCGCCGACTATGGAATCTTTTTCTATTTCTAAAGGAGCTATTAATGAAGTGTTTGATCCTATAAAACAGTTTTCTCCAATAATCGTTTTATTTTTTCTTTTGCCGTCATAATTACATGTAATTGTTCCTGCACCTACATTTGTGTTCTTTCCTATTTTTGAATCACCAATGTAAGATAAATGAGCAATCTTAACACCTTTCTCAATTTTAGATTTTTTGATCTCTACAAAATTTCCTATTCTTGACCCATCGGAAACTTGAGTTTCGTCTCTTATTCTTGCGAACGGTCCAACTTCACAATTATCTTTAATCTGAGTATCTTCAATATGAGAGAAACTTTTTATTTTTACATTTCTTCCAATTTTTACATTTAAACCAAAATATACATTTGGATATATTACAGAGTCTTTACCAATGTCTGTATCATAACTAAAATAAGTTGAAGCTGGATCTAAAATTGTTATACCTTTTTTCAAAAATTTTTCTCTAATTCTTTTTTGAAAAAGTTTGTCAACTCTGACTAAATCTTGCCTATCATTTACTCCTAATGTTTGATTAAAATCACATTCATAATGTAAGATGCTTTTATTTTTACTTCTTAAAATTTCAACCAGGTCAGTAAGATAATATTCTTTCTTAGAGTTATTATTTTTAATTTTTAATAAATTTTCTTGAAGTACATTAGTTTTAATTACCATAATACCAGAGTTACATAATCTTATTTCTCTTTCACTTTTAGAAGCCTCAGAAAACTCAACAATTTTTTGCACGTTATTATTTTTCAAAATGATTCTTCCGTAGTTTTTTGGATTTTCAGGAATCATTGATAATAATATTAGATCGGATTTACTATTTTTGATCTTTTTTATTAAAATATTTAAAGTTTTAAACTCTATCAAAGGACTGTCTGCGAATACAATAAGTGTAATATCTTCTTTCTTGTTATTTTTAATTTTAACGCTTTTTACTGCGTCAGCTGTTCCAAGTTGTAACTTTTGAATACAAAAGTTTAATGAGTTATATTTTTCTTTAATAAGACTTTTCTCAAGCTTCATTTGATCTGAAATAATTACACTACAAGAATTTGGTTTTAATTTTTTTACTGTATCAATTAAATGATATATCATGGGATAATTTGCAATTTCATGAAAGACTTTGGCTTTTGATGAATTCATTCTAGTACCTTTACCGGCAGCTAGAACTATTACAGATAATGACATAATTAATAAAAATTTATTTAGTGAATATTAAAAATATATTATAAAGATTTATACTACTTCTTAAATTACTTTATCATATTATTTTATGAATAAAATTAAATGTATTTTATTTGATTTAGATGGAACTCTTGTAAATACTGGTCCTGATTTATTAGAGGCATTAAATTATACATTCAAAATTAATAATCTAAGAACTATTAACGAAACTTACATTGGTGATTTAGTTGGAGGTGGTGCAGCTGCCATGATAGAGAAAGGACTTAAGTTTTCTAAAAAAAAAGTTAGTAAAGATGAGCTTTCAATTTTAGTTAGACAATTTCTTGAATTTTATGAAGCTAATTGTTCTCACAAGTCAAGACCATACGATGAAGTAGAAGAAACTCTTCAAATTCTTAAATCAAAAGAATATAAGCTTATAGTTTGTACAAACAAGAAACAATTTTTGGCTAATAAGGTTCTTAAAGAGCTAGATCTTGAAAAATACTTTGATTTAATATTAGGTTCATCAAAACAATTAAAATTAAAACCTCATACGGAAATGTTGGAATACTGCATGAATAAAATGAATGTCAAATCATCTGAGACTATTATGATTGGAGATAGTATAAATGACATAGCACCATCAAATTTAATTGGAATTACATCAATTTTTGTTGAATATGGATATGGAGAGAATGAAAATCAAAAGTCAACTTATTCTATTAGAAAATTTAAAAATATTATCGATATAATAAAATTTAAATTTTAATTTTATCAGTAAAGAAAGTATTAATTTCAGATAATATTGAAAAAATTGTAATCAAAGCTATTAAAATTGCTAAAACTCCTATTATATACAGGTACTTATAAAAACTTTTATCCACTTTCTAAATATATCTTTATATTCTTTCTAAATAAACTATTTTTCTTTCATCAATAATCATACTTAGTATTATTTTAATATAATTACTGACTTAAAAGCGATATAAATCAAATTTTAATGGCCATTTAATAGGCTCATTAATCAATCTTTTTTCCTTTTAATTTTCTTTAAAATTGTTACCTTTATAAAAAAATGGAATAAAAATGTACAAAAAAAAAGAATGTGAAAAATCCATTGCATTAGGAGCTAAAATTTTAAAAAAAGGAGGTCTGGTATCTGTTATGGCAGAGACAGTATACGGACTTGCTGCTGACTCATCCAACCTAAAAGCTGTAAGAAAAATTTATAGTCTTAAAAAAAGACCGACATGTAATCCGTTAATAATACATGTTAATTCTATCAGAATGGCAGAGGAAATAGCGTTTTTTACAAAAGAAGCTCAAACTTTAGCTTCGTATTTTTGGCCGGGACCATTAACAATGATACTAAAAAAAAGAAAATCAAAAAAATTATGTGCACTTGCAACATCAAATCTCAAAACTGTTGCTGTAAGGATGCCTGATTCAAAAGTATTTCTAGATTTAATACAAAAATTAGGTAATCCATTAGCTGCACCGAGTGCAAATTTAAGCGGTTATATCTCATCAACAAAAGGTATCCATGTTGAAGATTGTTTTGGAAAGAATATAGATCTTATTATAGATTCTGGAAAATCAAGAATTGGAATAGAGTCAACTATAATAAATCTTACAACAAAACCATACAGACTTGAAAGGTTGGGAGTCATAGATAAAGCCAAAATAACTGAGAAAACTAAAATCAGAATTTCAGAAAGAAGGAAAAAAAAAGGTATCGTTGCACCAGGACAGTTTAAAAAACATTACTCACCTAATACCCCAATTCGTCTTAATGCGAAGAGATCTAAAAATAATGAGGCATTTCTTTCATTTGGAAAAACAAAAAAAAAACGAAATGAATTTTTTCTTAATTTATCGCCTAATGGAAATCTTAATGAAGCAGCATCAAATTTGTTTGATTTTCTTAGGCAATTAGACAAGCTTAAAAAAAGTAAAATAGCAATCAGCCCAATACCTGAACAAGGAATTGGCAAAACGATTAATGAAAGATTAAAAAGAGCTAGTTTTAATGAAAAATAAAAATTCAAAGTATAGTTCGCTAATTAAATACCTTGATAAAAGTGAGTATTCTCTTGATCAAGATATAATAAGATCTCATTGTATTGACTGGAGAAAAAAATTTTATGGTAACTCTGAACTTATAGTCTTTCCAAAATCAGTTCGTAAACTTTCAAAAATAGTAAAAGAATGCTCAATTCGTAATATTCCAATAGTTCCCCAGGGGGGTAATACAGGTTTAGTTGGAGGGTCTGTTCCAAGGAAAAATAAATCTGAAATTATTATTAATCTAAAGAAAATTAATAAAATACGTAAATTTGATGGACTAAGTTTCTCAATTATTATTGAAAGTGGTTGCATCCTTGAGGAGGTCCAAAATTATGTAAAAAAAAAAAACTTAGTTTTTCCAATTTCTATGGGCTCGAGAGGCACTTGTCAAATAGGTGGGAATATCGCAACTAATGCTGGTGGGTTAAATGTTATAAAATATGGTCTATTAAGAAATAATATTTTAGGTATTGAGGCAGTAATGAGTGACGGAAACATATATTCGGAATTAAAGAATATAAAAAAAAATAATACGGGATATGATTTAAAACAATTACTAATTGGGTCTGAGGGCACACTTGGAATAATTACTGCAGCAAATATTAGAGTCTTTCCCACTGCAAAAGATAACAGAGTGATCTTCGCAAGTTTCAAAGATTTCAAAAGTGTCTTAAATTTTTATTTTGAAATCAATAATTTTTTTAGTGATCTACTTACTAGTTTTGAGATGATTAATAGTGATTCGATGGAGTTGGTCATAAAACATAATTCAGATTTACCGCATTTTATTGAGAAAGGTCAATATTATTGTTTGGTTGAACTATCAAACTTCATAAATATTCCAAATTTTTATGACTTAATTGTAGATCATTTGTCTAAGATAAAAGGCGAAGTGAAGTCATTAATTGTTTCAAAATCTGAAAATGAAAACTTAAAATTTTGGAAGTACAGAGAAGCAATACCTCCCTCCGAAACAAAAGAAGAGATGTGTTTACAGCATGATGTTTCAATACCACTGTCTAATATGAACGATTTTATAGAAGACACTACCAAAAAAATAAAAAAAATATCTAAATATATTAGTTTTATTAACTTTGGCCATTTGGGAGATAATAATTTACATTTTAATATTTTAACAACAGAAAAAACTAATATTGACAACCTTACAAAAAATAAAAATAAAATAACGGAACTTATATATGAAAATACTTATAAATTTGATGGTAGTTTTAGTGCAGAACACGGTATTGGGCAATTAAAAAAAAAAGAACTAAGAAAATATAAAACAAATGATGAAATAAAAAGAATGCAAGGCATAAAAAAAATGTTTGACCCCAAAAACATTCTTAATCCAGGAAAAATTTTTTAATTTAAAAAATTTTCATATACTGAGTTTGCTGCCGAGCATGTTTTATTAATTGAACCTGACACCCCTAACAAACCTTTCAAATAAAGTAAAAAAAATTTTAAAAACTCTTCCTTTGAAATAAATTTCTTGGCAAACCTCCACGATCTTCCAGTTAATCTTCTTTGAGCGAAAATTTTATATTTTTTTTTTAAATCCTCATTATCTTTGACAAAAAATTCAAGAGCTTTTGAAACTCTGTATATTTGATTAATTTTTCTTTCTGAAATTTGTCCAGGTGCATTTTCAGGAAGTATTGCTAAATACTCATTAAGTCTTATAAAACCTCCATAAATTGATAATCTAAGGGTTAGTGAATATTCCTGACTATGAACGATTCGTTCGTCACAGCCTTTTACCTTTTTGCATAAATCTGTTCTTACAATAAATTGAGAGGGATTAAACATTGAGTTTTTCATTGCAGACATTATAGGATCTTTAATAATTGAAGTTCTCTCAGTATTAGTTTTTATATTTAAATCAACTTTTGAAAAATCATTTACTTTTCTCTGCAATCCATATACTAAATTAATTTGTTCACTTCTCTCGATTATTTTAAGCAATGAATCAGTTGCATCATATAAAATTAGATCATCTGCATCTAAAAATTTTATGTATTTATTTTTGGCTAGTTTAATTCCAACATTAGTTGCAGATGCAGAGCCTTTATTTTTTTGATTAATAATTTTAGTATTCTTCCAATTTTTTGTTTGAGACCTTAACAAAAGTAATGAGTTATCAGTAGAGCCATCATTTACAAATATAAACTCTCTTTGAAACGTCCCTTTTTGATTTTTAAGCGAATCTAAAACAAATCGTAAATATTTTTCTTTATTGAAAACTGGAATAACAAAAGAAACTGAAGTCATTATTACCTTTTATAATTTATAAGTTCCTTATAGTATTTTTGGGTTCCAAAAGCAGATGCATTTGTTGATTCAACTCTTTTTTCTTTAACTAAACCTACTCCAGGGCATATCCATTCTTCAGATGAAATTTCAACTTCATTTGGACCAGAACGAGTGTCAGCAATGAATTCAGTTTTTCCGTTACCTTTGATATGTACGCACCTCTGAAATTTTCCAGCTTTAACGTTAAGCTCAATGTTAGAAGAAACTATAGAATATTTCATATCAAAGACTGATGATGGTTTAAATCCTCTTAAAGGTGGTTGAAAACCCTTTGTAATAAAAAGTTGATTAATAGATTTCCAATTTTTCACTTTTAAATCAAATGAAGGATTTATTAACTTTTTAACAGGTTCATCATAACCCTCATCAAAATATAATATAGCTCCTATCCTGGATAATGATTGTTTTTGTTTGTCTTTATAAAATGTAAATAAATTGCCATTAGAATGAAGTTTTGAGAAAGTAGTGCCTTTGCCTTGGATAAGTGTTTTAACATTGGTTACAGATAATCTTTTTTCTTCGGTTATTCCTTTATAATCAGATGTAATAGTAATTTTATAGTCCCATTTAAGTCCTTCATTATCAGGGAAAAAATCATTATTATTGCCACAACTTGAGAGAGAAAAAATAAATATTAAACTAAAAATTTTAAAAGTGGTGCCCAGGGGAGGAATTGAACCACCGACACAGCGATTTTCAGTCGCTTGCTCTACCAACTGAGCTACCTGGGCATAAATAAAAAAAAATATTTTAAACATAATCTTTTACATATTTCTAATAAGAAAGGCAAATACTCTTATTCACTGTTTTTCCAACCTAAACCTACTAACATGTTAAAAACATCAAATAAGGATAATCCAACAACATTAGAAAAAGAACCTTTAATTTTTTTTACCAGAATCGAACCCAAACTTTGTATGGCATATCCTCCTGCTTTTCCAACTCCGTCCTCCAAAAGAGATAAAGTATTTAATTCTTCATTAGATATTATTTTAAAGAAAACTTCTGTAGTAATTACTTTTTTGGAAATTTTTCCTTCAGGTGATATTACGCATATACCTCCTAAAACAAGATGTTTTTTACCAGATAATTCTTTTAAAAATTTTTTAACTTCATCACAATCATTTGCTTTATCATAAATCTTACCTGCTCTTGAAACCATTGTATCAGCTGCAATAATAAATTTATTCTCTATTTTATTTAATTTCCTAACCTCTTCTGCTTTTTTGTAGGCAATTTCTCTGACAGTTTTTATTAGTGATTTATATTTAATCGCAGATTCGTTAATATTAGGACTAAGAGTTTTTGAAGGATGCAGGCCTATCTGATTTAAAAGGCATAATCTCCTTTGCGAAGCAGATGCTAAAATTATTTTATTTTTTTTTCTCAAACTAAAGATTATTTAAATCTAAATGTTATTCTTCCTTTTGTTAAATCATAAGGTGTCATCTCAACTGTTACTCTATCTCCGGCTAATACTCTAATTCTAAACTTTCTCATCTTACCTGCAGTATGAGCAATTATTTCGTGTTCGTTATCTAATAGAACTCTAAACATAGCATTTGGTAATAATTCTTTTACCGTACCATTAAACTCCATCAATTCTTCTTTAGCCATAAATCTCCATTTTCAATTTAATTGCCTACTATTTTTTTTTCAATAAATCAACTGAAATATTTTTATGTGTTTTTATTTATTCTTGAGCTTATTGAAAGAGCATGGGCATCTAAACCCTCTTCTTTTGCTAAAATTACTGCATCGGGACCAATTTTTTCGAGAGTCTTATTATTGAATTTTACAAGTGATGTTCTTTTCATAAAATCTAAAACGTTTAATCCTGATGAAAATTTCGCAGTTCTATCTGTGGGTAAAACATGATTAGGTCCAGCTATATAATCTCCAATAGCCTCTGGAGTATATTTCCCAATAAAAATTGCTCCTGCATTATTAATTTTTTTCACAATTTTTTCAGCATTTTTAATAGATAACTCCAAATGTTCAGGAGCTATTTCATTTATTAAGCCAACTGCACTTGAAATACTTTTCACAATAATAATGGCTCCAAAATCTCTCCAGCTCTTTCTTGCAATTTCAGCTCTACTAAGATTTTTTAACTCTTTATTAATATTTTCATTAACTTCACTTGCAAAATCTTCATTATCTGTAATTAAAATAGACTGCGCTAATTCATCGTGCTCCGCTTGAGAGAGCAAATCTATAGCAACGTGTCTAGGATTATTTTTACTATCCGCAACGACTAAAATTTCTGATGGTCCTGCAATCATGTCAATTCCCACTTTTCCATAAACCTGTTTTTTAGCTGATGCAACATAAGCATTTCCAGGTCCACAAATTTTATTTACAGGTTTAATTGATTCCGTTCCATAAGCAAGTGCTCCAATTGCTTGTGCTCCACCAATCCTGTAAATTTCTTTAATATTAAGTATTTTTGCAACAGCAAGTATTGTTGAATTAATTTTTCCATTTGGAGTTGGTACAACCATGACTATTCTTTTAACACCAGAAACTATAGCGGGAATCGCATTCATTATTACCGATGAAGGATAAGACGCAGTTCCTCCAGGTACATAGAGTCCCACAGAATCTAAAGGTTTCCATTGAGAGCCTAAATATACACCTTCTTTATCCTTATAGTACTCATCTTTTGGTAATTGTCTCTTGTGATAACTTTTAATTCTTCTACAGGCTACTCTTATTGCCTTTATAATTCGTGCACTAGTTTTTTTATAAGCGGTATCAACTTCTGTATCTTTAACAATTAAATCTTTAAATTTCTCAACATTAAACTTATCAAACTTTTTTGTAAAAAAGATTAAGGATTTATCTTTTTCTTTTTCAATAAGATTCAAAATTTTTTTAACGTCATTATCTATTTTATTATTATCAAATTTTCTTTTCTTTAAAAGTTCACTAAAGTTATATGAAAAGTTCTTATCTTCTGTTCTCAAAATTTTAACCACTGATTGCGTCCTCAAATTTTTTGATCCATTCTGAAATTTCTTTATTCATAACTTTGTATGCAACCTTATTTACAATAAGTTTTGATGTAATGTTTAGTAATACTTCAGTTTCCTCTAGATTATTTTCAGCTAGAGTTTTTCCAGTTGAAACTAAATCTACTATTGATGAACACATACCAAGCTCAGGAACGAGTTCAATTGCGCCATTAAGTTTTATACATTCTGCTCTGATACCTTTTTCTGCAAAGAAATTAGTAACCGTGTTTTTGTACTTTGTTGCCACAAGCAAATGACCAGATTTTATTTCTTGTGACTTATCATCTTTTTTTTTTGCAAATGATAATCTACATTTTCCAATGTTTAAATCAAGTATTGAATATATTTCATCATATTCAAATTCTGTTAATACATCATCGCCTGCGACTCCTATTTGTGCAGCTCCGAATGCTACAAATGTTGCAACATCAAATGATCGAACACGAATGACCTCAAAATTATTGATATTAGTTTTAAAGGATAATTTTCTTGAATTTTTATTATAAAAATCTTCTTCCAATTTTAGACTCATCTTTTCAAAAACAGGAATTAAATCTCTTAAAATTCTTCCTTTTGGTACAGCCAAAATAATTTTTTTCATGATATTAATTAGTTTTTTATTCTTTTAATTTTTAAATTGCAATTAGATAACTTATCCTCAATATTCTCATAACCTCTATCTAAATGATAGACTCTATTAATAATAGTTTTACCCTCAGCCATAAACCCAGCAATAATTAAGCTAGATGAGGCTCTCAAATCTGTTGCCATGACAGGGGCACCAAATATTTTTTTTTGTCCTTTTATTTTTACCATAGATCCTTCTATATCCATTTTAGCTCCCATCCTATTTAATTCTGCAACATGCATAAATCTATTTTCAAATATTGTTTCCTCTATTGTTGAGGACCCTATAGCTTTAGACATTACCGCTGAAAGTTGTGCTTGTAAATCCGTAGGAAAGCCAGGGTAAGGATTTGTCTTTACATCGGAACCTCTGTAATTTTTGCTATTGCATGTTATCAATAATTTATTATTACTAATTTTTTCAAATGATAATTCTTTAAAAGGCTTAAATATTTTAATATAATTATCAATTACCTTTTCATCTAAGTTTGTTAACTTTAGAAACCCAGAACAACCTAGTACTAAAAGGATAAAAGTTCCAGCCTCAATCCTATCCGACATAATAGAATATTCAGATCCACACAACTTAGAGACTCCAATAACCGAAATTTCATCTGTTCCTAAACCTGATATTTTAGCACCCATACTTTGGAGAAAATTTCCAAGATCAATTATTTCTGGTTCTTTTGCAGCATTAGAAATTTTAGTT
>MDTB01096013.1_pt1 | contig 11954 bp, 14 predicted proteins | sample 811161 | NCBI WGS metagenome assembly MDTB01 (sample SAMN05326650, study PRJNA326480) | marine metagenome | isolation source: seawater | place: Mediterranean Sea | collected 2009 | reverse complement strand
TTTCTTAGGACCCATCCTCTTACAAGAGATAGAATTAATTATATAAAAAGAAACAGTACTGGTAATGAAATATTAGAAAGTAAGGAGGACCTAAATAATTATTTAAGAATAAAAGCTAAACTAGAAGGTTTTTTAGAATCACCAGGCAAGGTACTACTGAACAATAAAGGAAATACTTTACATGAAAGATATGCTAGGACTATAGCTTATTTTAAATCGCCTATTTATTCTAAAGCTATAGCAGAGATTAATATGCTAATAAAAGATTATCCAGACGATCCTTATTTCTATGAGTTAAAAGGACAAATTCTGTCAGAGAATGGATTTATAAAAGAAGCTATTGATTCCTATAAAAAATCCTTAAAAGTTCTTCCCAATGCACCCCTAATAATGCTACCATACGTAAATCTTATGTTAGAAACTTATCCTACAAATACAGTTTTAATAGATATGAAAAAAGTTCTAGATAAAGCAGTATTATTAGAGCCTAATAATGTTTTGGCTTGGAGACTTAAAGGAATAGCTCATGCGAGGCTAGGTGAAACCGTACTAGCAGATCTTGCAGCAGCAGAAGAGAATCTTTTAAAATTTAATAATAGTAGAGCTAAATACTTTTCAACACGTGTTATTAAAAAAGCTAAAAAAAATAGTCCGGAAAGTATTAGAGGCTATGATATACTAAGGATTGTAAAAAATAATTAAATTACTATATATATTGGTAGAAAAAAATGTTTAAAAAATTAATTTATATCATATTTTATTTTTTCATTTCTATAGGATTCTCAGACGAAAGTAAGATCACTAAAGAAGAACTAACAGAGATTATAAAAGAATTCATAATGGAAAACCCGTCAGTTCTGATTCAGTCTCTTGAACAGTATAGAGAGAAAGCAGAGTTAGAAATCAAGAATCAAGCAAATAAAAAAATTAAAGAGTTTTATTTTGAAAAAAAGTTCAACAAATATCCATTTATTGGAGAAAAAGAGTCAAATATTATTGTTACAGAATTCATAGATTATAATTGCGGTTATTGTAAAAAAACAATCCATACTATAAATAAATTGTATAAAAATATAAAAAATATAAAAATAGTATTTGTTGATTTACCAATACTTTCTGAAACCTCTGAAATGGCAGCTAAAGCATCACTAGCCTCACATGAACAAGATTCTTATTTCCAATTCCATAGTGAGCTATTAAATTATAAAGGTACTATAGATAAAAAAGTCATATTAGAAATTGCCCAAAAACTCAAACTTGATCTTAAACAATTTAAAAAAGACATGCTTTCAGAAAAAATAGATAAAAAGCTAGAATATAATATGCAGCTTGCAGAGGGTCTCAATATAAGAGGTACTCCTACATTCATAATAGGTAACAAAATATTACCAGGAGCATACGAGTATGGTAAACTAGAAGAAATAATTTATCAGCAGAAAGAGAGGTTATAATTGTTTACAAATGGCTTAGGTACATTAATATATTCCTACTTAGTAGGAAGAAAAATAGGTAAAGATAACAGAGGAAATAAATATTTTCTTTCAAAAAAAGAGCCTGTTAAGAAATGGGTCTTATATGAAAATAAAGTAGACCCTACAAACCTACCTGTTGAATGGCAGCTCTGGCTAACAAACGATAAAAAAATTATACCAAGTGATAAAAAGATTAGCTACTTCTGGCAAAAAGAGAGAGCACCAAACTTAACAGGGACAAAAAATTCTTATCATCCTGCTAAAAACCCAAAAGAAAAGAATACATCTAAGGAAGTACATTTTAAAAAAGAGAATAATAAAATTTGGAGCCCTAATTAATATGAAAAATTATTTATCTAAGCTACCAGAATATTGGTGTACATCAAACAATAAAAAGATTTCATGTCAGGAAAAAATAAAAATCCTTAACGATAATATTGAGGAGTTACAAAATTTAGCTAATGATATATTAGATGAAGCAATACTAATGGGTGTCGATAAAAGTCAATATCTTAATATTATGAAGGAAATAATACTATCTACCAATAGTAGTTTAAAAAGTGTTGAGTAGGTTTTTTTTTATTTTCTTGATTTTTATCTCGTATAATGTCTATTCTCAAAATAATGCAATTATGAGAGCCATAGATAGAAGTACGGGTCGCTCCTTAGAATTGGTCATCCCCTTAAATAAAGATATAAAGTTTTCAAATCTTTTAATCAATGTCAAATATTGCTATAAGAATCCTATAGATAAAGAAATTGAAAATTATGCTTATTTAATTGTTAAAGATCTGCTCTTAAATAAAGAGATATTTGAAGGCTGGATGTTGTCCTCTAGTCCCAGTCTTAGTAGTCTAGAACATCCAGTTAATGATATATGGTTACTTAATTGTAATAAATCTGATTAATTATTATTTTGTTAATAAGTGGATATATTTCTTTACCTATAAATCCTTTTTCAGAAAATTTCTCAAAATTTGCTGTCTTATTTATAGAATTATTTAATAAACTCTTAAATTTTGAGCTTGGTACTTCTATAGCACCAAATTGTTTTAAATGATTATTCAAAAATTGTGTATCTATAAAGTCAAACTTACCAATTATTAACCTTTCTATTAGATGTATAAGTGCACATTTAGAGGCATTACTAACAGAACTAAACATACTTTCTCCGAAAAAAACAGACCCTATAACAACACCATAAAGGCCTCCTACTAATTTCTTATTTAAATAACACTCTACAGAATGAGCATATCCTTCGTTAAAAAGTTTTATGTATATATTTTTAATTGTCTCATTTATCCATGTATCTTTTCTTTCAACGGTTAATTTTGAACACGACTCAATTACAGATTCAAAGTCATTATCTATTGCTATTTCAAAAGGGCATGATCTTATAAACTTTCTTGTTTTCTTAGGGATCTTTATTCTATCAAAAAATATAATACCTCTTCGTTTTGGTTCTAACCAAAAAATCTCCTTACTGTATGCTGTCTCTGCCATAGGAAACATGCCGTTTTTATATGCATCTATTACAACTTCTGAAGGAATTGTATAGTCAAAGGAAAAATAATTATTTTTTTTCAAAGTAGTTTTCCAACCATTTTATATCATACTTATAATTCTTAAAGGTGTCTGATGATATAATATTTTTTTGTAATTTTACTGTGGTTTTAATGCCTTCAATAACAAACTCATCAAGGGCTCTTAACATTTTATTTATTGCCAATTCTCTATTTTCTGCATGCACAATTAATTTTCCAATTAAACTATCATAATATGGAACTACACTGTAGTCCTGGTATGCAGAAGAATCGACTCTAACTCCATTCCCTCCAGGAGGATGATAGGCTGTAATTAAACCAGGACTAGGTAAAAAAGTATTTGAGTCTTCTGCGTTGATTCTACATTCTATAGCATGACCTGTAAACTTGATATCTTCTTGAGAAATATTTAGTTTTTTTCCTGCTGCTGCTTTTATTTGCTCATTAACTATATCTATACCGGTTATCATCTCTGTAACTGGATGCTCCACTTGCAACCTTGTATTCATTTCTATAAAATAAAACTTTTCATTCTCATAAAGCATCTCTATAGTTCCTGCTCCCCTATATTTTATTTTCTTCATTGCCTCAATTATAGTTTTAAGAACTTTATTTTTTTTCTTTTTTATTTATATCAATAGAAGGTGCTTCTTCTACTAGTTTTTGATGTCTCCTTTGCACTGAACAATCTCTCTCACCTAAGTGAACCACATTTTGATAGTTATCAGAAAATATTTGAAATTCTATATGTTTTGGCTTGGTTAAAAATTTTTCAATATATACCTCATCATTCCCAAAGTTATTTTCTGCTTCTGCCTGTGCTAAATTAAACTTTTCAACCAATTCTTCTTTATTATCTACTACTTTCATTCCTTTTCCTCCTCCTCCTGCTGAGGCTTTTATAATTATTGGGAAACCTATTTCTATAGCCGTTTTTAATAAATCTTTTTTATCTCTTATTGGTCCTTTTGACCCTGGAACAAGAGGTATACCTGTTTTTCCAATAGTTCTTCTTGCTGACACCTTATCTCCCATAATTTCTATGTGTTCAGATTTAGGTCCTATAAATGTTATGTTGTGTTCTTCAAGGATCCTTGCAAACTTTGCATTTTCTGATAAAAATCCATATCCTGGATGAATTGCATCTGCTCCAGTTATTTCAGCGGCAGTTAGTATTGCAGGAATATTTAAATAACTTTCAATTGATTTTCTATTACCTATGCAAATACTTTCGTCAGCCATCTTTACATGCATTGAGTCATAATCAGCATTTGAATGAACGGCTACAGATTTAATCTTCAGCTCTTTACAAGCTCTTATTATTCTAACAGCAATTTCTCCTCTGTTAGCTATCAATATTTTTTTAAACATTGCGACTATTCTATAATTAGTAAGTCTTGGTCATACTCTACTGGCATACCATTTTCTACCAGGATTTTTTTTACTACTCCTGCTCTATCACTCTTAACCTGGTTCATAGTTTTCATTGCCTCTATAATAAAAATTACATCTCCTACTTTTACTTTAGATCCCTCTACAATAAATGGTTTAGCTTTAGGAGAGGAGGCATGGTATAATGTACCTAACATGGGGGCTTTAACATAGTTTTTACTAGAGTATTGGTCCTTTATTTTTATATTTTCTGTAGTAGTAGTTATAGCCTGATCTTCTGCTTCCATATTGTTGCTATTGTTGAATTTTATATTAGGTGGAATTCTAGATAGTTTTATGCTACGACTTCCATCCTTTATCTCTATTTCAGAAAGGTTATTCTTCTTTAAAATTTTATTTAACTCTTCTATTGCTTCTTTATCTATTCTAAATTTAAACATTTGTATCCTCTACCATTTTTTTTCTAAAACAATTGCATCCATTGCTAACTCATATCCAAGAACCCCTGCTCCACAAATAACACCATCACTTATCTGAGATAGTAAAGATTTTCTTCTAAAAGTTTCTCTATTATAGATATTACTAATGTGTACTTCATATATCAAGCCTTCAAACATTTTTAAACAATCCCTTAATGCTATCGAAGTGTGAGTATATCCGCCAGCATTAATAATTAAAGCTTCAAAATTGTAAAGACGTTTTTGCATATAATCTAGTATCCTACCTTCTGAATTTGACTGAAAAAAACTTAGTGAAATTCCATATATTTTAGCATGTTTTTCTAGCGACTTATTTAATTTACTTAGATTATTTTTCCCATACAAAGATTCTTCACGTTTGCCCAGCAAATTAAGATTGGGTCCATTTAGAATTATAATATTTTTTTTAGACATTTATATTTGTAACCATATATATATACTTACATAGTAATATGAAAAAAATAAATATCTACATTAATGGAGAAAAAAAGTTAGTAAATATTAATAGTACTTTAGATAGCATTTTAATATTATTAAAATTAGATTTAAAAAGTATAGCAATAGAAAAAAATCAAAAAGTAGTGCCGAAATCACTATATAATTCTACGGCTTTACAAAGTGGAGACAAAATAGAAATAGTTCAATTTATTGGAGGTGGTTAATTGAAGAAAATTCAAGAACCGGATTTTTTGATAATAAATGGAAGAAAGTTTAGGTCTAGACTTATTGTTGGAACTGGTAAGTATAAGAACTTTGAAATTAATAAATTAGCTCTCGAAGCTAGTGAAGCAGATATAGTAACTGTAGCCATAAGGAGAGTAAACCTCTCAAATAATAATGAAGAAAGATTAACGGATTTTATAAGTCCTAAGGAATATACTTTCTTACCTAACACGGCAGGTTGTTTTAATTCCAAGGACGCTCTTCGTACCCTTAGATTAGCAAGAGAGATAGGTGGTTGGAAAATGGTGAAATTAGAAGTTTTGTCAGATAAGGAAACCCTCTATCCTGATATGATAGAAACTATAAGAACAGCTGAAGTTTTAATTTCCCAAGGGTTTTCTGTTTTAGCTTACTGCAATGATGACCCTATCTCAGCTAAAAAATTGGAAAATATTGGTTGCTCAGCTATAATGCCGTTAGGTTCTCCAATAGGATCTGGTTTAGGAATTCTAAATCCCTTAAACATAGAGATTATTGTTAAACAGTCTAAAGTTCCTGTTATATTGGATGCCGGTATAGGTTGTGCCTCAGATGCTTCAATGGCTATGGAATTAGGATGTGATGCGGTGTTAGTTAATTCTGCTATTGCAGAAGCATCAGATCCCATTACTATGGCAAAGTCTTTAAAGTTTGCGGTGCGTGCCGGAAGGTTATCTTACTTAGCAAAACGAATGAAAAAAAAATCATTCGCTTTAGCTAGTACGCCCTTAAAGAATATGATAGATTGATATAATGTTATTTAAGAATATACAGGTGACTCTAAAAAACAGACCTATAGGCTATCCTAAGGAAGATGATTTTTCTATTATTGAGACAGAAATTACAGAATTAAACCATGGAGAAGTAATAGTAGAAGTAATTTGGCTATCTTTAGACCCTTATATGAGAGGTAGAATGAGCAGTGCAAAAAGCTATGCATCTCCTATTTCCATAGGAGAAGTAATAACTGGGGGTGCTGTAGGAAAAATAGTTGAGAGCAAATGTCCTAATTTTAAAGTAGGAGATATTGTTGAAGGTTTTACAATAGGATGGCAAACTTATTGTCGTATTGTATCTTCGAAATTAAGAAAAATAAATGAACAACTTGCCCCAATTCAAACAGCTGTTGGTGTTTTAGGAATGCCTGGTATGACTGCCTATTTTGGTTTTTTTGATATCTGTAGACCTATTCCTGGTGATACAGTAGTTATTTCAGCAGCAGCAGGAGCTGTTGGACAACTTGTTGGTCAGTTGGCTAAACTATCGGGGTGTCGTGTTGTAGGAATAGCGGGTAGCCAAGAAAAATGTAACTTTATAAAAGAGGTTTTAAGTTTTGATCAAGCCATAAATTATAAAACTGAAAATATATATAGTAAAGTTAAAGAATATTGTCCTAAAGGAGTAAATATATATTTTGATAATGTTGGAGGAAAAATATCAGACGATGTAATTAGTAATATTGCACCTTTTGCAAGAATTGCAATTTGTGGAGTAATATCTCAATATAACTTAACTGAAGCTGAAAGTGGTATGAGAGTTCAAAGAGCATTATTAACTAATCAAGCTAGTATCGAAGGTTTTTTAGTATTTAGATTTGAAAATAAATATGAAATAGCAAGACAGAGAATGGCTGAATGGCTGAAAGAGAAAAAAATAATTTGGAAAGAAGATATCATACAAGGAATTGAGAATGCTCCTAAATCTTTTATAGGTTTGATGAAAGGCAGCAATTTTGGTAAGTTATTAATTAAAATAAAATAAATCAAATTGTTGATTATTAAGTATTATCTTCTTTATCGTCTAACAGTTCTATATTAAGTTCTTTGAGTTGAGAGCTTGAAACAATATTAGGAGAGCTCATAAGAAGGTCTTCAGCTTTCTGGTTCATGGGGAACATAATGATTTCTCTTATATTAGGCTCCTCAGCAATTAACATAACTATTCTATCAATTCCAGGAGCTATTCCTCCATGCGGTGGTGCACCATATTTAAATGCATTATATAATGAGGGAAATTTATCTTTTATGATATCTTTTTTATATCCAGCTATTTCAAAAGCTTTAATCATAATATCTAGGCTATGATTTCTTATTGCTCCGGAAGATAACTCTATTCCATTACACACAATGTCATATTGAAATGCTTTTATATCTAAAGGGTCTTTTTCTAATAGACTTTTCATTCCACCTTGGGGCATTGAGAAAGGGTTGTGACTAAATTCTATTTTTTTTGTTACTTCATCTTCCTCATACATAGGAAAATCAACTATCCAACAAAATTTAAACTCATCTTTTTTCAATAAATTTAATTGGTTTCCTAGCTTTGTTCTAACTAGGCCACTAAATTTTTCTGCCTCTTTCCTTTTATCACATATAAAAAAAACTGCATCTCCTTTATTAACCTTTAAGCTGTCGATGAGAAAACCTTGCATTTCATTAGAAATATTATTAGCGATAGGACCCTTTCCTTTGAGAATTTGACCTTCCTCCTCAAAATAAATATATCCTAATCCAGATTTACCTTCTTCTTTAGCCCATTGGTTTAATTTATCGTAGAATGATCTAGGTTTGCCTGTTCCAACGGGAGCTAGTATACCTTTAACTATATAGCCATTATTAATTAATTTTTTAAATATTTTAAAATCAACTCTTTCATCTTTAAAAAAATCAGTAAGGTCCTGAATTATTAATGGATTTCTTAAATCAGGTTTATCAGTCCCATACTTTTCAAGTGACTCTTTAAAAGATATTTTAGGAAAAGGTATATCGGTAATTTTTCTGTTTGAAAATTTTTTGAATGTTTTGTAGATTACTTCTTCTAATATTAGAAATATGTCCTCTTGATTACAAAAAGCCATTTCCATATCCAGTTGATAAAACTCTCCTGGACTTCTATCTGCTCTTGCATCCTCATCTCTAAAACATGGAGCTATTTGAAAATATTTATCGAAGCCTGAAACCATAATTAATTGTTTAAATTGTTGCGGAGCTTGAGGCAAGGCATAAAACTTATTTGGATGCAATCTGGAAGGTACTAAATAATCTCTTGCTCCTTCAGGAGATGAAGCAGTTAGAATAGGAGTCTGGAATTCAGTAAAATCTAACTCTATCATTTTTCTTCTAATAAAATCAATAACCTTACTTCTTAATATTATATTAGTTTTCAATTTTTCTCTTCTAAGGTCTAAAAATCTGTTTTTAAGTCTTATTTCATCTCCATATACCTCATTACCCGCTACCTGCATTGGAAGAATTTCAGATAAGGAAATTATTTTTATTTCATCTACCATAACCTCAATCTTTCCAGTAAGAATTTTCAGGTTAACAGTCTCGTTAGACCTTTTTAAAACTTTTCCGGTTATTGTTATAACGCTTTCAAGCCTTATATTCTCTAAGGTCTTAAAGTGTTTACTTTTCTCATCTGTTACTATTTGTGTTAAACCATATTGGTCACGGAGATCTATAAATAAAAGGCCTCCATGATCTCTTTTAGAATTAATCCAACCCGAAAGTTTGACAGTTTCATTTACATTTTTTTCATTTAATTGCCCACAATAGTGAGTTCTATATTCTATATTCATAATTATATTATCTATTTAGTATTAATATACTATTGTTTAAAAATGAAAAAAACAACATAAAGAAAATGTTAAGTAATATTTTATTTTTTTAATGTAATTTCTTCCGGTCTATTTTTCTTAATAGATTCTCCTCTGCCTGAAAGACTTGGGTTGGACATAAAATAATTATGAGCTGATACTAAATTTTTTATATTTTTTATTCTTTCATAAGAACCATTACTATTCATTTCCCATGCCTGAGAATTATCATTTAGGTTTACTACCATGATTTGATTAAGAATCTGTTTATGTACTGTTTTATTAAGAATTGGAACCATTACTTCATATCTCCTATCAAAATTCCTTGGCATAATATCTGCTGAAGAAATGAAAACTTTAGCTTTCATTGAAGGCATGCGACCTCCTCCACTAAAGCAGTATATTCTAGAGTGTTCTAAAAACCTACCAACTATGCTTCTAACATGAATATTTTCAGATAAATTTTTTACTTGGGGTCTTAAACAACAAACACCTCTTACAATTAATTCTACTCTCACTCCATTTTTGCTAGCTTCATAGAGACTATTTATAACTAGTTCATCTGTAAGAGAGTTACACTTAATCCATATTTCTGATTCCTTACCTGATTTCTTATATTCAATTTCTTCTTTAATCAAATTTATAAAATCATTTCTAAGGCTTTTAGGCGCAACACTTAATGCGTTCCATTTTTTTGGATAAGCGTATCCAGTAGCCATATTGAAAAAGTCCTGTGCATCTTTACTTATTTTATTATTACAAGTAAACAACGAAAGATCAGTATAACGTTTAGCTGTTAATATATGATAGTTTCCTGTCCCGAAGTGAACATATGATTTCAACCCACTTCTTTCTCTTCTGATTACTAATGAAATTTTTGCGTGCGTTTTTAACTCGATAGAACCATAAACAACCTGAACTCCATATCTTTTTAAATGTCTTGCAACTTTTATATTGGCTTCTTCATCAAACCTTGCCTTTATTTCTAAAAGAGCTGTGACAGATTTTCCCTCTTCTGCTGCCTCTACTAGTGCTTCTATAATAGCATTATTCTCTTTTGCTGTTCTATATATCGTTTGTTTTATTACTAAAACTTTCTTATCTTTAGCTGCTTGTCTTAAAAATTTTACAACAACTTCAAAACTTTCATATGGATGATGAATTATCATATCTTTCTGTCTTATTGCAGAAAAAATATTATTTTTTGCATCTCTCACTCTTTCTGGAAATCTAGGCTCATATTCTTTCCACCTGTAATATGGAGATTCTTTAACAATGTCTGATACTGACGCACAATCTAATATGTTATTACTTGCAATTACATATTCTTTTTTTATTTTTAAAGTATTGACGATCATATTTCTAAGATCTAAGGGCATAGATCTGCTTACTTCTAAAATAATTACTCTTCCAAACCTTCTTTTTTTTAGTTGATTTTCAAAAGTAGTCACTAAATCTTCAGCCTCATCATTAAATTCTATATCGCTATCTCTAATAATCCTAAAGGCTCCAGATGAAAGATACTTATAGTCTGGAAATATTATATTAATAAATAAAATAATTAGTTGCTCTGTTCTAATGAAATGCCTTGATTTATTTATCTTTATAAACTTATTGAGCGTTCTAGGCACTGGAAGTACTACTTTTACTATCTTTTTATTCTTGTTGCTAGCTAATTTAAAAACCAAGCTTAGCCCTAAATTGGGGACAAAAGGAAAAGGATGTGCTGTATCAATAGCTAAAGGTGTAAGTAAAGCAAAAACTTCATTTTTAAAGTAATTCTTTAACCAATTTCTTTCAGGTAAGTTTAATGCATTATAACTCTTAATTTTTATATTTTTTTTATCAAGTTCACTAAGTAATTGTAACCAGCACTCATCCTGTTTTTTTTTTAACAATTTAGATTTCTCTATAACCTCTCTTAAACTTTCAGAAGGTAATGTTCCATCAATTGTTTCAATATAAATATTACTATCAACTTGACCTTTTAACCCAGCTACTCTTACCATAAAAAATTCGTCTAAATTAGATCCAGAAATTCCTAAAAAGTTTAATCTTTCTATTAAAGGGTTATTTTTATTATATGCCTCTTCTAGTACTCTTTTATTAAATTCTAGCCAAGATATTTCCCTATTTATATAGTTACTTTTTTTATTCATAAATAAACTTTGCTGAATGTATATATATCAAATATTGATATTTTTTTCTATTATTTCTCTAATCAAAGGGATTGTAATTTTTTTTTTTCTCTGCAAGGAAATTCTATTGGCATCATTAGCTAATTTATTTACTGCCATATAGGTCCTTTCAGTTCTCATCAAAATAAATTTTATAATATCCTCATTCAAGATAACTCCTTTATCTTTAAACAACTTATACAAGATCCCTTTTATTACATCATCCGTTGGCATTAGAATAAAAGCTTGCGGCAAAGTCGTTAATCTAGATTTTATATCTTTTAATCTGATATCAATTTCGCTGATCCTAAGTCTAGATGTAAGTAATAGTTTGCATTTTTTTTCACTTTTATAATTGAACAAATGAAGGAGAAAATGAAAATTAGAAACATTATGAAAATCTTCAATAGCTATATTTTCAGAGTCTAATAAGTTTTTATTTTCCTTGTCTATATCTTCACTCTTAACAATACTGCAAGAACTACTTTTTTGCCAAACTTTAACTAAATGAGATTTCCCAGATGACTTAGGTCCTACTATAATTAAGCCATTATTTTGCCAATTTGGATATTTATCTATCCATGTAATTG
>MDTB01164596.1_pt1 | contig 11955 bp, 12 predicted proteins | sample 811161 | NCBI WGS metagenome assembly MDTB01 (sample SAMN05326650, study PRJNA326480) | marine metagenome | isolation source: seawater | place: Mediterranean Sea | collected 2009 | reverse complement strand
CAGGGTTGTATACAATATTTCTTGATTTAATTTAGCAATTGTCTACTAATTTATTTTATGAGCTCACAAAATAGAACTAATATTCCTAACTCTTTAAACGAGCACTGGATGCCATTTACAGACAATAAAAGCTATAAAAAAAATCCAAGATTAATTACTGATGCAAAAGGTGTTTATCTAACAAACCATGAGGGTAAAAAAATGATTGATGCTAGTTCAGGACTATTCTGCAATCCCTTAGGTCATGGAAGAAAAGAAATTACTGAAGCTGTTTCAAAACAACTGGATAAATTAGATTACTGCCAACCTTTTAATCAAGGTTTTGGTGGTTCGTTTGAACTTGCAACAAGAATAGCCAAAAAGACTCCAGGAGATTTAAATAAAATTTTTTACACTATTTGCGGATCGACAGCAGTTGAAACTGCAATTAAAATTGCCATAGCTTTTCATAAGGCAAAAGGGCATGGTCATAGATTTAGATTTGTAGGACGTGAAAGAGGTTACCATGGTATGAATATTGGAGCTACTACCGTTGGAGGAATGATTAATAATGTAAAAACATTTGCAAGCGTTCTTATGCCGGGTGTTCAGCACATGAGACATACCCATTTACCTGAACATAAATTTGTAAAAGGACAACCTGAAACTGGTGCTGAAATGGCTGAGGACTTAGAGAGAATAGCAATGAATTTTGGGGGTGAAAATATTGCAGCTTGTATAGTTGAACCGATAGCTGGGTCCACTGGAACTTTAGTTCCTCCAAAAGGATATCTTAAACGTCTAAGAGAGATTTGTGACAAACATGGAATACTCTTAATATTTGATGAAGTTATAACTGGTTGGGGAAGAACAGGATCTGCTTTTGGTGCTCAAGAGTTTGGAGTAACACCAGACATAATGACAATGGCTAAAGCTACAACTAATGGAGTTGTTCCTATGGGGGTTGTTGCTGTCAAAGATGTAATTTACGATACCGTTACAGATGCTTCCTCGGCTCCTGAAGGAGCACCAGAGTTATTTCATGGATATACTTATTCTGGAATTCCTGTAGCTGTTGCTGCAGCCTTAGCAGTTCAAGATATTTTCGATAAAGAAGATATTTTTAAAAGAGCAAAAGAATTATCACCATATTTTCAAGATGGATTACAGACCTTAAAAGATCTTAAAGTAGTTAAAAGTATAAGAGGTTACGGAATGATGGGTGGAATAGATATTGAAATGAAAGATAAACCAGGTAAAGCTGGTTTTCAAACTTTTAAACATTGCTATGATGCAGGTGTAAATTTTAAATCTACCGGAGATACTTTAATTATAGCCCCACAATTTATATGTGAAAAAAAACATATAGATGAAATTATAGACAAATTAAGAACAGGCATTTCTAACTACGCAAATTCATAAATGATAATTGGTGTACCTAAAGAGATAAAGCTTCAAGAGCATAGAATTGGCCTTACGCCAGAAAGCGCTAAAGTTTTAACTGATAAAGGGCACAAAGTATTAATAGAAAATAATGGAGGTTTTGAAGCAGGATTTACTAACGAAAATTATGAAAAAGTTGGTGCAATTATTATAGAAAAACCTGAAAAAATATATCGTGAAGCTGAGCTAATTGTAAAAGTTAAAGAACCTCAAATGAGTGAAGTAAAAATGATAAAAGAAAATCAAATTATCTATACTTATTTACATTTAGCAGCCGCAAAAGAGTTGACAGAAGGCTTAGTAAAATCAAAATCTATATGTATAGCTTATGAAACAGTTACCGATGACAAAGGTCGTTTACCATTACTAGCTCCAATGAGTGCAGTTGCTGGTAGAATGTCAATTCAAGCTGGTGCTCATTCGTTAGAAAAAAATCAAAAAGGTAGAGGCCTTTTGTTAGGTGGTGCTCCTGGTGTTGAACCTGCCAATGTAGTTATATTAGGCGGTGGTGTAGTAGGAGAAAATGCTGCCATTATTGCAACTGGTATGAGAGGAAAAGTTTATGTTGTCGATAAATCTGAAACAAGGTTAAAAGAATTACATGAAATGTTCGGAGATAAAATTATTCCGTCTCAAAGTGATAAAATAGATTTAGAAAAACTTATAGCAGATTGTGATTTATTAGTCGGAGGAGTTTTGATACCTGGAGCAGAAGCTCCAAAACTAATAACAAAACAAATGATAAAATCAATGAAAAGAGGTTCGGTTGTAGTAGATGTTGCAATAGATCAAGGTGGGTGTGTAGAAACCAGCAAACCGACAACACATGCCAATCCAACTTTTATTGTTGATGATGTAGTTCATTATTGTGTAGCTAATATGCCAGGTGGCGTTCCTAGAACATCTACTATGGCTTTAAATAAAGCAACATTACCTCTATTGATTAAACTAGCAGATACAGGATACAAGAAAACACTAAAAGAAAACAAAAATTATTTAGCTGGATTAAATATTTTTAAAGGCCAAATAACATATAAAGGTGTTGCTGATGCTTTTAACTTTAAATATATCCCGCCAGAAAACATTTTATAGAGATAATTGTCTTTATAAAATTGCAAAGTATTAATTGATAAAAATGAAAAAACTTATTATCAAATTAACAATTTTTCTAGGATTTATATCCTTTACAAATATATTATATGCAGACAGTAGTGAATTTAATCTTTGGCTAAAAGATTTTAAAATTGTTGCTTTAGAAAAAGGAATTTCAAAAAAAACAATTTCTTTAATATTGGATGATGCTGTTTTTTTAGACAAAGTAATTATATATGATAATAGACAACCAGAGTTTTTTGAAAAAACAAAAACATACATTGGTAAACGGGCAACAGATCGTGCGACTAAAGAAGCTAAAAAAAAATATTTAGTGAATAAAAATATTTTTGATAAAGTAGAAAAAGAATTCAAAGTAGAAAAAGAAATACTTTTAGCCTTGTGGAGTACCGAAACCAATTATGGAAGAAATCTCGGAAAAATGGATATAGTATCTTCACTTGCTACTTTAAGTTTTGATAAAAGAAGAAGTGCTTTTTTCACTGAACAATTATTAATACTCTTAGAATTAGTTGACAAAAAAATAATACAAAAAGAAATGCTTTATGGTTCCTGGGCTGGGGCTTTAGGAAATTTTCAATTTATGCCTTCTTCTATTAAAAGATATGGAATTGATTATGACAAAGATGGCAAAATTGACTTAAAAAAATCAAATTCTGATGCAATAGCTTCAGCTGCTAACTATATAAATAAAATGGGCTGGAAATACAAAAAAGGATGTTTTCGAGAAGTTAAATTTAATAAGGAAGTAAATAAAATTTTATTTAATCATTCTGCAAGAAACATTAAGAATAAAAAAAATATAAAATTTTGGTTATCAAATGGAATAACACCATTAGACAATGAAAAGTTCGATAATTTGAAAGAAAAAGTTGCATTAGTTTTACCTGACGGAGACTTATCGTCACCAAAATATTTAGTTTTTGAAAACTATGAATTAATTCTAAAATGGAATAGATCTTTAAGATTTGGTCTTTCAGTATGTACTTTATCAAAGGCTATTAAAAATGAGATTTAGTTTAATTATGCTGCTTCTATTAACTTCATGTGCTGACTACTCAGTACAAAAAAAATTTTCAACTCCTTATACCAGTAAAGGATTTGCTTATATATCTAACTCAGATAATAACATTTTAGATAATAAATTTGTAGTTTCAGTAGTAAACATAAAAACAAACAAAAAAATAAGAATATCTAATCCAGAAAATAATAAATTTATAGAATTAAAAAACTCAAAAAAGAGTTATGATAATTTTTATAAAGCTTTAATATCACCAATAGTAGCATCAGAATTAGAGCTAGATCCTGAATTTCCTTACATAGAAGTAACAGAAATTAAAAAAAATAAATCTTTTATTGCTGAAAAAGCGATTACTGATATTGCTGAAAAAAAAATAGCAAATAACGCTCCCATAGAGAAAATTAATATAAATAATATATCTAGAAATAAGGATTCAAAAAAAAAGAAATTAAGAACATATTTTATTATCATTGCTGATTTTTACTCTTTAAAATCTGCTAAATCACTAAAGGATAGATTAGTTAATGATAAAACTGTAAAAAATTCTAAACTTCTATCTATAAAAGAAAAAAACTCAAAGAATTATGAGTTATTTATGGGTCCATATAAGACTATTAATAATTTAAAAAATGATTACATTGCATTAATAGAATCAGGATTTGAAGATTTGGATATAAAAAACAATGAATAAAAAAATTTTAATATTTATTTTTACAATTTTTTTCTCAACTAGTTCGTTGGCAAGTCCAAAAATTTCTGCCAAAACAGCTATTTTGATTGACTATCACACAGATGAAATTCTTTACGAGCTGGAGGCTGATTTTAGTATTTATCCAGCATCTATGACTAAGATAATGACAGCTATTATTGCTTTTGATTTATTAAAAACTGGTAAGTTAAATTTAGATGATAAAGTTACTATTTCGGAAAAAGCATGGCGTATGTCACAATCAGGGTATTCCTCTATGTTTATAATGGTAAACGATGAAATTTCAATTGAAGATTTATTAAGAGGCATAATAGTTGCATCTGGAAATGATGCATGCGTTGCTCTTGCAGAAGGTATAGCTGGAACAGAGGAGAATTTTGCTGAATTAATGAATGAAAAAGCTAGAGAAATTGGAATGCCGAATACTAATTTTGCAAATGCTTCAGGCATTAATAATCCTGATAATTACTCGACCGTAAGAGATATAGCAAAAATGTCAAAACATTTAATAGAAAACTATCCAGTTTATTATGAGTATTTTAAAGAAAAAGAATTTACCTGGGACAGAACAGGAGGGGATCCAATAAAACAAAATAATAGAAATCCTTTGTTATTTAAAAACCTGGGCGCAGATGGTATAAAAACTGGACACTTAGCGGTAGAAGGCTACTCTTTAGCAAGTTCAATCCAAAAAAATGATCGCAGACTAATAGCAGTTGGAAGTGGATTTAAAACAAAATCTGCAAGGTCAAAACAATCAATCAAACTTTTATCTTGGGGCTTAACTCACACAGAAACATTTATGATATCAAAAAAGAATGAGACTTTTTTTGATATTAAAACATGGTTAGGAAAAAATAATTTTGTTAAAGGAATAACCAAAGAAGATATATTTATTACTATTAATAAAAAAGACATTAGAAACTTTAATGTTTTTCTAGAATATAAAGGCCCAGTTCAAGCTCCTATAAAACAAGGAGAAGAAATAGCCCAAATTAAGATTTTAAATAAAAAAGAAATAATCAAAACAGTTCCCGTCTATGCTTCTGAGAAAGTTAAAAAAGTTAACTTTTTACTTAGCCTCTTTACTTCTCTTAATTATATGATTTGGGGCGATGTTTAAAAAAAGATTTTATTTTATAGTTTTTGAAGGAATTGAGGGAACAGGCAAAAGCTATCAAATTAATAAACTTTATAAAAACCTAATTAAACACAATTTTAAGATAATTAAAACTCGAGAGCCAGGTGGTTCTAAGACAGCCGAAAAAATAAGAAATTTAATTTTTTCTGGTAAATTTGATAAAATCACAGACTTTTATCTTTTAAATGCTGCAAGAAATGAGCATGTAATAAATACTATTGAACCAGCTAAAAAAGATAAAAAAATTGTATTATGTGATCGTTTTACTGACTCAACATTTGCATATCAAGTGGCTGGGAACAAAATTAGTAAAAATATTAACAAAATTAATCAAAACTACATAACTAAGAATATTAAACCAGATTTAACTATAATTCTTAAATCTAATAATTCGATTATTGTCAAAAGATTGAAAAAAAGAAAAAAAAATAATAAATTTGACAAATTAAAGTTTAGTTTTTACGGCAAAGCACAAAATGCATTTCTAAAATTAGCAAAAAAAAATAAAAGAAAATATGTTATTTTTGACTCCTCAAAAAATGATAATAAATTAGAAAAAATCATATTAAGTTATGTATTAAAAAAATTGAGTAAATAAAATAATGTTATTGAAAGAAAATATAAATCCAATAAATTCACTTAAGCTTATTTCACATGAAAAAATACTAAATGAATTAGTCCAGCTTTATCAAATCAAAAAACTGCCAAAGGTGATGATGTTCACTGGTAATAAAGGGATTGGAAAATTTACTCTAATAAATCATTTTTTAAATTATATTTTTTCCATTAATGAAAAAACAAAATATAATCTTAATGATCAATCAATAAATAAAGATTCTTTATTTTATAAAAGTACAATTAATAAAACTTGTGAAAATGTCGTTTATATTAAAGAAGAGGATAATAAAAAAATAAAAATTGAAAATATACGAAATTTAAAATCATTATTAATCAAGAAGAGTTTTAATAATCAATCAAGATTTATAATTATAGATGATGTTGAATTTTTAAATTTAAATTCTGTTAATGCCCTTTTAAAATCATTGGAAGAACCATCTGATAATAATTATTTTATTCTAATTAATAACAAGCAAAGGGAACTAATTGAAACTATTTCATCTCGTTGTTTAAAAACGAATATATATATTAACAAAGATGATAAATCTAAAATTATAAGTTATTTGATTAAATTACATTCTATAGATCCTATTATAGATTGGAAAAATACCGACATTTCACCAGGTTTATTTATAATTTTTAATCAAATTTGTATTGATTATTCTATTGATCCAAAGAATAATATTTCATTGAATCTTTCTAAACTTTTTGATCTGTACCAAAAAGAAAAAAGTCAAATAATTATTAAATTTATGCTTTATTTAGTGGATATATTTTTTCTTAAATTAATTGAAAAAAATAATAAGAAGTTAGAAAATGTATTAAATACTAAGTCTCATATTGTTAATAATATTTATGATTTTGCAAATTTTAATTTAAATATAAATTCGACAATTAATTCTATTAATGTAAAATTATTAAATGTCTGATAAAAGTTTTTACATTACTACACCGATATATTATCCTTCAGGAAAGCCACATATGGGCCACGCATATTCGAGTATTGTAGCTGATGTATTTGCCAGATTTAAAAGACTAGAAGGTTATGATGTATTTTTTTTGACTGGTACAGATGAACACGGTTTAAAAATTCAAAGAGAAGCTGAAAAAAACAAAAAAGACCCAAAAACATTTTGTGACGAATTATCGAAAACCTTTAAAAATTTATCAAATACACTTAACTTATCTAATGATGACTTTATACGCACAACAGAAAAAAGACATTATAAATCTGTTGAAGAAATATGGAATAAATTAGTTAATTCAGGGGATATTTATTTAGATAAATATAGTGGATGGTATTCTATTTCTGATGAAGCTTACTATGACGAAGATGAAATAGAAACTGTTAATGGAAAAAAAATATCCAAATCATCTGGTTCTTCCGTTGATTGGGTTGAAGAAGAATCTTATTTTTTTAAATTATCTTCTTGGTCGGATAAATTATTAAAACATTACAAAGATAATGAAAATTTTATATTACCTAATTCTAGAAAAAATGAGGTTATAAATTTTGTAAAAAAAGGTTTAAAAGATCTTTCTATAAGCAGAACTTCCTTTTCTTGGGGCATACCAGTCCCCAAGAATAACAAGCATGTTATTTATGTATGGTTAGATGCTTTAACTAATTACATAAGCGCTTTAAATTTTCCAGACACCAATGACAAAAACTTTAAAAAATTTTGGCCAGCTTCAATTCATATAATTGGTAAAGATATTTTAAGGTTCCACGCGATATATTGGCCTGCGTTTCTTTTAGCAGCTAAATTAAAATTACCTAAAAGAATATTCAGTCATGGCTGGATATTAGCTGATGATAAAAAAATGTCTAAATCACTCGGCAATATCTTAGATCCTCTAGATATTATAAAGAATTATGGAATAGATCAATTAAGATATTACTTAGTTAAGGAAGTTTCTTTAGGAAATGATGGCAGTATCTCCATGGAGAATTTAAAAAATTGTATAAATAATGATTTAGCAAATAATTATGGAAACTTATGTCAAAGAGTTTTTACATTTTTAAAAAAAAATTGTTCAAATTCAATTCCTGTTGGAAAAGATCTTAATTCTAATGATTTTAAACTATTAGACGAAATAAAGAAAAATACACCAAAACTTATTGAATTAATGAACTATCAAGATTTAAACGAATATATCAAAATGGTAGTAAGCTTTGCGTTTGACGCAAACAAATATTTTAATGATTCGGAACCATGGGCAGTAAAAAAAAAAGATATAAAAAGAATGGAAACAATATTATACACAATATCTGTACAAATTAAAAATATTAGTATTCTATTAAATCCTATAATACCTATAGCTACAAATAAAGTTTTAGATACATTGAACATCGAAAAAAAAGATAGGGTAATTACAAATATTACAAATTTTAATGGTTTTGTTTTAAATAAAAAATTAAAAGATATAGATATTCTATTTAATAAAATTGAAAATGATAATTGATTCACATTGCCACTTAAATTATGAACCTATGTTTTTATCTCTCGAGAAGACTATTGAGAGGGCAAATAATAACGGCGTCAAATATATGTTAACTATATCAACTGAAGATAAACATTATGAAAACATTATAAAAATAGTTAATGAATATAGTTCTGTATATGGAACTTATGGTATTCATCCACATGAAGCAAAAAACCATACTCAAATTAAAACTAAAGACATATTAATAAATATAAAAAAAAAGTAAAAAAATTATTGGTATTGGGGAAACTGGTTTAGATTTTTTTTACAATCATTCTGATAGGAAAAATCAAATTTCACTTTTTAAAGAACATATTGAAGCGTCACAATTTTCTGGATTGCCATTGATAGTTCACACAAGGTCTGCTGAAAATGATACTTTTGAAATTTTAAAAGAAGCAGTGAATAGAAAAAATTTAAAAATTTTGATACATTGTTTTACTGGAACTAAAGAATTTGCATTTAAACTTCTTGATCTAGGTGCTTACATTTCTGCCAGTGGGGTTGTTACTTTTAAAAAATCAAAAGATCTAGCTCAAACATTTAAAGAAATCCCAACTTCAAGGATTCTTGTTGAAACAGACTCTCCATATTTAGCACCAGAACCTATGAGAGGTAAATCAAATGAACCGAGTTATATCAAACATACAGTAAAATTTTTATCAAATTTGAAAAACTTAAATTACGAAGAATTTTCTAATATCACTAGTCAGAACTTTTTTAATCTTTTTGGTAAATTAAATTGAAAAATAAATTTATTATTTTGGGATGTGGAAGTTCTCTTGGATCTCCCTGGATTACAAATTATTGGGGAAAATGTAATAAAAAAAATAACAAAAATTTTAGAACAAGATGTTGTGCGTATTTTAAGTACGATAATATTTCTGTTTTGATAGATACTTCTCCAGATTTAAAAAATCAAATATTGATTAATAAAATTAAAGATATTGATGCAGTTATGTATACACACGAACATGCCGATCAATCCTCAGGTATATTTGAGTTAAGACCATTTTTTTGGAGAAATGGAAAAAAAATAAATATTTATGGAAGTAAAAAAACTATTAAAGCTTTAAATATAAAATATGATTTTTGTTTTGTTCCTAAGCAAGGCTATAAACCAATACTAAAAGACAATATAATTAGGGAAAATTTTAAAATTAAAAAAAATAATAGGCATATCAAGATAAAATCTTTTGAAGTTCAGCATGGACAAATAAAAGCAACTGCTTATGTATTTAATAAAGTAGCTTATATTAGCGATTGTAATTTTATAGCAGATAATCAGCTTAAGTTTCTGCAGAATTTAAATTATCTAGTAATTGATTGTTTGAGAGTTAATAAACATCCTGGGCATTTTAATATAGAAGATGCTCTTTTATTAACAAAAAAAATTAGGCCAAAAAAAACAATCTTGACAAATTTACATGTTGATTTGGATTATAAAAAGTTAAAAAAAATGCTTCCAAAGAATATTATTCCTGCATTTGATGGTTTAACTTTTAACTTTTGATCTCTTTTTCAATCGCTTTTATAAATTTTTTTGAGGATGGATTTGTAATTGAACCAAACGTATTTGAAACTTTACCTTCTTTATTAATAATAATTTTGTGAAAATTCCACTTTGGTATTGCTCCTAAACCATAATTTTTTTTGGCCCAAATATAAAAGGGGTGAGCATTAGAACCAATTACTTTTGATTTTTCAGTAATAGGAAAGTTTATGCCAAAATTTGTTTCACAAAAATCTTTAATATTTTTATTTGTACCAGGTTCTTGTTTAAAATCATTTGTCGGTACACCAACAATTATAAGTCCATTTTTATTGTAGGTGTCCCATAATTTTTGTAAGTCTTTGTATTGATTTGTAAAACCACACCTACTTGCAACATTTACTACTAATATTACTTTATCCTTATAATCTTTTAAATTAATTGTTTCACTATCTATACTTTTGAAAGAAAAGTCATAAACTAGTTTGTCGTACTGAGCATTTGCGTTATTTAAAAAATTAAACATTATCAAAAATATTAAAATTTTTTTCATTTATACTTATGTATAACCTTCATAGCTGCATTGAAAGGTAATTTTATGCATTCTATTCTATTTTGGTATTTATTAGTAAAAAGTTTTTTAAATGACTTAAGTTTCTTGTTAGAAATTATATCGTCCAAATTGTTACTAAAATCCTTAATTCTTAAATTTTTAATAGATTTAGATAATAAACTAGCTGAAGCTTGACAAAAAATACAAGACTCCGTCTCATAATACATCTTTAAAACTTTTTCTTTAAGAAATATTAGCTCAACTGTAATTTTATCTCCGCAATAGGAATTTTTACTGGTAGCGATATATTTAGATTTTTTTTTGATACCATAATTTTTAGTATCGTTAGCGATTTTTAATATTTGTTGAGTAATCATTTCTTTTTAGTAGATAGTACTAGTAAGAAATAACCTGTCAATGTAGCCAAAAGTGAACCTGATAATACACCAATTTTTACCCCATCTAAATATTGTTCAGCATTAGCAAAAGCAAGATTTCCCACAAACAAGCTCATTGTAAAACCAATTCCTGTTAAAATTGAAACAGCATAAAAAGATACCCAATTTGAATTGTTTGGTTTTTGTGCGAGATTAAATCTTACAGATAGATAAGAAAATAAAAATACTCCAATTTGTTTACCAAAAAACAGACCACACAATATACCAAGAGGGACAGGATCCATTAATGATTGCAGGTTTACCCCTTCTAATGAAACTCCAGCATTCGCAAAAGCAAATAAAGGCATAATTCCAAAAGCTACGTATGGAGAAATTTTATGTTCTAAATTTAATAATAATGATTTCTTGGCATTTTTTTTATTATGAGGAATTGATAATGCCAAAAGTACACCTGAAATTGTAGCATGTATTCCTGATTGATGTGTAAAGTCCCACAAAAACAGTCCAACTATGAGGTAAGGGAAAAAACTTTTAATATTAGTCTTATTTAATATAAACAAAAATAATAATGCTACTAGCATTAAAAGTAAGTATACAACTTGAATTTTTCCTGAATAAAAGAAAGCTATTATAACTATTGCCCCTAAATCATCAATAATAGCTAAAGCAGTTAAAAAAACTTTTAGTGATAAGGGCACTCTTTTTCCTAACAATGAGAGCACTCCTAATGAAAAAGCAATATCAGTTGCAGAAGGAATAGCCCAACCATTTAAAGTTTCTGGATTTTTTATATTAATTAAAATGTAAACTAATGCAGGTATTACCATTCCACCAACTGCACCGATTATAGGTAGCATTGCTTGTTTTGGATTAGATAGTTCACCTTGAACAAATTCTCTTTTGATTTCTAAAGAAACTAAAAAAAAGAAGACCGTCATCAACACGTCATTGATCCAATGTAAAACACTTAATTTTAATTTAAAACTATAAAATCCAATGCT
>MDTB01025449.1_pt1 | contig 11955 bp, 15 predicted proteins | sample 811161 | NCBI WGS metagenome assembly MDTB01 (sample SAMN05326650, study PRJNA326480) | marine metagenome | isolation source: seawater | place: Mediterranean Sea | collected 2009 | reverse complement strand
GGATGTTATCAAATGGTCAGGTAGTTACCACATTGCTTGGCACAGATATAACAGTAACTATTAACGCGACAGGAGTATATATTGATAATGCATTGGTTACAGTTGCTGATTTAGTGGCAGATAATGGAGTTGTTCATGTAATTGATGCTGTATTATTGCCACCTAAAGATTGTAAAGGTATTTTTAACGGAACAGCTCTTATTGATACTTGTGGTACATGTCATCAAGCGTATGTATATAATTTTATTACATATCAAGTAACATTTGTAGATAATGCAAATTCATTGATAGTTGGTGTTGATTATGATCCTTCAACTGAGACAGTTGTACTAGCTGATGATGTTAACAATCCTTACTGGAATGATTGTTCAAATACTGTTTATGATATAGTTGCTAATTCTAATGATCATACAACTTTAAAGACTGCCATTTCTGCGTGTTCTTTAGATGGTGCATTGTCGGGTCCTGGTCCGTTTACGTTATTTGCACCAACTGATGCTGCTTTCAATAATTTGCCAGCCGGTACTGTAACAGCTTTATTAAATGATATTCCACAGTTAACAGATATTTTAAAGCATCATGTTGTAACAGATAGTGTAATGTCAGGGATGTTATCAAATGGTCAGGTAGTTACCACATTGCTTGGCACAGATATAACAGTAACTATTAACGCGACAGGAGTATACATTGATAATGCATTGGTTACAGTTGCTGATTTAGTGGCAGATAATGGAGTTGTTCATGTAATTGATGCTGTATTGCTACCAAATACTACATCTGTTAATGACTATAATTTAATTGGTGAATCAAAAATGTATTTATACTCCACTAATATTTTAGGAAAAAAGATCTCTAGAAATATAAAGAATCAGTTAATAATAGATGTTTATAATGATGGATCAGTAATAAAACGTTTTAATAATCGATAATAAATTAAGGTGAGGGACATAATCTATGTTAGTTTGTCGTAAACTATTGAAAAATAATACAAGTTTTTAAAAAAATAGTCCCTCATCTTTATTATCATAATTTTTATTTGTAATGTTTAAACAAGAAAAATGTGTTCCTTGTCAAGGCGGTATACCACCTTTGAGAGGTAATGAAATTAAAAAATATCAAAAACTTATAAGTGGAGAGTGGTTAGTTGATAATGATACTAAATTGATAAAAGAGTTTACATTTACTAGTTATTCTAGTGCGGTAAAATTTGTAAACTTAATTGCAGATTTGGCTGAGGATCAGGGCCACCATCCTTACATACACTTAAACTATAAATTAGTCCAAGTTATTCTTTTTACTCATAAGATAAATGGATTGCACGAGAATGACTTTTTAATGGCTAGCAAAATCGATAATTTAAATGAAAAATATATTAATAGTAGGTTCTAATAGCGCTGCAGCTAAGAGACTTGTTGATGATTATAAAAATGATTATAATTTTATAAGGCTAAGTCGTAATGAAGAGGAAAGTGACGTTAATAATTTCAATATTTTAAATACTGATACTTATTATAAAAGTGAGTTAAAATATGATGGTTTAGTATACTTTCCAGGTTCAATTAATTTAAAGCCTTTTAAAAATTTAAAAATTGAAGAGTTTTACAGTGATATTGATATAAATGTTATTGGATTAATTAAAATCCTTAAATTTTATCAACCTTTTTTTAATAGTGGTTCGTCACTAGTTTTTATAAGTTCGCTGGCAAGTAAAGTTGGTATGCCCTTTCATTCGTCAGTTTCACTTGCAAAATCTGCAATTATCGGACTCTGTATTTCTTTGGCTGCTGAATTTGCACCTCATTTTCGGGTAAATTGTATTTCTCCATCACTTTTTAAGAGCAATATGGCATCTCGTTTTTTAAGAAATTCTCAAATGGAAGAAAAAATAAAAAATAAAAATCCACTGCAAAAAATAGGAGAGCCCGAAGATATAGCAAAACTTTTAAACTTTCTACTTTCAGATGATTCAAAATGGATAACGGGGCAAAATATTTCGATTGATGGAGGTATGTCAACATTAAAATTGTAAATTGTTATGATTGAGGTTGTTGTAAATGATTTAATGCAGTCAAATTATAGATATTTTTTACAAGAGCAAACCGGTAAAAATTTTCATTTAGAATTCAACCCTCAACTTACTCCTTCTGAAATGCTTTCATTAGGCGTTTTTGGAGGGAAGTATATGAGCGACTGTACTAAGGAATTTCCTAGTTCTTGGTTTGTGGATGCAAAATTGTCTCCAAAGTTTAAAAATATAGACTTGAATTTTTTTAAGATTGATGCCTCTTTACCACTAAAACATTGGGTTGATAAGGGCTGGATATTCGACGACGATCCAAGGGGATGGTTTCAATGGTACTGTAGATATTATATGGGTAGAAGGATTCCTAATGAGGATTATAGACAGATTAAGAGATGGAAGGCAATTAGAAGACACCTTGGTGCAGTTGTTAAAAATTGCAAAAGAAAAGATCTATCCTGCAGGAAAAAACAAAGACAAGCATTATTACATTGGGCTTATGATTCTAGATTAATATAACATTTATAATTATGTATTTTGATAAAAAAGATATTGCAAAGCTAGAAAAGTATAAGAAAATCAATTTAATGAATTCTATTACTGGAATTAAACCCGCAATTTTAGTAGGCACTAAAAGCTTAGAGAATGTGACTAATTTGGCAATATTCAGCTCTATTGTTCATATATCAAGTAATCCTCCTTTACTAGGTTTTTTTCTACGTACTAATAAAAGGATTAGAAGAGATACTTTTGAAAATATTAAACAAAATAATAGTTATACTTTTAATCATGTAACTTCATCAATGGTTGATAGAGCACATCTCACCTCAGCTAAATTTGATAAAAACATTTCTGAATTTGATACTTGTAAATTTACAGAGGAATATATAGATGATATTGTAGCTCCTTTCGTAAAAGAGAGTAATGTTAAAATTGGCATGAGTTTAGCAGAAATTGTAGAAATGGATTGTACTGAATCTAAATTAATTATTGGTGAGATTATCTATATTTTAATTTCTAATGATTTTTTAGAAAATGATTTTAGCTTAAATTTAGAAAAATCAACTTCTATAAGTGTATGTGGTTTAAATCATTATTACAAAAATAAAAAGGATCTTTCACTGCCTTATCCCCAAATTCTTAATAACGTTAAAACTAAATAATGATGAATTTAGGTTATGCATGTATAAATACAACTCTTGCTAATGAAACACCTCGAATTACAACTAACCGAGGTATGATAAAAAAAACTTTTTTAGAAAAGGGTTTAGAACATGCGGGCGATCTTTCTTTTTTTAATGTTTCAGATTTGTTAGTTATATTAAGATGGAATATTAAAAATAATATTAGATTTTTCAGAGTATCCTCTGATATTTTTCCGTGGGCTAATCATTACAATATTAAAACACTTCCTCAATATAAAAAGATTAAAGATGTACTTGATGAAATAGGCCATTATGTTAAAAATAATAGTATTCGTTTAACATTTCATCCTGGCCCTTTTAATGTATTGACTTCACCAAAAGAGTCCGTTATTGAAAATACAATTAAGGATTTAGAAATGCATGGTACTATATGTGATATGTTAGGCTTAAGTAAAACACCATTTAATAAGATTAACATTCATTGTAATGGAGTATATGGTGATAAGAAATCTGCAATGGATAGATTTTGTTCAAATTTTGAATTGCTATCTAATTCTGTGAAGAAAAGATTAACTATAGAAAACGATGATAAGTCATCAATGTATTCCGTTAAAGATTTAATGTATATACATGAAAGAATAGGAATTCCTATAGTTTTTGATTTTCACCATCACAAGTTTTGTAATGGAGGAATTTCTGAGAAAGAGGCTTTAGCGTTAGCTATTTCAACTTGGCCTAAAAACATAAGACCTGTAGTGCATTATTCAGAATCTAAAGCTGATCATGAATTAGATGTTAAGGTTAAAGCACAAGCTCACTCAGACTATATAAAAAAATTGCCAAACACTTACGGGTACGATCTAGATTTAATGGTTGAGGCTAAAGCTAAGGAGCTATCAATACTTCCTTTTTTAAATTAAAAAATGACGACTTGCAAATTAATAAATAAAACAACTAAAAGTAGAGTCAATAATGAAAGTGCTGGTACTGACTTTATTATTGGATCATTAACCTTAAAATGCATTATGATAGCACCAATCATTAATAAGCTCAGCATCATATATGCATATATATTGATTTGATTAGCCCATATACCAATAATTAACAAAAGCGCTAAAGTGATTTTAAATATACCAGTTAAATACATAAACCAAGTAGGTAAACCATATACTTTAAACTCATCTTTCATAGAATTTGCGTTCCCTCCTCTATACTTAGTTTTTTTGTTAAAGCGAAACAACCATACATTTAGTAATGTAAGAGCAATAATTAAATTAATTAAAGTAGTAGCTAAAACCATTTTACAAAAATAATAAATAAATTAAATTGACAATGTTCGGATTATTTAAGAAAAAGACAGAAAAAGAAAAATTATTAATTCTTTATAATAAGAAAAAAAAAGAGGCTTTTGAATTGTCTAAAATTGACAGAAGAAAAAGTGATGAAAAAGAAAAAGAAGCAAGTGATATTTTACAACAGATTGATCGAATCGAAAAGAGTAGTATAAATAATTTATCAAAAAAATAAATTCATGTTTTATAAGTTACTTATTTTTATCTCGGCTTTTTCCTTTATATATTATTCTATAAGATCAATTTACTCTAAAAGGATGAAAAGTGAATTTTCAAGATGGGGTTTTAATAAGTTAAGATTATTTATATCTTTTTTACAGTTTTTTGCTGCAGTTGCTTTAATTTTTGGTTTTTATAATATAAATTTATTAGTTGTGGCATCATTTTTTTTGTTGATAATGATGATATGCGCAATTATTGTTAGAGTTAAAATTAATGATACATTAACCGAAACCTTACCAGCTATTTTTTTTGCTATTTTAAATTTTATTATTTTTTATTTTGCTTTTTTACAAATATGACTAAAGTTTAGAAATTTCATTTAATAAAATATACTATGATTAGGTTTTTTTGGAAATATAGACGCTTAAACTTTATAGTAATATTTGTTTTTTTATTCTTTTGCATCTATAGCTTTGATAGTTTTAAAGTCTATTTTGATAGTGAGCGAATTATTGAATTGGTAGATATTGAGGAAGATATAATTGAAAAATCTATTGATGATAGAAACTTGTTGTTAATAGGAGTAGAACTAAATGACAGTCTTTCCTTTCCGTTAATATTGCAACTTGATAACATAATTAATAATTTGCAGAAGAACCAACATGTTAGATCTGTTAGAAGTCTTTTAAATGAAAAAGTAATTGTTAATCAGTTAATTCCAATTCCAATAAAATTATTTAGATTTGATAGTAAAGCTAATTTTAATACTTCATTATTACGAATTCAACAATATCCTAGTCGCTTTGCAACAAAGGACTTTAAAAGTTTGCTTTTAGTAGTAAAGTGTCAGGATTTAGATTCTGAGTCAAAAAATATAAATTTTTTTGATTTTCTAGATGAGCAATTCATAGACTTTCCACTAAAAAATATAAATATTACAGGTCAAGTTAAATCAGAGATATATATGAAAAAATATATTTTACATGAGTTGATGGTTTTTATTTTATTTAGTTCTGTTATTTGTAGTCTGGTCTTATTTTATTTTCTTAGAAATTATAAACTGATATTTATTTGTCTTTTTTCAATATTTATTTCTATTACTTTTTGCTTTTCAATATCTAATTTTATGTTTGGAGGTGTAGAATTGGTAATGATTATTATCCCCGCAATTATATTTATTATAAATATTTCTGATTATATGCATTTATTGAATATTCAAAATCCCTCTAATTTAGGATATAAATTATTTTATAATCAGTTAAATAATATAGGTAAACCAGTTTTTCTTACATCACTTACTACTGCAATTGGATTTCTTAGCTTTACATTTGGCTCATTTGAGCCATTAATGAGATTTGGTTTAGTCACAACATTATCTATTTTTCTTTGTTTATACGTTATCGTAACATTCTTTGCATTTATAATAGAATTTAATATGCTTGCTAAGAATACTAATGTGTTAAATCGAAAAAGTATTTCTTTTTATCTTAATTTATTAAATCCATATAAGAAATTATTTCTTGTACTTTTTGTAGTGTTTGCTTGTGTAGGTTTTATGAAATTTAAGGTAGATAATTATTTGACTGATGAACTTAATAATAAATCTGATTTATTTCAAGAGATTAGTTTTATTGAAGAAAAATTTGGTGGTGTAAAGCCTTTATCATTTACTTTATTAGACTCACTTAAAAATATTAAAGATCACATTAATTTTTTGGAATCAAATGATGTAAGTGTTGACTTGGTGTTTAATAAAAAAGATACAACTTTGATTAAAACTAGAATACGAGATATAGGAGCTTTACGTTCAAATATTTTATATAATAAAATTAATGAATACTCAAAAAATAATGGCATAACTATTATAATTGGTGGTGTTGGTTATTTATTTGATAAAATTAGTAATTCTTTGACTTATGAAGTTTTAGCTGGATTAATGCTAGCCATTTTAATTATAGGAATTATCTTCGTTTTTATAAATAATATTAATTATAAATATTTTGTAGTTTCATTAGTTCCAAATATTCTACCCTTGTTTAGTTGTTTAGGAATATTTGCTTTATTTGGTTTTTATCTTAGTCTTTCTAATGCATTTATTTTTGCTATAGTTTTTGGCTTGATTGTAGATGATTCTGTTCATATTATATCAGCATATAGTATTAGCAGAAGGAGAAATAAGTCCATACAAGAATCAATACAGCATTGTCAGGAAAATACATTTCATGCTGTAATTAAGACTACTTTTGTTATTATTGTATCGCTTTTCCCACTTTTATTTTCACAATTTACATCCATTAGTCAACTTGCATATATAACTATAACTGCAGCTATTATAGCGCTTATATTTGACATACTATTACTGCCTATTTTATTAGCAAAGTATATAAGATAGATCTCAAATCAAATTAGTATTAATACAGAATTTTTTTTAGTAAGTTTGATAAACAAAATTGAAATTTTAACATGAGATGGTTTTATTTATCATTTTTCTTTATTCTTTTCTCTTGTTCAAACTCGCTTGAGAGAACATATGATCCGTTTACACTAGAGAAGGATGTATTAGAAATTGAACAAATAATTTCTAAAGATGAGTTGTCTCAATTATTAGATTATATAAAATTGACATCATCTTTGGGTGTAGATATTCGTGGTAGAACATACAATGAATTGCTTAACGAAATTAAAAAATCAGAGTATAAGCAAAAAGAAATTGACAATAGTATTTTAATTCAAAATGTTCAAGAATTATTAAATGAACGATTAGAGGATGATAAATGTGATGAGTTTATTTCAGAAATACAAAGAAAAGGAATTCACAATCATAATACTGAGGAGCATGAACAGATAATTTGGGATGATGACTATTTTATAGACTATTAATAGATAAAATTTGAGTTGAATCTTAAATTGTATTATTAGTACAGCATGTTTGATTTTGACATTTACAAAATTGTAAATTATAGAAATGAAGAATGATTATTGCACCAGCAGGTATGTAAATAAAATTATTAGGTAACTGTATAATATTAACTGAGTGATTTAATATTGTAAATAATAATACTAACCATGAAGTCCAAAAAGTTTTTTTCAGCCAATTCTTAGTTATATTTTTAGTTATAAAAAATATCGCTACAAAAGATATAACTAGAAATAGGTAGTCAATCATTATCCACCATGTTGGGGCTTCAGAGCAGCAAGTAGCGGAGCATGCTTTTGCAATAAATAAAAAGGGTGTAGCTATGCAATGAATTGTACATAAAGCACTTGCAATTATTCCAATACTATCATATGGGACTAACACTTTGTTCATTTTGCAATTTTACTATTTTTTTAAAAAACGCAACCCATTTGCGTTTAGTTTTTTATTATATTTGTAATAAATTTTTTATATCATGCATGATTGTAAGTTAATTTTATCTCATCATGGAATTAGTAAAACTGAGTTTAGGACAGAATTATTGAATCTCTTTTACAAATCCAAAAAATCTTTTTCTGTGGAGTCTATTCTAGAAAGTTTTGTTAATTCAGTTAATAAAGCGACAATTTATAGAGCTTTAGATCATTTTGAAAGTAAGGGTTTGATACATAAAGTGCCAGATAAGAATGGTTTAAAAAAGTATGCATTATGTAGTAGTCATGAATGTGGTGTTGGTTCACATAATCATAACCATGGTCATTTTATATGTTTTAATTGTAATCAAACTTTTTGTTTAGATGAAATGAACATGCCTGAAATTACATGCTTAAAAGGATTTTACGTTAAAGAAATTAATCTTACCATTGAGGGATATTGTAATGATTGTGTAAAATAATTTTTATATGATTCAGTTAAAAAATATTCATAAGAAATTTAATGATAAGATTGCATTAAACAATTTATCTTTAGAGGTTAAATGTGGTGAGATATATGGTTTGTTAGGTGCTAATGGGGCGGGCAAATCTACAACGCTTAATTTACTTCTTGGGTTTTTAACTCCTGATGCAGGAGATATTAGGATGCTAGATATTAATGGTGGCTCTATAATTCATCGAGATAGAATTGGCTACATACCTGAAAATGTTAATCTTTATCCTTATTTAAGTGGTGTAGAGAATTTAGATTATTTTTCAAAACTTGCTGGGCTTAAATTTAATCTTGAACAATTGCATGCATTTCTTTTGGAATGTGGTTTAGAAGAAAATGCTTTTAATAAAAAAATTTCAGAATACTCAAAAGGCATGAGGCAAAAAGTTGGCATTGCGATAGCATACGCTAAAAATGCAAAAATATATCTTTTGGATGAGCCTGCTAGTGGATTAGATCCATTATCAAGTAATGAATTGTCTCTATTACTTAAAAAAATGAGTGAGAGAGGAGCTACAATACTTATGGCTTCACATGATATATTTAGAGTTCGTGAAACTTGTCATAAAATTGGAATTTTAAAAGATGGATGTTTAGTTAAAGAGATGTCTGCAGATGGTGTTAGCTCTATAGAATTAGAAAGTTTATATCTTGATTATATGAATACCTAAATGATCAATATTTTTTATAATGAATGGGTAGGATTTCTTAGAAATAAGTTATTTATTTTTTTTGCTATATTTTTTTCTTTACTGTTAATTATAGTGACATTTTTTGGAATCATTCAAAACAAGAAACAGATAAAAAGTCAAACGGATGCTCATAACCATATAAGACAACAGTGGGATACAATGGATTCTTCTAATCCACATAGTGCTGCCCATTTTGGCACTTATGCCTTTAAGCCTAATTCACTTCTTAATAGTTTAGATGAAGGAATTAACTCTGTAACTGGTGTTGTTTTACGTTTAGAAGGGCATAAGCAAAATGAAGTTGCTTTTTCAGAGTCTTCACAGTCATTAATTATCTCTAAATTTGGAAAATTTAAAGTATCTCTATTATTTCAATTTATTATTCCCTTATTTTTAATCTTTTTAGCTTTTAACATCTACACTTCTGAATTATCAACTGGCAGATTAAAACTCTTAATAATTCAAGGTAATAGTTTAAGTAAAATAGTTTTTGCTAAAATATTGAGTTTATTATCTTTAGCAACGATTTTGTTATTTCTTTCTATATTAATTCAGTTTTTTAATTTTAAACAGTTAGCAATAGATCAACTTTTAAGATTATCAGTCTTTTTTTTTAGTTATTTAGCATATTATTTTATTATTATTTCATTTACAGTATTACTTTCTTTAATGTTTAAGAATAATACTTCTGCATTATCTTTTACTATTATTACATGGTTATTATGGACGATCTTTTTACCCAAAACAATAGGTAATTTCACAGAGAATATGTCACCTCTTTCTAGCCGATTTGAACTTAAAGAAAAAATGAATCAAGATCGTTCTAAAGGCATAGACGGACATAATCCTTTTGATGAGAGGAAAGAAATTTTAGAGAAAGAGGTTTTAACAGAATATAATGTTGATAGTCTTTCTCAATTGCCTATTAATTTTGCTGGTATTTTAATGCAAGCAGATGAAGAGTTTGGAAATGAGGTTTGGGATAAGCATTATGGAGAGTTATATAAAAATCTTGAAACTCAAAAAAGATATTACCAGTTTAGTGGCTTTTTAAACCCATTTGCATCTTTACAGAGTTTAAGCATGGGCTCTTGTGGTACTGATTTGTTTCATCATTTAGATTTTTTAAATGAAGCAGAATTATATAGAAGGTATTTTGTCAAAACATTAAATGACGAATACGCTTTTGGAGGTTCTAAGACTGGAGATCGGGGTTGGAAAGCTAGTAATGATTTTTTTAGATCAATTAAAAATTTTAATTACCAAGAGGCAAGTTTTATGTCTATTGCTTATAAATATTTGATCGATATCTGTTGTCTTATTTTTTGGATGTTAACTATTATATGCTTAATAACTATTTTGTCAAGAAAGGAATTGTTATGATGAATTTAGATGTATTTAGATTTGAGTTTAAGCATTTTGTTAATAGTAAAGCAAAGATGTTCTCTTACTTGTTCTTTATGATATTATGCATTTTTTCAATTCATAATGGTTTTGAAATAATGCAAAAACAAATTGATACAATAGCAGATATTCGCGAAAAACAAGAGTTTGAAGTTTTACAAGTATTTAATTGGTTTGAAAACAAACAAAATGGACCAGTAGAAAAGCCATGGGTTAATATAGAGGATGCATTTTGGTCTATTAGATACACTCCTTCATACGTAGTAAAAACCCCTTCATTATTGTTCCCATTAGGCATTGGTCAATCTGAACAGTTTGGATTTTACAAGCAAATTACAAGGTGGAGCTCAACATATGATTCAGATATGGTTGAAGAGATTTCCAATTATGAGAGATTAATAAATGGTAATATAGATTTTTCTTTTCTTATTATCTTTTTACTTCCTATACTTATTATTATTCTTACATATAATATAAATGGTTTAGAGAAAGATTTAAATTTTCATAAGTTAATTTCTGTACAAAATCATCGAATAAATGCTTGGATAGTATATAGGCTGCTGTTTTATGTTTTGTTAGTTGTTTTTTCAATTGATATTTTAATTTTATCAACCGCATTTTTTTACAATATGTATTCTGATCTATCATCTATTTTTGCTATAATTGTTATAGCAAATCTGTATATTATATCATTTTGTTTAGTTTTTTATTTTATACTGAAAAACTGTACAAGTAGTAGCTCTACTGCATTTAAAATGATTAGTGTATGGTTAATATTTTGTGTGATAATTCCAGGATCTGTACATCAGTATGCTAGTTTTAAATATCCAGTTAATTATATGACAGACTTTTTAGACGTAAATAGAAAGCAAACTTATGACGTATTTAAATTAGATAATATAGATTTGTATGATATTTTAATGGAAATACATCCCGAGTTAATTGATACAGAAAAAGCTAAAAAGGATGTATTGGATAATCAAATAATTCGAAGAAGTATAAGTACGATTATTAATCAAATGAATCTTGATGCATCTAACCAAATTGAAATGCAGAATGAAGAAAAAAATCAATTAATAAGATCAAGTTATTTTTTTAACCCTATATCATTTGTGCAAAACCTCTGGAATTCTTGTACTGCTACTGATTATAATGCATATAGAGATTTTCGTTTAGAAATTCAAGAGGCAATAAATTTAAGAAATAAATTAATCGTGATAGAACTATGGAAAGAAACAAAAGTTGAAAAAGAAATTTATATTAAGTATTTGGAAATATTAACTAATTAATAAACTATGAAAAAATTATTTTTAATTATATTTAGTTCTTTTTTGTT
>MDTB01229263.1_pt1 | contig 11956 bp, 12 predicted proteins | sample 811161 | NCBI WGS metagenome assembly MDTB01 (sample SAMN05326650, study PRJNA326480) | marine metagenome | isolation source: seawater | place: Mediterranean Sea | collected 2009 | reverse complement strand
GCAATCGAGGCGTAATTGAGGTACTCATCCATCCGGTCGGCGGATTCGGCAATCCGTAACTGGCCGCATTTATGCCAACCGATGTTTTGACCGGTCTCCACCTCAAGCGCCTCATAGAGATCAATGGTTTTCTGGATCAGCCGGCCAAACTTATAGGAAAAGGAATAGAGTGGGATCAACCCGGCTGCATGCCAGGTGGAACCCGCGGTAAGTTCCGTCCGCTCGACGAGGCAGGTATCAGTCCAGCCTCGATGCGCCAGGCTGTAAAGAATGTTGGCGCCAACGCATCCGCCTCCGACGACAACGACCCGTGCATGTGATTGCATAACGTTTATCTCTTTTTCAACAATTTTAGGAACGGGTGGCGATGATGATCGATTAATGGGCCAGATTTCGACTCTACGGCAGCGGCAACTGGGCGAGCCGACCACCGTCAATGGGGTAGACCTGGCCGGTTACAAACGACGCCTCATCAGACACCAGCCACGCAACGAGCGCCGCCACTTCCTCTGGTTTGCCGGTGCGGCGCACGGGGTGAATCTTTCCGATCTGCTTTCGGAAGGCCTTCGGGTCGGTCATTGATTCGATAAATTCCTCATTGAGTTCGGTGTCGATCCATCCCGGAGCAATAGCGTTGCAGCGGATGCCCTGCGGGCCGGCATCGACTGCCACCGCTCTGGTCAGGGCATGCAGACCTGCCTTGGAGGCGCAGTAGGCCGCGTGCTGGGGATTCGATCCGAGCCCTTCGATGGAGCCGACATTGACAATTGCACCATTGCCTTTCAGATGAGGCGTGGCATGCTTGATCAATAGAAACGGTGCCGTGAGATTAATGTGGAGCGTGCGGTTCCAATCTTGAAGCGACATCTCTTCGACCGTATCTTCAAGCATGACCCCGGCATTGTTGATGAGCACGTCCAGGCGGCCATGACGATCGATTACCTGCTGGATGACCTTCTGGGGTGTTTCAGATTCTGAAAAGTCGGCTTCGATGCTATAAAAGTCCACGGCTGGCGAGCGCTGCGCCGTAACAACGTCATAACCGTTCTGTGAAAGTTTTTGCGCGCAGGCAAGACCGATCCCACTTCGGCCTCCAGTGATGAGTGCAACTTTGCCCATGACCTAATGAACGGCTTTACCGCCGTTGATTTCCACCAGGGTGCCGCAGATGTACCGTGCACTTTCTGATACAAGAAAGACGACGACATCGGCGATCTCCTGCGGCTGCGCGATGTGCCCTAAAGGCACGGAAGCATTCAGAGATGCGATCGCTGTGTCGGAATCCATTCCCCGGGACGCAAAGCCCGAGCGCAGCATCGGCGTGTCCACCTCATTGGGACAGACGGCGTTGATCCTGATTCCCTGATGCGCATGATCGTGCCCTAGACACTGCGTCATCGATGCAACAGCCGCTTTGGACATGCAGTAGATCGGGTGATTGGGTCCCGGGTGCACTCCCCAGCAGGAGGCGACATTAACGATGGCGCCACCACCGGCCTCAGCCAGGATCGGGATGGCTGCACGACAAATCCGAAACGGTGCTTCGACGTTGACGGCGAAGGAGGTGACGTAGTCGTCGTCCGTTGCCTCGGTAATCGGCCCCCGGCGGATGATACCCGCGTTGTTGATGACGATGTCTAAGCCGCCCAATTGTCGAGCCGCTTCCTGAGGCAGTCCATCACAAAATGTGGAGTCGGTTAAGTCCCCGATAATTGAGATATCTGACAGTGGGCAGGCGGTCTGGTCTGTGCCTGCAACGGTGACCTGCTGAGCCTTGAGAGCTGCAACAATCGACTGACCAATGCCGCCGCCTGCGCCGGTTACCAGTGCCGTTTTTCTTGAAAGGCCCATGGTGCTACTGGTTTGGTATTGGGCGCAGTTGTAGTTGTGGAGTCTGCACCGGAGCGAAAGCCTTAAGCCGAACTCATACCAGACAGCGGCCTTGGTGTAGTGTAAGCAGGTTCCTGGCGCTGACGATTGATAGTGGTTGCGATCTCGATGAGAGCTCGCCCGATACCCTGGGTGGGTGGTGGACACTGATCGCGAACCGCCTCGTGCAGGGCAGGCAGAGCGTGAAACGGGATCTGCGAGAAGACGTGATGTTCAATGTGGTAGTTCATGTTCCAGTACAGCATCCGCAATACCGGATTGACTATCATTGTCCGGGTCGTGTGGCGGTGGTCTGGGATATCCTGCGCCATACCAATGTGTTGAGTCGCGAGCATAACCCCGTGGACGGGTGCTCCGAAAACCCTCGGCAGGACTAGCATCAGAACCGGTAGCCAGGACTGTGCGGCAAGAGACCAGAAGATGATCGCGAGATACCCCAGCATATAGGCCTGGGCCTCAATAACAGCGCGGCGCATAGCAGCGGCAGGAATACAGTCTGTGGCATCCTGGGTCGGACGGCCGATTGCGAGGGCCGCAATTGCCTTCACGAAGTACCAAATGCTACCGAGATCGATAAGTTCCTTAACGATGAAGTCCCGCCAGGTCATCGGATTGGTTAGGAGGATCTCGGGATCCTCTCCTACTAGCATAGTATGAGAATGATGTCGGGCATGGGTATAACGCGCCAGACAGGATGTCTGCTGGACCATAAATCCGGAGAGGAAGAACACGGTCTCATTGAGGGCCCGGTTACGAAAGGCCGTTCCATGCGAGGTTTCGTGAACCACGCTGGTGGCGAAAACCCAGATGCCTCCATAAAGCAAGAACGCCGGAATACTCCATAGTGTTCCCACAGACAAAAGCGCTAGAAACCCCGTGATGGTGAGGAGGGCGATGAAGTAGAAGAGGTATACCAGGCCATGCCAGTTCGTCCGCCGCGAAAGTGACTTCAACAACTTGCGGTCAATATCGAATCGATACCACTGATCAGTCATCAGGACCATCTCCTGTTCGTTCGAAATCAATTCAAGGGGTATATCGTACCTTGATTTTGGGTCAGGATTTGACATTCCATTGAGGGTCTTCAAAGCGCTGAATTTCTATCAGGTAGCTGTTGGGGTCTCTCAGGAACATCTGGTAGATCTGAAATTCGGGATTGAAGACAGGCGGCGTTTCGATCGCTACCTCGTGCTCCGTCAGGAGAGTCTGCCAGTGGTCAACCTCTTCCGTGATCAAGGTCAGGATCACGCCATCGTGTGGTTTGATTTCATCTTTCAGGCAAAAACCTACAAAGCCCCCTTGGGCAACACGATAGATGCGGCAGCGGGTCTGGTCGAGGGCCAACTCCAATTTCAGAACATCTTCGTAGAACCGCGCCGTTTGCTTCAGGTCCCGGGTGGGCAGAAAAGTAATGATGGAATCAAACGACATAATTAGATCCTTACGGAATTTGGTAACGGTTAGGATTCTGGACCTTTTTGGCTTGCAAACGCTTCTGAAAGTTTTTTGGATGTCGCCGTGAGTTAAGGTCGGTTCGCGTCCATATCTAGTTAAACAGAGTGGAAACAGTATTGTTCACTGTCTTAAGCGCCAACAGTCGGTCGCGTTGGAATAGCGTAGCCAGGTTTGATCAATGCCCGAGGTTCTCACACAAGCACAGGTAGATCACTTCCACGAGTTCGGCTACTGTGCGCCGATCGATGTCATGGCTGAGGATGAGGCGCATGCCCTGAAACTCAGGGTCGAAGCTGCTGAGGCTGCCTATCCGGAAGACTTAGGCCCGACTAACCGCAACAATACTCATCTTGCTTTTACCTGCGTGGACGAGGTGGCTCATCACCCGGTAATTGTCGGAGCGGTGGCCGACCTGATAGGTGAGGACATCCTGCTCTACGGCACCGTACTCTTTTTCAAGGAGCCCAAGAGCGCAGGTTTTGTAAGTTGGCATCAGGATGCGACCTACATGGGTATTGAGCCGCATACTTTTGTCACGCCTTGGCTGGCTCTGACACCGAGTAATCCGCAGCTGGGGTGTATCAAAGCCATTCCCGGCAGTCATAAAGACGGCATCCGGACGCATCACGATACGTTTGGTGAAAACAATATCCTGACACGCGGGCAGACCGTTGCTGAAGTTGATGAAGCCGCGGCGGTTGATCTCATTCTCCGTCCCGGGCAGATGTCCATTCATCATGCGCGTACGGTTCACGGATCGATGCCTAACCACAGTAATGAGCGCCGGATGGGAATTGCGCTTCAGGCCTATATGGGGCCGGATTCCCGGCAGATGATCGGTGAGCACTTGGTCCAGGTGGTGCAGGGCTGTGATAGCGGCGGGAACTTTGCCGTGCTTCCACGTCCTGGCTCGGACCGGGATGAGGCTGGGCTCAAGGCGCGTACGCAGGCTAATGCCAACTGGGCAGATATTCTCTACGAGGGTGCTTCGAAGGTCAGAGACTACTGACGGGCGCTAATACTTGTGCCCTTAGGCGCGCGGTTCCGGGTTTTCGGTGTGTCCGTCTACTGCAATCACTTGGCCGCTGACCAGTGCCGCCTTATCGCTTGCCAGAAATACCGCCATATCCGCGACGTCCTGCGGGCGTACGAGTTTTCTCATTGAAGCGCCGCTGGCGTATTCATCCAGAATCTCTCGAGCTGCCTTGCCTTTTTGTTCACTCTCCCTTTGGGCGACATAGTTCATGCGCTCGCCCTCTACGGGGCCGGGACAGATCGCATTGGCCCGGATATTAAACGGACCCAGTTCAATAGCCAGTGTCTTAGTGAGGCCGATGACTCCCCATTTTGCCGCAACGTAGGGAGAACGGTTGGAGAATCCAAAAATACCTGCAGTGGAGGAGGTTACGACGATAGCACCGGAGCGCTGTGCCTTCATCAGCGGTGCCGCGAATTTTGCAAAGAGAAATGCACCTTCCAGACTGACGGAAACACAAGCCCGCCAGTCCTCGAGCGCAATGTCTTCGACGGGGTTCCCGGGGCCTGCAATGCCGGCATTGGAGCACAGTGTGTCGAGTGAGCCCCACTGGGATTTGAGTTCGTCAAAGAGACTGGATACCGACGACTCATCGGTCACATCAATACAGCTTTTGTGCCAATGATTGGGACAACCGGACAATGCGTCAGCAGAGTTATCCACAATCCAGACTTTGGCGCCTTCCTCATCGAAGGACTGCGCCATCACACGACCGATGCCACCCCCACCGGCGGTAATAAGTACCCGCTGACTCATTGATTCAGTCGTTTGTTACGTTTTTCTATCCACCAGGGTTGCTCACAGATCCGGCCAAGAAACTCGACCATGACATGGGCTCCCAGGTATGCCGTCACGCCGGTACCCACATCGAGCTGCGGATTCACTTCTACGAAGTCAAACGCAATAATTTCAGTGCGACGAGCGATGGCGTCTAATGTGTCGCGCAGTTCTGCATAGGTCATTCCATTAGGTTCAGCCGATACGCAGCCCGGCACCAGAGAAATGTCGAGTACATCCACATCAATGCTTACGTAGGTCTTTGCTCCCTCAGGCACCAGCGCGGCCAGACCTTCTGGACCCATCTCGTGAAACTGTGTCATGGTGACAACATCATTACCCTGCACAATAGAGTCCTCAATCATTTCCTCGGAATGACGCAGACTGCGGATACCGGCCTGGATCAGATTCTTGACATTGGGCATTGGGGCGATGTGCCGAAACGCGTGTCCGTTGGTGAACTGAAGATCATGGATAAACGGTGCGTAATCCGCGTGTGCATCAAAATGAATCACATAAATATCTTCTTCTATTGCGCGCACAACGGGGTAGGTGATCGCATGGTCGCCGCCCATTACGACCAGCAGGTCGCAGCCGGCGCGGGCCTTGCGGGTCATTTTGGTCGTGTTCTCAAAGGTCTGCTTGATGTCCGCGGGCCAGATGTCGGCGTCACCAAGATCCATGATCAGTCCTTGTGACATTTCAGCTTCGAGATATTGTTTTCGATGCTCGGGGTCATAGTACCCCTTGCCGCCCTGACCAAACCGAAGCGAATGCTCTCTTAATGCCCGCGGACCCATGCGCGAACCCGCCATGAACGGCGAGCCCTCGTCGGTGGGCACCCCCATTACGGCAATTCCAGTATCTAGTGTGTCAATGTTCTGACAGATCGGCGAACGCAGAAAAGTTGCGATTCCGACGAAAGGCTGATTCAAGCGAAAATCGTCATCGACCATTGTTATCTCCTCCAATCGCGTATTGTGGGGCCTGCTTTCCGGGCTGCTCCTCGCAGTATTGCCGGAAAGAAGTCGGCATCCTACACTACTCTCACCCAGAGTCGAAAGGGATGTCGGGTGAGTGCCCCCATTTACGATATCTGAATCTTTATCGCTGCCATAACCATTATCTAGAAACTAAATATAGAAGGACAAAGATGACGAGTACCGCCTTCCCAGCAGCTGAGTCGATGGTCAACGCCGAGCGTTACCCCGTCGATTCGCCGGAATCTGAAGCAGGAGCCGCGCTGCTCAAGTCCTGCCGCCAGGAGTTTGCTTCAGAGGGCTTGTGCGTGCTGCCAGGATTCATCCTGCCTGAGGCGTTAGCAGCGCTGGCGGATGAAGCCAACAACACTTTAGACGATGCATATTTTTGTGACAGCACACACAACGCGTATCTGACTGATTCGAACCCGGACCTTCCCCCGGAAGATGTGACTCAGCGACAGGAGGCGACCTTTGTCGGCTCTGTCGCCTACGATCACCTGCCGCCCCGCGGTCTGCTGAAGCAGCTGTATCTCTGGGATCCCCTGATGAACTTCATCGGATCAGTGCTGGGCAAAAAGCCTTTCTTCCGATTTGCGGACCCCCTTGGGGCGTGTTCAATCAATGTCTTCGTTGATGGCGGGCAGCACGGTTGGCATTTTGACGAATCGGAATTCACGATAACGCTCATGCTCCAGCAGCCGAACGAAGGAGGATCCTTCGAATATGTGCCCGGTATCCGTGGTCTCGATAACGAAAAGGAAATTGTCGGAGGTGTGCTGGAAGGCAAGCGCGACGGCGTCATGCAGCTGCCGTTTACGCCCGGTACGCTCCTGATCTTTGGGGGTCGCCAGACGATTCATCGTGTTACCCGCGTTAGCGGGACAACGCCTCGACTGGTTCCGGTCCTATGCTATGCGGAAAAGCCGGATCTCGTGAATAGTGAACAGGTGCGCAAACTCTTCTGGGGCCGCGCTGGCGTAGGCGGCTAAAGCGCCCCGGTCGTCAGATGTTTCTCTTCGAGAGTCGTTGTGAATTCGAGGGACTCAGTCTGACTCGTCCACCATGGCGAAGGTATCAATTTCGATGACCATCGAGTCGTAGGCAAGCACAGGCAACGGTACTCCCGTACTCGCAGGCCCTGGCTCGGCAAAATAGGATGATCGGATTGACAGATTCTCGTGGAGCCTTTGCGCATCGTCGCGTGCGCAGTACACCGCTAGAATTTTACAGACGTCGCTGTAATCGGCTCCTAAATCATTCAGGATAGTGCCGATGTGGGTCATTGCCTGGTGGGTCTGGGCACTTAGATCATCGGGATAGGTTGCCCGGCCCTGCTTGTTGAGAGAGACCTGTCCACCCAGAAATATCATTCCGGCACAGTTGACCCCATGCTGATACGGAAGATGCGTGTGCCAGTCCCATAACGATTCTGGCCAGGAGTGAGTTCTCGGCAGATGCTGCCCGTCTTCTGCGAGCATCGCGACCACGCTGATCTTGATCGCGACTTCAGGGTCTGCGTGGACAGGTAACGGAATACCCGTCGCTGCAGGGCCGGGGTCCGGAAAAAAAGAGGCGCAGGCAAGGGCCGCAGGTTCAAAGTCTTCGACCCCGACGTTGCCCGCATACCAGCGGTTAATTTTGACGACGTCATCAAAGCCCGCCCCGAACTGGTTGAGCAGTTGCTCAATTTGCGCCATCACCTGACGGGTCTGGCTTACGCTGTTGCCGGGCGCGGAGACTTTGGCGTTTTCAGCGTACGGATACTGTCCGGATACGAATATCATTTTACCGGAGCGGACCGCCTCGCAAAAAGGCTTAGGAAGAGTTTGTGATCCTGTGCGATCCGCAACAAATTTCTCAGTACGCTGCCCATCTAAGCGGCGCATCGCATAACCCTCTATCTCGACGGCGAGACCCGGATACGCAAGCGCGGGAACGGGGACGGCATTGACTGCCACCCGTGCGTTAGCCGGTAAACAGGCGCCGACCATGGTGAGAAAATCCTGCTCATCTAACGAGCCGTCATTAACATAAAAGCACAGCAGCCACGCGACATCCTCAAGGTCGCAGTCCAGTTCCCTCAATGCGCGGTCAAAATGATGCATCACCTTTCGGGTCTGGGTGGGCAGATCTGCCGGGTTATTAACGATGCCATCGGGGCTCAGGTCAACCTGACCGCCTACCCAGATCATCTCGCCGCAGCGCACGGCGTGTTTGTGGCTGACCTTGATTGGCCAGTTCCATGCGCCCTCAGGCCAGGCGTGGCGCTTCTTCAAAGAAGAGCTTTTGGAGCCCATTGAGGCAGTATCCCGATGTTATTCTGGTCGTTACGAGTTGACGGGGTCCCGGTAAAGCGACTGACACAGGCAGTGAACCCCTCCGCCACCGAGAACAAACATCGACATGTCTGGTGCATGTACCTCGTATCCCAGAGAAGAAAGTTGGCTATTAAGAGAAGCACTACTTGCCATGGAAAGAATTCGCTCCTTGCCAAGTGCCACCAGATTGACGCCGAGATTTCTCGCTTCTCCATAGCCGACATTCACAAACTCATAGCCTTCAGCCTTGAGACGATCGATGAGCCAGTCTTCAAGCGCATCCAGACAGGTTACCAAGAGATTTGGACCGATAGGGACCACGAGACCATCCATATGCACAAATTCCCGTGAGTTCGGCACCACAATCGCCTCCCAGCCTTCTTGTTCGACCCAGGTCGCCACCTGCTCGGCGCCCTCGCGCTCCGAGCGCTCACCACAGTAACCGACCAGAACGAGTCCCGGTTTGAGAATCACAAAATCGCCGCCCTCGAAGTGTCCCGCGGTGGACATTTTCCAGATTGGAATATTGTTCGTTTGGTAAAACTCAATCGCAGTGACATAGTCAGCGCGTCGGCACTTCAGCTGCATATGGCAGATCAGAGCGCCCCAAGGGGTCATTGCGCTTGAATCCCGGGCGAAGAAATTCCGATGCAGTACGGGGTCGGCGTCCAGATAATGGCAGTTCACATCAGCGTCTTCGTAGACCTGAACCATATTAAGGTGCTGTTTCATCGCCAAAGCATGGTCGAATTTGACACCGGTCTTATCTGCGTTGTTCAGGGTGCGACCGATAATGGGCCCGGCTTCGACCCATCGGTAGTAATCCGGCCGGCCCAGCAGTACGTCCCGCAACTGGGTGTAATCGTTGTCTATACCCCATGACCTCGAACTCGACTGATGAACCTGTGCGTCGGAACTTTCGGGAAGTTTCATATTCGTTGCTCGCAATTACCGTGGGAGTGGTGTGGTGATCTGATTACAAACCGGTCAGGCTATACCGGCACTATAGCGCCGAGTTGTTGGCGAGACTGTCTGAAATCAGGGAAATCATTTCGAACATGACCGACGCCGCGGTGTGGGCGGTGATCTGGTTGGGCGAGTCTTTGGTAGGCATGATGCAGACCACATCGCCGCCAATGATATTTTTGCCCCGAACACAGCGTAAAAGCCGCATGACCTCGTCAACCTGAAAGCCCTGAACGCCAGCCTCGATGTTGGCAACACCGGGCGCCACCGTGGGGTCCATACAGTCAAGGTCGAAGGTGATGTAGAGCGGTGCATCACCGATTCGCTCGTTGATGATCTGTATCGTCTCTTCCGGGCCGATTTCACGATAGCGTTTCATGGTGATGAGTTCGTAGCCAAGTTCCTTACTGGGATTCAGCCAGCTTAAGGTCCGCGGATTGCCCCGCATGCCGATCTGTACGCTGTGGCTCGCGTCAATCAGGCCGTCCCTGACGAGGTAACTTGCCCAGTGCGCGGCAGATTTCACCGCGCCCAGAAAGTGCGGCACCTGCTCGTAGGCATCGGTATGAGCATCAAAGTGCAAAAAGACCGCTTTCTGACCGTTGGTGAGTTTTGCATTGGGTCCGGCAATAGCCTGAATGATGCCCCCGGTGACAGAGTGATCCCCGCCGACGGATACCGGTCGCGCGCCTGCCGAATCGATATCACGATAGAAGTCTGTGATGCGCTCAATACACGCTTCGTTGTTGTTAGCCTCGGGCAAAGGAACATCGCCAAGGTCATGAATTCGGTGGGAAGCCCAGGGGTCTATGTTGAACTCCACATGGACGCGTTTCGCCATAGCTGAAACCTGGCGCAGAGCTCGCGGACCGAGATGTTGGTCTCGTTCTGTCGTGCCGTTCCCGGTGGAGTGGGGTACGCCGACCAGTGCAATGTCGGCATTGGCAGGATCACGTTCAAGCGGGGCCCTGAAGAGGGTAGGAATATCCCACCAGTAGAGGGACTCCAGCATCATCTTGTCGGAGTCTGAAAGGTGTTGTGAGGTCATGGCGATTACCAGTGCGGGAGAGTCAGTCGGAGGCTAGTGTATCGTCCGCAACGTCCTTCGGCACCAATTGACCGACGTTTTGTATTGGTTTATTTTTACCATCTCGGCTACTTTTTTGCGTCTGAGGGGGCTGGATGCCGAATCTGGGAGGAAAGTGGATGCAGACACTCAGAAAGTACCGTCTGGACAAAAATGGTCTGCCCTCCCGGGCTGCAGTAGTGGCGTACGAGCGAGATGGCGTGGTCTGCCTGGAAAACGCTTTTGATGAGGCTTGGGTAGCCCAGGGCCGTCGTGCGGTCGCGGCCGCAATCGGGACCGCTGGCCGGAGTCAGTTGCGCGAAGATCACGCGGAGTCCGGAGAGAAGAGCCTTTTCTTTTTCGATACCTTTCTCTGGCCGCGCCTGCCGTCCTTTGCAAAATTCAGCTTTGAATCGCCAGCGGCGAGGCTTGCCAAAACGGTGATGCGAAGCCGCGGCCTGCTGCTGTATTTCGATATGGCGATCGTCAAGGAGCCGGGCACCAGTGCCAAGACGCCCTGGCACTATGATGAAGCATACTGGCCGGTGTCGGGCACACAGGTATGCAATGTCTGGATGGCGCTGGATGATGTTCCTGAAGATACGGCCCTGCGGTTTGTTCTGGGCTCACACAAACTGGATCAGGATTTCAAGGGCATCGATTTTTTCACCAAAAAGGGCATGCAGGGCCAGACGAATCCGAGTCCGCCGGACTGGGACAATGAGGCGCACGGTCTGGAAATCGCCAGTGCGCCGATGAAAGCGGGCGACTGTGCGATCCTGAACTTTCGTACGCATCATAGTGCGCCAGGTAATCCACAAAAGCGCCAGCGCCGGCGCGTGATCTGCACACACTGGTTCGGTGACGATGCCCGCTATGCTGACAAGCAGTGGGAATGTAATCCCAATGAGCGCGGCGACAATCTTGTTGACGGAGGACGCCTTGAGTGCGCCACCTTCCCGCGGGTGATCTGAGCTTTACCCGTGATCAACCGGGCCAGGGGCGTTTGGTGGCTGGCCTGTAATCAAAATCCGCAAGGGCAGATTCATCCACGCTGATTCCCAGGCCGGGCGCTTGTGTCAGCGTAAACCATCCTTCTTCTGTCTGCTGCCAGTGCAGTTGGCAGAAGGCATCTGTCGCTGCCTGGAATCTCGAGAAATACTCAACCCCGGCAAGGTTCTGAATGGCGGCGCCAGCGTGAAGGCCGGCTGCGAGCGCAGGACCCATGCTGTTGAAGTTATGAACAGCCACCTTGCAGGAAGTCGTCTGTGCTGACGCCGCAATAGAGATGACTGAACTTAAGCCCACACAGGTGATGTCCGGATTCACTATGTTGGCAGCACGGTGGTTCAACAAGACTGCAAATTCCGCGTCGTCGCTCAGGATCTCACCCGTCACAATGTCTATGGACGTCGCTTCGGTGAGACGGGCAAGCGATTCGATATCCTCGGTGGGTACCGGATCT
>MDTB01216919.1_pt1 | contig 11957 bp, 10 predicted proteins | sample 811161 | NCBI WGS metagenome assembly MDTB01 (sample SAMN05326650, study PRJNA326480) | marine metagenome | isolation source: seawater | place: Mediterranean Sea | collected 2009 | reverse complement strand
ATGGAATTGTCTACCTTGAAGCAAACAAGAAAGGTACCATTGACATCGATGACTTTAAATCAAAATTGACATTACACGGGGATCAACTTTGCGGAGTTATGATAACCAACCCCAACACTTCAGGAATTTTTGAAACTGAATTCAAGCAAATTTCCGATTTAGTTCATAAATATGGTGGATTAGTTTACATGGATGGAGCAAATATGAATGCAATTGCAGGAGTCATAAATTTGAATGAACTCGGAGTAGATGCAGTCCACAACAACTTACACAAAACTTGGACCATTCCACACGGTGGTGGTGGTCCCGGAGACGCGATCGTAGCAGTCTCTGAAAAACTAAAGGACTTTCTGCCAGGCAAACAAGTCATCAAGCTTGAGGACCAAACTTACGATGTGTTTGAGCCCAAGAAAAGTATCGGTTCCTTTCACAGGAACTGGGGAAATTTTGGTCATAAAGTCAGAGCATATTCATACCTTCTGCGCTTGGGGAAAGCTGGTATTCCCAGAATGTCATCGGTTGCGGTTCTTGCAGCAAGATATCTTCTAGAGAGGATCAAGCACCGGTATCCAACCTTGCCATCATCTGAAAACGCCTCTCAAAGAATGCACGAATTCATTCTCACACTAAGCGAGGAAGACTTTTTGAAGTTAGAAAAAAATGACATCCCCAAGGGGCAGGCAATCCCTCAAATTGGTAAATTATTTTTAGACTTTGGCTTTCATGCTCCTACTGTTGCCTTCCCGGAAGCCTTTGGTCTTATGATAGAACCAACTGAAAGCTACACAAAATCTGAGCTCGACCGATTTGCTGATGCGGTAATTGCTATTAAAGATATAATTGATGATCATCCATTTGTTTTGAAGACAGCGCCTCATTTTACGCCAATAGACCGTGTCGACGAAGTATCTGCAAATCGCAATCTTGTCTTGTTTGAAAACCTAGACCATCTGCCTCCTTTACCTCACAATAGAATCACCCCATCCGAACTAATGAGTCTAGAAGTTAACGAAATCAAAAGAAGACTCATCAGTGCTGCAAAAGATGTGCAAGGATTGATTTGACCCAAATCCTATTTAGCAATAAATACTTCATTATGAATGATGAAAAAAAGCAGCCCCTATTTTCTTTTAAAGGTGTCGTTATAGATGTTATTTTATCAATAATATTTTTCGTTTTCATGCGTGAAATTCTAGTCTCCCATGTTCCATCTCAGGACCCGATAACCATCATTATAGTCTCTTGCATGACTTCATTTTGTATGACTGGAGTTTTTTTCATTGCAATAAACATGTTGCGTGTGACTTGGGTTGATTACAATCAAAGACAGAAAAGTTAGTTTTCTTATTTATCCAAAGTAACTTTGACTTCGTAGTCTAACAATTCCAGTTTCAACTTTTTGCTTGGATAAGCACTTACCTTTACTCCAAAATCTTCGGCTACCTCTGTTGCCAAACGGCCTTCATTTCTTAGTTTAGCCACTAATTCATACCTATCGTGCGGTATTAGAAAAGATTGAATTTCCTCGGCTAAGCCTAGTTTTTTTTCAATCACTTTAAGCAAATTAATGACTCCCTCCCCCGTTGAACAACTCAAAAAAATCGCATCTTTGTCTAAATTCCTCATGCGTAATTTCAAATTTTGTAAGCTCTCACTAGCCAACAAATCCATTTTATTAAATACAGTCAGAATTTCTTTCTCTTCAGCTCCCAATTCTTCCAAAACTGCAAGAGTAGTTTGCATATGTTCTTCGCATTGAGGATTCGATAAATCAACTACATGGAGAAGTAAATTTGCCACTAGTGTTTCTTCTAAAGTTGCTCTAAATGAATCGACAAGTCTATGAGGAAGTTTTCGTATAAATCCTACGGTATCAGTAAGAATTATTTTTTTCCCGGTCGGTAGCCGTGCTTGTCTACTAGTGGGGTCCAAAGTAGCAAACAATTTGTCTGCAGATAATACATCTGAACCGCATACCCGGTTAAGTAATGTCGATTTCCCCGCATTGGTGTAACCAACCAACGCAACTGTTGGTAATGGAATCCTTAATCTTCTTTTCCGACTGGTCTTTCGTGTTTTAGCAACCTGTTTGATTTCTTTTTTTGTAGCCGTGATCTGATCTCTAACCATTCTTTGGTCAAGCTCAATTTGTGCCTCACCTTCACCTCTCTGGGTTACTCCTCCTCCCCTTTGTCTGCCCAAATGCGACCATGCACGGCGCAATCTGGGTAATGAATATTCCAATCGGGCAAGCTTGACCTGAAGTACAGCTTCTTTGGTTTGAGCTCGGGCGGCAAAGACATCCAAAATGATTTCTTGACGATCAATAACTAACACCTTTGATTCTGCCTCCCAATTTCTTTGTTGGCTGGGACTTAAATCATTATCAAAAACTATGACATCACAGGCAACTTCCTTAACCTTTTCTAGGATTTCATTAAATTTACCCTTTCCCAAAAGGTATCCAGGAAAAGTTTTACGTACACGAACTACTTTTTTTTGTGAAATTCCAATACCTAGATTAGAAACCAGTTCTTCGAGCTCATCTAAAAGAGACTCCGCATTTTCTCTTTCATCTTCCCGCAAAACCACTGCTAAAAGAAAAGCCTTTTCAACAAGACGAGGCTTTTCTTTAACTTCAAACATTAAAAATTAACATGGGGTTCAGACAAACTCTTTGCCTGAACCCCATATAAAGAATGTTTGATATGCTCAACCAAGCAAGATCAGCTAACGGCAGCTTGGGCTGCGGCTAGACGAGCTGTAGGAACTCGAAATGGAGAACAACTTACATAATTCAATCCTATCTTATGACAGAATTCTACACTGCTTGGATCCCCGCCGTGCTCGCCGCAAATTCCGAGCTTTATTCCTCGACGTGATGACTTGCCTTTTTTAACAGCAATTTCCATTAATTGTCCCACGCCACTTTGGTCAACACTAGCAAATGGATTGGCATCCAAAATATCCAATTCAGTGTAGTTGGGAAGAAAACTTCCAGAGTCATCTCTACTCATACCCATTGTTGTTTGAGTCAGGTCATTCGTTCCAAAGCTAAAGAATTGAGCAGTTCTCGCAATTTCATCGGCAACAAGAGCAGCCCGTGGAATTTCGATCATTGTTCCAACAAGATATTTTACTTTTTCTCCCTTAGCTGCAAAAACTTTCTTCGCAGTCTCATGAATTACCCCCACTTGAAGTTCAAGTTCACGCGGAAACCCAACCAAGGGAACCATAAGCTCAGGATTTACCTCAATGCCTTTCTTCTTGGCCAAGATAGCGGCTTCAAAGATAGCTTGTGCCTGCATCTCAGTTACTTCCGGGTAAGAAATCCCTAGCCTACAACCGCGATGGCCTAACATTGGATTAAATTCATGAAGGTCCTCAACCCGCTTTTTAATCGAAGCTAAAGAAACCCCAAGCTTTTTGGCTAAGTCCCGCTGAGCAGCTAAATCATGGGGGAGGAATTCGTGCAGTGGAGGGTCAAGTAAGCGGATGGTTGCAGGTTTTCCCTCAAGTGCCTTGAAAATACCTTCAAAATCGCGTCTTTGGTAAGGAAGCAATTTTTTAAGTGCTTTCCGTCGTGCTTGCTCATCATCTGCCAAAATCATTTGACGCATAGCATCAATACGATTCCCCTCAAAAAACATGTGCTCAGTCCTACACAGTCCTATTCCTGTAGCACCAAAAGCAACTGCATTCGCAACTTGAGACGGAGAATCAGCGTTTGTACGGACAGTCATTTTAGTTGCCTGCTCGCACCATTTCATGAGTTGAGCAAAATTTTGATAAGCACGGCTCTTTTTAGGATCTAACTTCTTCTCTATTAAGACCTGAATGATTTCAGAAGGTGCCGTTTTTAATTCTCCAGCGAAAACCTCTCCGTTAGTTCCGTTGATCGACATATAGTCTCCCTCTTTAAAGGTTTTTCCATCAACTTTAACAGTTCGATTGTGGTAATCCACATCAAGGTCAGCAGCACCACAAACGCATACCTTACCCATTTGACGGGCTACCAGGGCAGCGTGGGATGAAACCCCTCCACGGGCAGTTAAAATCCCTTCAGCTGCAATCATTCCTCGCAAATCTTCGGGTGATGTCTCCTGTCGAACGAGTAGGACATTTCCTTTCTTGGCTGCTTCCACTGCTCTTTCGGCATTTAAACAAATTTTTCCAGACGCAGCACCTGGACCAGCTGGTAATCCTTTGCACAAGGTTTTGGCTGCTTTTTGAGCTGCCTGATCAAAAACTGGAGCTAAAACTTGATCTAATTGATCGGCTGGTACTCTTTTAATAGCTGTCTTCCAATCGATCAGCCTTTCTTTTACCATTTCTGCCGCAATACGCACCGCCGCAAGTCCCGTTCGCTTGCCGTTTCTGGTTTGTAACATATACAATTTTTCATTTTCGATCGTAAACTCGAAATCCTGCATATCCTTAAAGTGCTTTTCCAACTTCTTCTGTACTAAAACGAGTTCCTTAAAAGGTTTCGGTAGAACCCGTTTGAGTTTAGCAACGGGTCGGGGAGTGCGGACTCCAGCTACCACATCTTCTCCCTGAGCATCCGTGAGAAATTCTCCATAAAGTACTTTTTCTCCAGTTGCCGGATCACGGGTAAAACCAACACCAGAACCAGATTTTTTTCCAGTGTTACCGAAAACCATTGCCTGCACGTTAACCGCCGTTCCCCACTCTGCAGGAATGCCGTATTTACGACGATATACAATAGCCCGATCATTCATCCAAGAACTGAAAACTGCACCAACGGATCCTTCCAATTGCTGCCACGGGCAAGTCGGAAAGTCTTCACCAGATCTTGTCTTAACTAAATTTTTGAACCGTCCAACTAGTTCTTTCATTTGGTCAACCGATATTCGTGAATCGTCCACTTCACCCTTTTCTTTAGGAAAGATCTCTTTTTTAAAATCCTCAATGATTGCTTCAAACGGATCATGATCTTCGCTTGGAAGCTTCTGCACCCCCATTACAACATCACCATACATCTGGATGAATCGACGATAGCAATCCCACGCAAAACGGCCATTACCGGAAGCTGTGGCTAGAGCCTCTACAGTTTCATCGTTTAGACCAAGGTTTAGAATTGTATCCATCATTCCGGGCATAGAATCTCTGGCACCTGATCTGACTGAGAGAAGAAGTGGTTTCTTTAAATCTCCCAATTTCTTTCCCTGTTGTTTTTCCATCAAAGCAACAGAAGCCTTCATTTGATCTTCTAAAACTTTAGGATACTTCTTATTATTTTTATAAAAATATGTGCATACCTCAGTGGAAATGGTGAAGCCAGGAGGTACAGGCAATCCAATTTTTGCCATTTCTGCCAAATTGGCTCCTTTTCCTCCAAGAAGTTCGCGTTGAGTTGCATCTCCATCAGTTTTTTTTCCAAAGTCATAAACATATTTGACTTCTTTCCTAGGGGTGCTGGTGGAGACTGGCTTATTTGCAGCCTTGGCTTTTACCTTTTTGTTCGATGCTTTCGCCTTTTTTTTCTGTGCCATATGAGGGTTTAGGTTAGCTTTTAGTCATTAATCCGAGCAACAAATGGAAATCGTTACTCATTTTAAAATTTTGAAGGAACTTTTTCTTATTTTTACAACGATTTGTCAACGGGTGACTTTCAGACCTTACAATTCATAGGTTTAGGAATCAAGATTTCAGAATCGACCGTTGGTAATTAATACTTTATAATGACATACTCAAAAAGACCCAAGTAATTTCTAACTATCCATTCGATGTCATCGCCCCAAGACCATAGGCCTGCTAGCTTTGGTGACCGCTTTCGCGAAGAAGGTTTAACCGGTTTCCTCAAAAAGAAATCGAAGAACCCGAAGCACGACCCAAATGAAATGCACTTCTTAGAACATCTTGAAGAGTTGAGATGGGTAATTCTAAAGTCCGCAGTTGCATTTTTGGTCGGATGTATTGGTGTCGCAATTTTTATGCAGGACTCCGTTAAGCTTCTTCAAATCCCCTTGATCAAAGCAGTTGAGGATTTTGGCGAAATTAGCATAGATCTCCAATCAATAGGCCTTGAACAATACACCAAACCATTGGAAGACCAAAAAGTGGGTTTAGGTGAACTCAGAAACGCCAAGGAAACCACTCTCATTAGCTGGGGCATTACAGACCCACATCATCAAACTCGGATCATTACACATTTCGCAAATGGAAATAATCGGAATTTGCTCCAAGTTATCCGCTCTTACTCTCCAATTTTTATTGCCATGAAAATATGCTTTCTTGGCGGACTCGGCATTTCATTACCAATGATCCTATATTTTGTTGGAAGCTTCGTGGTGCCCGGACTTACCAAGAGGGAGAAGAAAGTATTCTTTCCTGGATGCATTGCAGCAACGCTCTTGTTTCTGACCGGAGCCTCAATGACCTATTTCTTTATTCTGCCATTGTCCCTTGCATTTACAATTGAGTTCTCATTCAATGTGTTAGGCTTGGATGTTTACCGTCCAGAGGCAGGAAACTATTACAGCACAGTTATTTGGATGACTTTTGCTGTCGGGATTGCCTTTCAATTTCCCTTAGTTCTAATTTTGCTGATCAGGATTGGCATTTTAACTGTCACTAAGTTACGCGACAGTCGAAGACTCGTTCTCGTTATTCTAATGGTCTCAGCCGCCTTAATTACCCCAGGCGGAGACCCGGTGAGTTTATGCATCCTTACCATACCCCTATATGTTCTTTACGAACTTGCCATATTAGTGGGCTCTTTTATTGAAAAAAACAAAGCCTACAGGGAATGGAATGAATGGGATGAAAGCATCCAAGGCGACCGTCCCCCAAAACCCAAGTCTGACAAAATTTCTACCATATTGCTAGTTATCGTTATCATAATTGTCTGCGGTTCTGCTTTTGTCATCTGGAAATACCAAAAACCAATCAAAGACTCGCTAAATTGGTTTGGTGAAAAGAAAGAGAATCATCATCTTCCAGCAGACTTAAACAGTACTCCAGTCAAGCAATCTAAACCTCCAATCGTTGATTTTAATAGTCAAGGGAATCAAACGATGATTTTAAAGCTAACTCCCTTGATTGATTCAAATCGAAGTTCGACCGAGGGTCAACTTTACAAAGCCATAATAGTCGAACCCTTAAATTGAGTTGATTTTCTTGCTTTTATTAACACAACCATAACATATGATTTTGTGAAGAAGATTAAAGCAAAGATTGGTAAGTTATTAAAAAATCACCGCAAAAAGGCAAAACTCACACAGCCCCAACTAGCTGAGACAAGCGGAGTGGCAACCTCCATAGTCAATGACTTGGAAAATGGGATACGCACGGCTGGTTGCAAAACCTTCGATAAGATTGCCCGTGGTCTTAATCTCTCAGATGAAGATAGGTTTGAGTTTGTAATGCTTGGCTTACAATTATCCAAAAGAGATTTTCTAATTCCAGATTTCTTTGAATATCCTCCTGAAATCTTAAATTACTTACCATTTATTTTCAAAACTTCTGGCATTGATCATTCATTAATCAAAAGCGTATCGCTTCCAAGCAAGGAACAAAGACATTTTAAGGTACATCTTAAGAATGGAAAATCCATTAATATGGAAATTCGACTGTCTAAGGCAGAGAACTCGTAAGGGTGGAAACTGAAAAAGTAAGGATCGACAAATGGCTTTGGTCGGTAAGAATATATAAGACTCGTTCTCTTGCAACAGATGCTTGCAAGAGAAACTGGATAAAAATTAATGGTTCAATCGTAAAGCCTTCAAGGGAAGTCAAACCTGATGACATCCTTGTTATCAGAAACGGTCCAGTTGAAAAGAAACTTAAAGTCCTTGGTATTTTAGACAAAAGAGGTTCCGCCAGAGAAGTAGCCAAGTTTTACGAGGATATCACCCCACAAGTTGACAAAGAAAATATAATCGTTGATAAAAAAATGATTTATTCTCCTCCCTTTGCAAACCGTGTGACAAAAGGTCGCCCGTCAAAAAAAGAGCGTCGAGACTTGGAAGAGTTTTTTTACGGCAATACTCCAAGTTGAATCTTCACCGATTTATGTCAGCGTTGAATATTATAATTAGTGTAAAGAAAACCTGATGAAAGAGGAGCTTTAAATTTTTAGTGCCATAAAAACCTCTTGCCAGAAATCACCGACAGAGGCATCATTTCAACTATGAAAAAGTTGCTAGCTCTTTTCTTATGCTTGTTTGTAGCATTTTCTTTCACTTCCTGTGTCCAGTCGCTTACCAGCAACACATTAGAGAATCGTGAAACCGTAATGCTCCATTGGTTGGAATTGCAAGAAGATGGCTTGGTTCACAAAAATACTGGCAATGGAGATGTATTAAGAAGTAATACTTTATTTTCAGGAAAGGCAATCGAAACCTTTGAGCAAAGCCCGACCAAATCAGTATCTACATGGATAAAAGGTAAAAGAAATGGAACGACTGTTGAATACTTCTACAACGGAAGAGAAAGAAGGATTACAAACTTCAAAAATGGGCTAAAGGATGGACTTTTTCAGGAATATCGTATCACGGGAGAACTTCTTTCTGTTGAAAATTATTCTCAAGGAAAATTAAACGGAGTCAAATCAGAGTGGCATCCGAATGGAACCAAGATACTTGAAGTGCAAATGAAAAACGGCACTCCGCATGGGGATGCTCTTGAATGGTATGTAAATGGAACTAAAAAGTCTTCTGTCATATACAACAATGGACTTAGAGAAGGACCATCTGGCGAGTGGTATGCATCGGGGCAACAAAAACTTGGACTAACCTACCATCGCGACAAACAACATGGTCCCAGAACCATTTGGTATGAAAATGGTCAAAAAAGGCTCATCGCAGAGTTCGTCGATGGCAAAATGGAGGGTAACTCCAAAGGCTGGTTTCCCAATGGCCAACAACAATTTGATTATAATTTTAAGAACAACCTCGAACACGGAATTTGCTCTGAATGGGATAGCTCGGGCCAGATGGTTTCCAAGCTGAGGTTTTCCAAAGGGCAACCTCTTGAGGACTTACTTGTCGGCCGAAAAATACTTACGATCCAAGATATTGAAGATAGTCAGTTGCAAAATTCAACATTTGAGACTGTCCCTATTCCCACATCTAGTTTCACAGACGAAAATAACTTAAAAAAATCATCAGGTACTATCTTACTTGAAGGTAATTCTGATGAAAAAAATAATCCACGCATAGAAATAGTCGCTCCTTCTTTACCTCCGGTTTCAACCACGGAAATATTGAACCTAGAAACTCCAAAGTCTCAGGATCGTAAAGATGATTCAACCCCAATGCCAGTACCTCCTTCTGTCCCTTCGGTACCAACCCTAACGGATGATGATCCTACGATTACTGATGCAAATGAGGGATCAGTACAAATGCCTGTTCCCGCTCCTCCTGCACAACCGGCTCCAACCTTCGACCCATTTGCTTCAGAACCTCCATCGCTTCCCGAGGTAAAAGAACCTGCAACCCCAATGCCTGTCCCTGCTCCTCCTGCGCCTCCGGCTCCAACCTTTGATCCATTTGCTTCAGAACCTCCATCCCTTCCCGAGGTAAAAGAACCTGCAACGCCAATGCCTATTCCCGCTCCTCCTGTGCCTCCGACTCCAACCTTCGACCCATTTGCTTCAGAACCTCCATCGCTTCCTGAGGTAAAAAAGCCTGCAACTCCAATGCCTGTTCCCGCTCCTCCGGCACCTACCTTTGATCCATTTCAAAGCGATTCCACGGAAATTGAGGGAGAAGGAAATCAAACCTCCATACCTTTGGAAAATATTTTTAACTCTCCTCCCCCCGAAATTCCACCCACGGATGGCTTTAATCCATTTGATTTACCCACGGAGAAGTAATCTCAACGAGATTAGATACTCTTCCTTTATTAAGAGTGGCAGCCCGGCAGGGATTCGAACCCCGACTGAGAGTACCAAAAACTCCTGTGCTACCATTACACCACCAGGCTACTTTTCCCATTATGAAAATGAGCCTAATAAAGTCAAGTGTCTTGGAATTCCTAAATCGCAGTAATGAAACAAACCAAATACAAAAGAATCATCCTTAAAATAAGCGGCGAAATCCTCGGTAGCAGGAGCGAAGGAGAACCCATTCATGCCAAATCTCTTGAAAATATCTGTAAGGAAATCAAAGCCGTCGCTGATTTAGGTGTCGAAATTGGCTTGGTAGTTGGAGGAGGTAACATTTTTCGTGGATTACAAGGAAGCGACAAAGGTATAGATCGAACAACCGGGGACTCTATGGGTATGCTCGCAACAGTAATCAATGGTCTTGCTTTAATGGACCGTCTTGAAAAAATGGGTGCAGTTGTACGCGTTCAGAGTGCAATACCTATGGATAAGCTGGCGGAGCCCTACATACAACGACGGGCGATTAGGCACCTCGAGAGAGGGCGAATAGTTATCTTTGTTTCAGGTACTGGCAATCCGTATTTTTCAACCGACACAACTGCAGCTCTTCGTGCAAGTGAAATCTCTGCAGAAGTCATTCTTAAGGCAACTAAAGTAGACGGTATTTATGACAAGGACCCGCATAAGTTCACTGATGCTACAAAATTTGATTCTCTAACATACATGGAATGCCTAGAGAATAGGCTTTCAGTCATGGACTCGACTGCATTTTCACTCTGCATGGATAACGGTATGCCTATTCTTGTTTTCGACTTGCAACAAAAACATTCCATTCGATTAGCAGTCAGTGGCGAAAAAATTGGCACATTCGTGTCCTAATTATAACATATTCAACACCCAAATCTCAAACAGATAGCTACACTATGATGCAAACAGAAGAAATCTTTTCCAATATGAAAAACGACATGCAAAAGTCGGTTGAACATGTCACTAATGAATTTAATACCCTTCACACCGGAAAAGCGAACACCTCAATGGTGGAGGGTGTTACCGTTGATGTATACGGCTCTAGTATGAAACTTAGAGATGTTGCCGCAATTACCACGCCCGACCATCGCACCATTCAAATCCAACCTTGGGACAAATCAACCACTGCACCTATCGAAAAGGCTCTAATTGAAGCAAAACTCGGAATCAGTCCAGTTGTTACCGGTGAATTGATTAGATTGCCCATTCCTGAGCTTAGTGGAGAAAGGCGGGAAGAACTATGCAAAATGGCACAAGGATTCGCTGAGCAGGGAAGAATTGGGATCCGAGCATCTCGTAAGGATGCAATGGATTCTCTTAAAATTGCCCAAAAGGATGGCTTGCCTGAAGACGATTTCAAGAGAGGTGAAAAAGAGGTGCAAAAAGAAACAGACGATGCGGTTGACCAAATAAATCAAGCTCTAGCCGCTAAAGAAAAAGATTTACGGCAGGTGTAAACTTTCACTTCTCGGCGTATAGGATTAGAACTTGATTGGTGACCATTTAATTCACCATTAATAATGTATCATCAAACTGTTATCTTAAAGCTTGGGACTGGAATTCTTTCCGCTGGTTATGGAAAAATCCACCAAAACAGACTTAATTCTTTAGCTCTGGGAATAAGAGAACTTCGAGAGAAAGCAAACATTCAAACCATTGTCGTCAGCTCTGGTGCGGTCGGTCTTGGTATGGGGAAATTAGGCCTCGAAACAAGACCTCATGAAATGTCAGATTTAAGAGCTTGTGCTGCAATCGGGCAATGCTGCCTAATGAATGCCTGGACCGATGCTTTAGCCAAAGCTGACCTAATGCCGGGTCAAGTTTTGCTTACGAGGCAAGATTTTTCAGATCAAAAGCGATCTCAAAAAGTTAAAGAAACCTTAAACAGTCTAACTTTCAAAAAGATTGTGCCAGTAGTTAATGAAAATGACTCTGTCAGTGATGAAGAAATCAAGTTTGGGGACAATGATGTTCTTTCTGCTCTATTATCGTCTCTGACTGAAGCTAAATTTCTGATTATTCTGTCTACAGCCAAAGGTTTAATGACACATCCGGTTGAGGGCGAACTCATCCCCCT
>MDTB01181316.1_pt1 | contig 11957 bp, 8 predicted proteins | sample 811161 | NCBI WGS metagenome assembly MDTB01 (sample SAMN05326650, study PRJNA326480) | marine metagenome | isolation source: seawater | place: Mediterranean Sea | collected 2009 | reverse complement strand
TTCAAAATGAACAGCATCTCTGTCAACTTTTTTAGTTTCATTACCAAGCTCAGCCGCTAGGAAAAGGTCACGGGAAAGCCGATAATCACCCACCAGTTCAAGGCCTCTGTAGTCAGGATCGATAAGCATTCGAATGGGTTTACTGATGTCTAATCCCAGACGGATTCCATATCGAATTTCTGTAGTCAAGCTGTCGATTTTTGCTTCATTTTGCGCCATAAGATTAGCACAAAATAATACCATAAAAAAATTAATGTAATATTTTAACATGAGTGACTTTAGTATCTGAAATTGAGTCATTTAGTATTTTAATATCATTTATCCATTCAAATGAATTTATATTTTCTAAACGTAGGTTCGTGAAGTTTTTCTGGTACCCGCAAGCACGACTTATAAAATGGTCATAAGAATTGTATTTAAAAGTTACAGCTTCTTGAATATTAATGCTATTTTCAGTTTTTGTAAACACAAAATTAGTCTCTATGTCATTGGTTTTTAGTGGGATTGAAATAGAGTCGGTAGTACCGCTGTGAATTTCAATATCCATACCTAATCCTTTTACTTGTAGATTTGGTACTCCCTTCTTATTTTCTGGCTGAGCAGCATCATAAAACACAACAACCAACTGCGGGGTTCCTGGAGTTTCTGCAAGACATATGTCATCAGGTTCGCAGCCAAAAAAGCTGCATATAGCTAATGCAAGAATGTAGGTGTTTCTTTTCATTTACGTAATTTCAAAAGTACGATATTTTCTATATGCTGTGTGTGCGGAAACATATCAATTACTTGACTAATAACGACCTCATATACCGTGTTCAATAATAATAAATCACGTGCTTGAGTTTGAGGGTTGCAACTGATATACAGTATTTTAGGTGTCTTTAATTTAAGTAATTGATTAATAACATCCTTATGCATGCCGTCACGTGGTGGATCTGAAATAATCACATCTGGTTTTCCATGACGTGTCACAAAATCCTCCGTAAATACCTTGCGCATATCACCAACTTTAAAAACGGCGTTTGAAATATTATTTCGTTCAGCGTTTTCTTTTGCGGCTATAATTGCTTCTGGTACCGACTCTATTCCAATCACTTTTTTGCAGCTATTTGCTACAAACTGTGCAATTGTTCCAAGTCCGGTGTACAAATCGTAAACTATATCTGTTTTTTTCAACTCCGCTAATGCTAACGCTTTAGCATAAAGTACCTCAGCTTGTGCAGGGTTTGTTTGGTAAAATGCTTTTGGTGTTATACGGAAAGCCAAATCACCCATTTTCTCGGTTATGTAGTGCGTTCCATGGTAACAGTGAATTTCTTGATCATATATGGTGTCATTAGCCTTTTCGTTGATGATGTATTGCAATGACGTTATGTTTGGAAAAGTTTTGACCAAGTGGTCAAGCAAGGCTACTCTTGCTATTTGGTCTTCATGGAAAAACTGAAGCACAACCATGATATCACCCGAGAGGGTTGTTCTTAACATCAATGAACGAAGAAAGCCGTTCTTTTCTCTAGCATCAAAAAACGACAGCTCTTGTTTTCGAGCATATTCTTTTATTTCATTGCGAATACTGTTGGGAAGGTCGGGTTGAATGTGGCAATATGAAATATCGATAATTTTGTCCCACATTCCTGGAATGTGAAATCCAAGTGCTGTTCGGTCTTCAACGTCCTTATCCCCGCTAATTTCTTCAGCTGTTAGCCATCGTCTTGCTGAAAAGCTAAATTCCATTTTGTTGCGGTACCCAAAAATATCCTCGCACCCTACGATTTGAGCATACTGTGGAACTTCCACACCACCAATTCGTTCAAGCGCATCCATAACTTCTTGTTGTTTGTGGCGTAATTGTGCAGTGTACTCCATATGTTGCCATGTACAACCACCACAGGTGCCGAAGTGTTCGCATTTAGGTAGTGTTCTGTCTTCGCTTTCTTCGATTATTTGCGCCACTTTTCCCTCTAAGTGTCTGCGTCTTTTCTTTTGAATGTTTACATGAACAACATCGCCTGGAATCGCGCCTTGCACAAAAACTACCTGTCCTTCTTGTGTCCGGCCAACACCTTTGCCTTTTTTGGCAATACCGTCAATACGAAGTTTTTCAATGGGTGGAATTGGTTTTTTTTTACGCATGTGGCAAAAATACGCATTGATAGGTCAAGAATTACCAAATGTTTTTTATTCAAATATTTTATTAGATTTATGCATTAATTGCATTAAAACCTTTACTATGAAATTACTACAACTATTCACCCTTAGTTTACTCATGTTTTTTGGCACTATTACAGCTCAAAAAAAAGAGAGTAACGATGAAAAACCAAGTTTACTAAGTACTGCGCTCAGTGGATTTTCGTTCAGAAGTATTGGTCCTGCGTTTATGTCGGGACGAATTGCGGACATCGCAATTGACCCAAAAAATGAAAATACTTGGTATGTAGCCGTGGGCTCTGGTGGCGTATGGAAAACTACAAATGCCGGAACAACATGGAAACCTCTTACGGATAGCCAGTCGTTTTATTCGACAGGTGCCATAACTCTTGACCCTAATAACTCCCAAATAGTATGGTTAGGAACAGGAGAAAATGTTGGTGGTCGTCATGTGGGTATTGGTCATGGAATTTATTTAAGTCGTGATGGTGGCAAAACTTGGGAAAGTAAAGGCTTGACAAAATCAGAACACATCTCAAAAATTATTGTGCATCCCCATGATCCTGATACCATTTGGGTGGCTTCACAAGGGCCACTTTGGAGTTCTGGCGGCGAACGTGGACTTTATAAATCTACAGATGGTGGTGCTTCCTGGAAGCAAACCATATCGTTGGACGAGTGGACTGGCGTAACTGACGTGGTTATTGACCCTATAAATCCAGATGTACTTTATGCAGCAAGTTGGCAACGTCATCGTAATGTTGCTGCTTACATAGGCGGGGGGCCTGGCACCGCTTTGTACAAATCTGTTGATGGCGGTGAAACTTGGCGTAAACTTAAAACAGGATTGCCCAATGTGGACATGGGTAAAATAGGTTTGGCTATTTCACCTCAAAAACCAGATGTATTGTATGCTGCCATTGAACTGGAACGACGTAAAGGCGCGGTGTACCGGTCTGAAAATGCTGGTGAAAGCTGGACAAAAATGTCTGATACAGTATCTGGTGGAACAGGTCCTCACTACTATCAGGAATTGATTGCTTCTCCGCATGTTTTTGATAAGTTGTTCTTAATGAATAATTACGTTTTGGTCTCTGAAAACGGTGGAAAAACCTTCTATCAAATGAATGAAACGAAAAAGCATGTTGATAGTCACGCCATGGTATTTAAAGCTAGCGACCCAAATTATATTTTGGTGGGAACAGATGGCGGTATATACGAAACCTTTGACAACACCAAAAACTGGAAATTTGTGAACAACCTTCCGCTCACACAATTTTATAAATTGGCAGTCGATGATGCTTATCCTTTTTACAATATTTTTGGCGGTACTCAAGACAACAATACTCAAGGAGGTCCTTCTCGAACCTTTAAAAGTAATGGTATTAGTAATTCAGATTGGTTTGTGCTTCTGGGGGGCGATGGTCATCAACCCGCAACCGAACCTGGAAACCCAGATATTGTATATGCACAATCACAGCAGGGAAATTTGCATCGCGTGGATAGGACTACTGGTGAAGCAGTCTATATTCGTCCACAAAATAGATTAAATGAGCCCTATGAGCGATTTAATTGGGACGCACCTATTTTGGTTAGCCAGCATGATCCAAAACGATTGTATTTTGGTTCGCAGCGCGTTTGGCGCTCTGACAATAGGGGAGATAGTTGGTCCTCTATATCGTCAGATTTAACCAAGAATGAAGAGCGCATGACACTGCCCATTATGGGTCGCCAGCAAAGCTGGGATGGTGCATGGGATGTATATGCCATGTCAACGTATAATACGCTTACTTCATTGGCAGAATCTGCTCAAGATGAAAATGTTTTGTACGCTGGATCGGATGATGGATTACTTCACACAACAAAAGACGGTGGAACTACTTGGAGTACGAAAACTGTTGATAAACTCCCTGGCGTACCAGCCACAGCTTTTGTAAACGATATCAAAGCAGATTTATTTGATGTTAATGTGGCCTATGTTGCGTTGGATAACCACAAATTTGGAGATTATGCACCGTATTTGTACAAAACTACAAATGGGGGTAAATCGTGGAAATCCATAACAAACGGAATACCAAGCGGTTCTCTAGTTTGGCGTTTGGTACAAGATCACGTTAACCCAAACCTGTTATTTTTAGCAACAGAATATGGTGTTTATATCAGTTTAAATCAAGGTAACAAGTGGCATAAGTTTAGTAAGGGAATACCTACTATTGCAGTGCGTGATTTGGCGATCCAAAAGCGTGAAAACGACCTTGTGGTTGCTACTTTTGGACGGAGTTTTTATGTGCTAGATGATTACAGTCCACTTCGCTTAATTACGGAAGATAAACTTGCACAAGGTGCGCATTTATTCCCAGTTAAAAAGGCATTGCAATACGTTGAAATTCGCGGAGGTACTTCAAGTCAAGGAGCATCGTTCTACACATCAGAGAATCCGACCTATGGCGCACAATTTACGTATTATGTGGCCGAAGACATTAAAACAATAAAATCAACTCGTAAAAAATCAGAAAAGGAACTTAAGAAAACGAAACAGGATATTCCATTTCCTGGTTGGGAAGCCCTTGATGCTGAAAAGAGCGAAGTAAAAGCATCGGTATTACTTCGAGTAACAAATTCAAGCGGAAGTGTAGTTGCTGAGGTTTCGGGAGCTTATAGCAAAGGAGTTCATCGATTAAACTGGAATTTACGTCAAACGATGCCCTCGGCACTAGATATTCAATCTGATCGGGATCGTGGAAGCGGAGTTCGTATGAATGCTCCTGAAGGGAAATATGCGGTACAATTGTTTAAAAAACATCATGGCGAGCTAACGGCGCTTTCAGAGGCACAAGAATTTGTGGTAGAACGTATTAGACAAAACGTTTTGAAAAACCCACAAGCAGCTTCGCACAAGACGTACAGCGAAAATTTAAACGCACTGTTTGTTCGTGTGGCACAAATGCGTAAGAAGTTTGATAATTCTTCAAAAAAAATAAAAGCGCTATCTCGTAGTTTATTATACATTCAAAATCAACCACAAGAACTACATCAGATCATTTATGATTTACGCATGCAACAATTAGCGTTAGATAAACAATTAAGCGGAAGTCCTGCTAAAAAAGAAGTAGGGGAGAAAGATACCCCAACCTTATCCAACAGGTTATCGGTAGCTACACGCGGGTTTTATAACAATACCTATGGGCCAACCGAAATGCATATGGAAAGTTATGGTATGGCAGAAGCTTTAGCAGATATGCTATCTGAAAAAATAGATGCATTGGCTGCAGCTGTAGATGCTGCAATTGTTAAAGCTGAAGGATCAGGTGCCCCCGCTTTTTTAGAATAAGTATTTATTTAGGTGGGTGATTTATAACAAAATCATCAACCAACAACCCTACCACCAAAGAGTAGCTTTTGATACCTGCTTTTTGGTGGTTTGCTTTTAGATACTGGTCGTAACTTTTTTCAAATATCGACTCAATTGGATTTTGATACTGTTTCCAAAATTCCCGCACTTCTTTGAAGTAAGCTATAACACCTTTAGGAACAGCTTCATATTGCTCCTGTGCTAAAGCGGCATCATAACGATATAAAGCATTGGTAAGGTATTGAAATGCTAACATATTTCCGGCATAGGCTACCAACGTGTTTTTAGAAGATGTGCTAGCTTTAATACCAATATAATTTGCTTCTTCTTCAGCGGCATAGCCCCATTGATGTGCAATTTCGTGGCATGCTGTTGTGATAATTTTTAGTTTGGGTTGGAGTGTGTTCACTTGGGCTTCATGTGTAAACGGGTTTAAATAACCGCCAAATCCCATGTAACTCAACAATGTTGGGGAAAGTGTCGCTTTTGCTTTACCGTTTATCTGTGGAGGGCGTAAAACCGAATAACGCATTGTTTCCGTAGCCAATTGCAACATCTCTTTTGGAGATGATTCGACGATTACTATTTCATCGGTTGACATAAGTTTATTATGAAGTGCCGTTAACTGTTGCGCATAATACGTAGTCGCCTGAATTAGTTGTGTCTCGGAAAGCACTTCTGGAAGTTCGCGCTGTTCACGTATGGGTGTTTTAAAATAGTTTAACCCCCAGGAGCTGTAGAAAACAACCACGATCAAACTGAGTAATGTGACAACCTTAAAAAAATGTCGCTTTAATGAAAACTTCCTTAACGACCACAAACCAAAAAGAAGAGCAATAAAATAACCTAAATCACCAATTGAAAATGGAATCTTTGCCCATAGCCATTGATTTATGTTTGAAATGTAGGGGTAAAAAAAACCTGCATAGTATCGCTCGATCCAGATGGGTTTATCTTTTATAACAGACAGCCCAACAAAAAATAGTACAACGCCTAACAAAATCCAGCGATGTAAACGCCGATTCATTCAGCGCGTACCTCCACAATCTCCACTTCGAAAATAAGCGTAGCATTTGCAGGAATTACTGCATTTCCCTCACCGTAGGCAATATCGGCGGGAAGGTAAAGTGTAGCTTTTTCACCTTCTTTCAAAAGAGATAAACCTTCTTTAAATCCTTCAATCAGCGAAACTTCGGGGTCAACACGCGCTTCAATAGGGCGATAGCCACCGCCGTTATCACGACGCGAATCATACATGCTATATGCTTTTGCTACTTCTGCAATTGAGGTATCAAGTAATTTTCCGTCTTCAAAATAAACGGCATAGTGCGTAAACGCCGTAACACCCGGAACTACTGCCTTACCATCTGTTTTGTTGGTAATCACATAAGAAAGCCCACTATTAGTTGTGCTTGCATTTACTTTCAGGTCATTTAATGCATTCGCTTTATCTGTCTTGACTTTTTCTAATTTAGCAATTTTTACAGCCTTACGTGCCTCAATTCCTTCAAAATAGTCATCAAAAACCTTAGCGCCTTTAAATTTTCTTGCTTCTTTACCCTCTCTTATGATATTCACCTTGATTATGGTGTCGTTTTGTTGAATAGAATCAACAACTTCTTGTCCTTTTACCACACGACCAAAAACACTGTGTTTCCCGTCTAGCCAAGGGGTTTCTTTGTGGGTTATAAAAAACTGACTTCCATTTGTATTTGGACCTGCGTTAGCCATTGATAATATGCCAGCTCCGTCGTGCTTGAGTTCTTCAACAATCTCATCCTCAAATTTGTACCCAGGTCCTCCTTGACCCGTACCTGTTGGGTCACCACCTTGAATCATAAAGTCAGCAATAACACGATGAAAAACAATGCCGTTGTAATAAGGTTTTCCTTTGTAAATACTATCTACCTGATTGTTTTTACCCTCAGCAAGGGAAACAAAATTTGCAACTGTATTAGGCGTCTTATCGAATGTAAGTTGAATAAGAATATTACCTCTGTTGGTTTGAATGTCCGCATAAAGCCCTTTGTCTAAACCATTTTTGGACGTGGAGCAAGCAATTATTAAAAGAAGGATTGCGGTAAGTAGTGTGATTTTTTTTATCATGATCAAGTCTTGAGAAGTCAAATTTACAAAAAAATAATGCAGTTAGTACTTCCCAAAAAATGCACGTAGTGATTTGATAAAGTACGCTTCGGTTTTTGCCAAGGGATCTTTTGAAATCCCCCCTGCTGCATTGATGTGGCCGCCACCATCAAAATAGGTTTTTGCAAAGGTATTAACTGCCAAATCTCCTTTACTTCTAAACGAAAATTTCACAACACCTTCGTGACGATATTCAATCATCAATACTGCAATTTGAACACCTGTAACAGATAAACCATAGTTTACAAAGCCCTCAGCATCCCCTTTTTGGAAATTACATTCATCTAATTCGTCTTGATTTAAGGTAATGTAAGCTGTATTTACGTCATCTAAGAAAACCATATTGCGTAACGCAATACCTAGTAGTTTTAAGCGATCTGGACGTGCATTGTCTTTAATTTGCTCGTGAATCAAGCTGTGGTTTGCGCCATGTTCTATGAGTGTTGCAGTTGCTTTGTGTGTATTGGCGGTAACACTTGGAAATCGAAATGAACCTGTATCGGTCAAAATTCCAGTATAAATACACGTTGCAACTTCTTTGTTTATCAGTCCTCTTTTGTTGAGCCTGTCTATAATTTGATACACCAGTTCACATGTAGAGCCAATATTGGGGTCTGAAAACATTAAGTCCGCATAATCGTCGGGATCTTGATGGTGGTCAATCATTATTTTTTTCGCTTTGCTTTCGGCCACATATTCTCCCAAAACGTCAATGCGTTTAAGCGTATTAAAATCTAAAGTAAAGATAAAGTCTGCCTCGGCTACAAGTTTGTTACCTTTCGGCTTTTCATTTTCGTAAATAACGACTTCTTTGTGCCCAGGCATCCAATGAAGAAATGTAGGGTAGGAATTAGGTGCTAATACTGTTGCTGTATGCCCAAGTTGTTGCATCATATTTTGCCAAGCCAATGTACTCCCCATAGCGTCACCATCGGGGTTCTTGTGCGGAATAATAACCATTTTTGATGGCACTTCTAGCCATTGTGTCAATTCATGTAGTTGCGATTCAATCATAAAACAAAGATAGTTTATTGTTGGCTTTTCTACGCTTTTTGTACATTTGGTATTCAATGCAATTTCAGTGCGACTATCTTTTTTAAAACAACGTAAAATCCGTAGATTTAACTACACTCCACGATATTATAAGGGAAAACAATCTGCAAATCCCTATTCCTTTGGTTCTACTTTCGAGCAATATCGAGATACACCAAATGCCAACGATTTTGGAGCACATTGGCGAGATGCTCGCGACATGAGTCGAAATAGAGGAAACAGAAGTGTATCCCCCCGACTGCTATTAATCATAGCTATATTGATGTTGTTGGCGCTTTTTGTACTCGATTTTGACCTTTCTATTTTTTAGCGCATATGAGTGATATTATTCGATTACTTCCCGACCATGTGGCCAATCAAATTGCTGCAGGCGAGGTTGTACAACGTCCTGCATCTGTGGTCAAAGAACTACTCGAAAATGCTATCGATGCTGGAGCCACTCGAATTTCGTTGATAGTTAAAGAAGCAGGAAAGGCGCATATTCAAGTTGTAGACAATGGAAAGGGTATGAGCGAAACCGATGCACGCATGTGCTTTGAGCGATATGCTACTTCAAAAATTGAAAAAGCTGACGACTTATTTAATCTAACAACAAAGGGGTTTCGTGGGGAAGCAATGGCGAGTATAGCCGCTGTTTCTCATGTGCAACTTATTACGAAAACGAAAACCGATGAATTGGGTGTTCGAATTGATATTGAAGGCTCTGAAGTTACCCAACAACAACGCACTACTGCTGCTGAAGGGACTTCGGTAACTGTAAAAAATTTGTTTTTCAATATTCCTGCGCGGCGTAATTTTTTGAAATCTGTACCCGTAGAATTTCGTCACATTACAGATGAATTTCACCGTGTTGCATTGGTGCATAGCGACATACACTTTGAACTTATTCACAACGGTGCAGAGGTTTTTCAATTGCCACCAACATCATTACGTCAACGTATCGTACATGTTTTTGGACCAAAGTTTGACGAACGTTTGGTTCCTGTTGAGGAAGCCACAGAATTGGTGCAAATCAATGGTTTTGTACTCAAACCAAACTTTGCAAAAAAATCACGTCACCAGCAATATTTTTTTGTAAACCATCGGTTTATTAAAAGTGGTTATTTACACCATGCCGTACTGGCAGCTTACGAGGGATTACTGTCTCCCAACCATCAGCCTGGATATTTTTTGTATTTATCTGTTCCTCCAAATCAGTTAGATATTAACATTCACCCTACTAAAACAGAAGTAAAATTTGAAGACGAACACGCTCTTTTCGCGGTCCTTCGTGCAGCAATAAAGCACAGCTTGGGGCAGTTTAGTATTGCACCTGTTTTAGATTTTTCTAAAGATAGTACATTAGAAACCCCATACACACAAAATAAGGCATCTCCAGTTGCACCTCGAGTTTCGGTAAATCCTAACTTTAATCCATTTGCACATACATCAAAACCACCGCAATCAAAGAATGAGGCCTCTTTTGATGATATTACACCCGAAAAAATTAGCGAATCACTTTTAAAAACATCTTCTCAAAACATTTCGTTAACCTTTCAATATGCTCAAAAATATATCATTGCGCCACATCCAAACGGCGTGCTTGTTGTGCATCAATCTAGGGCACACCAAAGGGTGCTATATGAAGCGTATATGAGCACTTGGGAAACCAAGGATGTGGTATCACAAACCCTAGCAGTTCCACTTGCACTTAGCTTGGATACCCCCAGTGTGAGTTCATTGAAAGCACATCAACAAATATTAGCGGATATGGGTTTTGTAGTCGAAAATGCCGATGAGGATACAATCGAGTTTTCTGCCATTCCCGATGTATTTACCATAGAAGATATTCCTCATTTTTTGCAGCAATGGCTGACACAAACTACAAATGGCACGGTTCATGCCTTTTTACAGCGTGATGTAATGGCGCGCTCATTGGCAAAGCAGCGAAGCATCCCCTCGGGGCGCACGATGGCAGCACATGAACAAATAGAATTATTACACAAACTTTTATCTTGCAAAGAATCTGACCGCACTGCAGAAGGAAAACCTACTTTTAGGTTATTAACGTCTAATGAGTTAGATCGCTTTTTTACATTATGAGAAACATACCTGAAATTATAAAGCATCTGATTATTATCAATGTGCTTATTTTTATTGGTAGTCAATTTGTTGGTGAGTTGGCGTATGACGTTTTGGCATTGCATTACCCCAAAAACGATCTGTTTGGCGTATGGCAAATACTCACACACATGTTTATGCACGGAAGTATTTCACATATTTTATTTAATATGTTTGGGCTTTGGATGTTTGGCTCACCTTTAGTTCAAATGTGGGGAAAAAACAAGTTCCTGTTTTTCTACATCTCTACAGGAATTGGGGCTGCCGCATTACAGCTATTGGTCTATCATCTTCAAATTCAAGGCTGGGTAGAAGATTTGGTTGCACAAGGCTTTGTCCTAGATGAGATTTACGCCTCCTTACAACAACAAACGAATTCCTTGTTTTTTGTTCGAATGGTTGGAGCGTCTGGTGCGCTATATGGCGTTTTAGTCGCTTTCGCCTTTATGTTCCCGAATGCCGAGTTGATGCTTATCTTTTTGCCCATTCCCATCAAAGCAAAATATTTTGTACCACTTATTTTAATAATGGATTTATTCTTTGGGTTTTCTTCTTATTCTATGGGACCCATTGCACATTTTGCTCATATAGGCGGTGCCATTACTGGCTTTTTAATGATGTGGTACTGGAAGCGTAACCAGTTTAATAAAAATCGATGGGATTAATGGATTTGTGGCAAAATATTCGACAGCGCTATGCTAGATTTAATGTATTAGAAAAGCTTATTGTTGTCATTGCAATATTGTTTATATTACCTTTAGTATTGAATGTCATATTTTATTTATTCAATAGTTCTTTTTCAGATTGGTTGCGATTTTTTGAGCTTTCTGCCGATATAAATACCACACTAACACGTCCTTGGACGTTAATTACATATGGTTTTTTTCACGGCTCTCTGGGGCATATTTTTTGGAACATGCTTTTGCTACATATAGCAGGGAGCTTGATGCTTAATTTGTTTCAAGAAAGATTGTTGCTCAACACCTTTTTTGTGGGTATTCTTTCAGGGGGGCTGGTCTATTTATTGGCGTATAATATATTTCCCGTCTTTCAATATTCTTCTTCCATGCTTGTTGGAAGCTCGGCAGGCGTGATGGAAGTGTTGATATTTATGGCATCATATATGCCCAATTCACCCATTCGTTTTTTTATGTTTTCT
>MDTB01050806.1_pt1 | contig 11957 bp, 11 predicted proteins | sample 811161 | NCBI WGS metagenome assembly MDTB01 (sample SAMN05326650, study PRJNA326480) | marine metagenome | isolation source: seawater | place: Mediterranean Sea | collected 2009 | reverse complement strand
TTACTATATTTTTCTTTAATTGCTTTAAGCTCATTTTCAGCCAAATCTTGTTTTGCAATAATTGTATTTTCGTAAAAAGCCATTTTTAAATTATTAAGTATAATTAGTTATTTTTAGAATTTGGTTTATACTATAATGATATATTATAGCAATACTAATAATTGCTGTTAAATTTAGATAAAATGAATGCTTTAATTTTTCCAGGCCAGGGTGCACAAATAGTTGGAATGGGATCCGAATTTTATAAAAAATTCAATCTTGTGAAAAATATATTTAAGGAAGCTGATGAGGTGCTTAATTTTTCTTTGACTAAAATGATTTTGGAAGGCCCAGCAGATCAATTGCAACTTACTAAAAACACCCAACCAGCTATTCTTACAGTTAGTTATTCAATTTTCAAAATAATGAAAGATGAATTTAATTTCAATTTTAATAGTTTTAAATATTTCGCTGGTCATTCATTAGGAGAATATTCAGCTTTAGTTTCTTCAGATTCTTTAAAATTTAACGATGCTTTGTATCTTTTGCATGAGAGAGGCAAAGCGATGCAAGAGGCAGTGCCAGTAGGAAAGGGCAGCATGATTGCAGTTTTAGGCACCAGCATCAATCAATTAAAAGATTTAATTAAAAAGATGGGTAATAAAAATGGAATTTGTGAAATTGCAAACGATAATGCAGACGGTCAAGTGATAATTAGTGGCAACAAAGAAAATGTAAGTTTATTTCAAAACTTGCTTAAACAAAATAAAATAAAAAGCATTCCTTTAAAAGTGAGCGCACCCTTTCATTGTTCTTTAATGAAATCTGCTGCTGACAGCATGAAAGAAAAAATTAATAAAACGACTCTTAAAAAACCTAAAATTGAAATTATTCATAATGTAACCACAAAGTCTGAGAATGATACAAATAAAATAAAAAATCTATTGATAGAGCAAATTTATTCAACTGTTAGGTGGCGAGAAAGTATGATTAATATGTTTGATGCAGGAGTATTAAATTATATTGAGATAGGTCCAGGAAAGGCATTAACAGGTATGGTTAAAAGAACTCTCAAAAATGTTAATTGCTTTTCAATTAATGAAATTACTGATATTAAAAATTTAGATAATGAATTTAGAAAATAAAAAAATTTTAATTACCGGTGCAACAGGAGGCATCGGAAATAGTCTGGTTGAAAAATTTCATAATCATAAATCCAAAATTCTTGCTACTGGTACCAATGAAGAAAAACTAGAAAATTTAAAGAAAAAATATAATATTGATACAATAAGATTTAATTTAGATGAGCATAATAAAATAGAGGAATTTGTAGAGGAAGTTTCCAAAAAACTCGGAAGTATTGACGTTCTTATTAATAATGCAGGAATTACATTAGACAATTTATCAATCAGATTGACAGAAGAAAATTGGAAAAAAGTTTTGGATATAAATTTGACGTCTACCTTTTTAATGTGCAAATTTGCAATAAAAAAAATGCTAAAAAATAAATGTGGAAAAATTATAAATATTTCTTCAATTGTCGGACATACAGGAAATCTTGGGCAAGCAAATTATTCAGCTTCAAAAGCTGGTGTTGTTGCTTTATCGAAAAGTTTAGCCATCGAATATGCTCGAAAGAATATAAATATTAATTGTGTGTCCCCTGGTTTTATAAAAACAGAAATGACGAATAAAATTAGTGACGAGTTTAAAAAAAATTTACTAAGTAAAATTCCTTCCGGAAGTCTAGGAACCGGTGAAGATGTTTCAAATTGTGTAGCTTTTTTAGCTTCAGATATGGCAAATTATATAAATGGTGAAACAATACATGTTAATGGTGGAATGTATATGGCTTGACAATTCTATTTATTAATTTATTAAGAAATTAAACAAAGAAAGGAATTCATGTCAGAAGATATTAAAAATAAAATTAAAAAAATAGTTGCTGATCACTTAGGTATCGAGGAAGAAAAGGTAACGGAGGAAGCAAGCTTTATTGATGATTTAGGAGCAGATAGTTTAGATACAGTGGAATTGGTGATGGCTTTTGAAGAGGAATTTGGCTCAGAAATTTCAGATAGCGAGGCAGAAAAAATTTTAACTGTCGGAGATGCTATAAAATTTATTGAAAGTAAATCAAGCTAACATTTAGAGAATTATCAGATGGTGCATGATAAAGAAAATATCATGGTAATTTTATCCTCTCCATCAGGCGTTGGAAAAACTACATTAACAAAAAAAATTCAACAAAAATACCAATCATTTAAAATTTCTGTATCACACACAACAAGATCTCCCCGGTCTAATGAGATTGATGGGGTTGATTATTATTTCGTATCAAAAGATAAATTTAAAGAATTAATTAAAAACAATGAGTTTTATGAATATGCAAAAATCTTTGGAAATTACTATGGAACACTTAAGAAAACTGTAGATCAAAATATACTAAATAATGATATTTTATTCGATATAGATTGGCAAGGAACCAAGCAACTTTCAAAATTTAAAAACTTAAATTTAATCAAAATTTATCTTATTACCGATAGTAAAAATGAGCTCAAAAAAAGACTTATTGCTAGAAATCAAAATTCTACAGAGGAGATTAATAAGAGATTTAATTCATTCGATGAAGATATAAAGCATTGGAAAGACTATGACTATATAATAATAAATAAAAATTTAGAGGTTTGCTTTAAACAAATCGAAGAAATTATTAAAGCGCACAAAAAAAGATCAGCTCTTTCTCTCATATAATTCAGCTATTTTATAATACATTTCAGGCTTAATATTCTCCGGTCTTTGGTCTAGCCTTAAATCAATTAAATTATTTATTTCTTTTTCATTTAAGATTTTTTTAATATTTTTATTGATCATTTTTCTTTTATTAGAAAAAAGGATATTTGTAATTTTTTCAAGATTATTTAAATCTTTTATAGAGTATTTTTTAAAGTTTTTTGGACAAAGGTGTATTATTTGTGAAGTAATTTTTGGTTTTGGAAAAAAGCAATTTTTCGATACTATAAACTTTTTAATAATTTTCATTCTATAATTTGAAAGAATATACAATCTTCCATAATGTGTTGATAAGTATTTGCCATTAATTTTGTCACTTAATTCTTTTTGAAACATTAAAACCAAATCAGAAAAATTTGGTGGCCATATTTTAAATTTTAACAGTTTTACAAGTATTTGAGAGGAAATATTATAGGGGAGATTACCAAAGATTATAGATTTTTCCTTAATTTTTCTTTCTAAATCAAATTTCAATATATCATCATTAATTATCTCAATCTTCTCATTTAAAAATTTTAATTTAAGTTTTGATACAAGAGCTGAGTCCTTTTCAATTACCACTAAAGATTTAGGTTTTTTATTTAAAATCTCCTTTGTAAGCGCTCCATCACCTGGCCCGATTTCTACAATATGCCTATTTTTGACTTCAACTAAATTGACAATTTTTCTGATTATATTTTGATCTATCAGAAAATTTTGACCCAGTGATTTTTTTAGAAATTTCATCTTCCAAATTTATTTATGAATTGAATACATTTTAATAAACTTGTCGGGTCTGCTTTATTTTTTTTTATGAGGTTAATCGCTGTTCCATGATCTGGCGAAACTCTTAGATATTTAAGTCCTAGAGTTACATTGATTGCATCAAATTTATATATAGTTTTAAAAGGAGTAATAATTTGATCATGAAACATACCAATTAAAACATCATATTCTTTATAATTATTAATAAATAAAGTATCACCTATTAATGGTCCTTTTACATTTAAACTCATTTTTTTTAGTTTTTTTATCGTTGGAATAATTATTTTCTTTTCTTCTGAGTCTTTTCTTAATTCTGAGTTATGGGGATTAAGTCCTAATATACCAATTTTGGGTTTAATTTTAAATTTTTTCTTATACCAATTTTTAATTGTTCTAACTTTATTAATAATTTTCTTTGAATTAATTTTTTTTACAACATCCTTCAAATCCACATGAGTAGTAATAGGACAAATTGATAATTTCTTATTAGTTATTAACATTACTTCCGAGTCATCAGTAATTCTACATTTTGATGCAAGATACTCAGTTACACCTATATTTTTCTTATTAAGTAAATTTTTGTTTATTGGACAATTTACTAATCCCAAAACATCGCTATTAAGTGATAATTTGTGAGCAAGATTTAATGAATTTATTATATATTTTGATGATTGGTTAATATTTACTTTAAAAGAATTTTTAAATTTTAAATTAACGTCTATTATCTTTAATGCCTTTTTATTAAATTTTTCGTCAGTATTTTTTACTTTAACTACTTTTATTTTATATTTTAATTTTTTAAATTGATCACAAATTAATTTATAGTTTGATATTAAATAAATTTTTTTTTTAATTGAAATATTTAATTTTTTCCAAACTTTATAAATTATTTCAGAATTAATACTATTAGGATCTCCACTTACAATTAGTATCTTTTTATTCATTTATTATATTCTATTAAGCTTGAGTTTTTTAATTTTGAAAGATGACTTCTTGAATACATGTTAAATAACTCATTTCTTTTTTGAGCGATTACTTCTTTTTTCAATTTTTCAATATTTATTTCACTTGATTTAGAAATTTTTTTGTCGATCAATTTGAGAAAAAGAACACTATCTTGTCTAAAAATTTCATCTGTGACTTCTCCTATATTCATTTTACTTATAATATTATAGATATTTTTCGATAAGGTTTTACCTTTAATCCAACCAATATCACCTTTATTTGAAGCAGACGATGAAATACTAAATTTCAAAGCTGTTTCTTCAAATCCTTGCTCATTAATTTCCCTTTTTAAATTTAAAATTTTCTTTTTGTCAAGATCATCTCCATTAATTAAAATTTCGATTTCAGATAATCTAAACTCTTCTACATCTGATTGATTTTTTAAAACTTCATTTACTTCATAGATTACGCTTTTTTCATCAATCTCAATTTTATTTGAGTAAATTTGAAAAATAAATTTTTGCCATCTTAATTGGGTTTCTATTTCTTCTTTGAATAATTTGAAATCAATGTTATTTCTTTTAAATTTTTCTTTGAGTAAAGATAAATTATTTTTGGATATTGATTTTAGATAATCATCAATTTGGCTAGTGCTTGTCTCAATATTGGTTTTTGAAAGTTCAATTTTTTTAAGTTTATTTTGAATCAAAAATTCTAAAGCTTGTTTTTTTAATCTATCAATATTTTTTTGATTTATTTCCTGATCAGACAGAACTAAAGTACTTATTATCTTATTTTTAATTTCGTAATTGGTTACAATTTCATTTTCTACTTTAAGGACTATATTATTTTTTATATTGGCAAATAAATTATTTGAAAAAAATAACAAAAAAAATTTTACAAAAATAATTGTTTTTATTATCATTGGTCAAAAGCAGGTGAGTTAATGTTACCGAATGGTATAAGAGTAATTTTAAACATTAATGAATTCTCTGGCTCTAACTCGGAATCATTATAAAACTCTCTTCTATAAACAAGTCCTGCTCTTAAACAATCGTTTGTGTATTCATAACTTAGATTATAAAATTCAGCAGAATTAGTAATTAGGTTCCTCTTTGTTTCAAAAGAAAATAATCCATTTTTATTATTTACGTAATTTAATTTTGTTTTGAAATAGTCTTGTTCACCGACATGTTTTTTCTCTTGTAGATAGTTGAAATCAAGATTTAAAGATCCAAAATTTAGTTTAGTTCCAATCTCATTGTAATTTAAATCATTATAATTTTGATCTAAATTAAAGTTATAATTTAGACTAAATTTATCACTAACATCCCAATTTGCAGAACCTACTAAATCTGAAAGTTTTTCATCTAAACTAGATTTGCTAGGCATTTTTTTATTTTCTTTTTCGCTGATAATTTGTGCTACAGAAAAGTCAAATTTATTATCATTTTTATTGACCTTGTAATCAAAACCTACTGTACTTGATAAGCCAGTTTCAAAATTATTAATATTACTTAATTTATTTATATTAAAAGCTGTATCAGGATCTAATCTAAATTCTGTATTTTCTTTTCTCATACTGCCAGGAGCATATCTTAATAAGAATTTTGGAGTTAAAGTATGCTCTGAATCGACATTAATTTTTTCAAGTCGAATCTTTGATAACAACCCAAGAGCACCAAAAAATTCGCTAGTAGTATTCTCCTTGTAGGGTGAAACATTTCTCGCTTCATAATTTATATTTTTGAAATTTCCGATTATTTTACTTTCAAAACCAGAATTAAATAAAATTTCATTTGAGTCCCAATTTAAATCATTTACAAGAAAATTTGTAAGTTTGTTTGTATCATAATTGTGTACTTTAAAATTAGACTGCAAATCTAAACTTCCAAATCTTTCTTTACTGAAAATATTTTTGTCTAAAGTAATTTCGGGTAAAATATACTCATATTTATCATTAAAATTTTCCTTTAAAGTTTCATATATACTTGCATTTAGACCAAAAAAAGTATTCTCTTTTTCGTAAGAATAATTAAGTGAACTTTTAAGTGTGTCATTATTATAATCAACAAGATTAGATTTAATCTTATAGAGTTTTAAATATTTATCATTTGAAACATCTTGAACTGATAAACTAAACATATTGTCCGATCCATCTTCACCTTTAAAATTTTTGACAAATTTCGAAAATAAGTGTGATTTAGAACCCTCTCTTTTCGTAGACGAGGTTTTTTTATAACCTTCAGTAAAACCAAAGTCTGCAAAAAAACTAGAGTCTTTAAAGACTTGATGGTATTCTCCAGTCATTAAAGGGTTTTCATCAAAAAATAAATTATTTGTTAATGTAAAATTCTTGTCTTTACCTAAGGCAAAAAAGTAGGGTATTGAAGCACCGAAACCTAAATTTTTTGAGTCAGTAAATGAGGGTGGTAAAAAACCTGTCCTTCTATCAACTGATGCATCGGGGTGAGCTAGTTTCGGAAAAAAAAATATGGGCACATCATAAACTTTGATAATTGCATTATCGTAATATATTGTTTTCTTTTTATTGTCATGAGTCATCTTTGATGCTTGAATAGTCCATGGCGGGCACTTATCATTTTTTCTATAATCACATAATGTAAAAATACTTTTGTTAAATATACTATTTTTTTGACTTATCTTAATTGAGTTTGAAAAAATACGAGGTTTATTTAATTCATTTATTTTAAAGTCAGCTTGATTTAGATAGCTTTTAATATCTGTTCCAAGTATTTCCTTTTTTTTCGTATCTATGTAAATTTGTGAAAATTCATAAACGTTTTCTTTTTGATCCTCGATTTTTATATAACCAATAGATTTAAAAATATTTTCATTTATTAAATATTCAAAATTTTCTAAGTAAATTATATTTCCTTCAAGATCTTTCAAAATTGATTTTTTTTTTGAATTTATAAACCTATTTTTATTATCAAATAAAATATCCTCTGCTTCTATAGTGTAATTCTCCGAGGTGGTTATTTTTGTTTGACCTGTTGTAATAAAAATTTTTTTTATTTCCGAATACTCAGCATAATCAGCTTCAATGATGTTATTATTGCTGTCTTTAGCTACTATGTTTTTTCTCAATATTAAAAACCCTTTTTTTTTATCATACTTAGCAAAGTCGCTTGTGATCGTCTTTTTTTCGGTTTTAACAACAACCTCATTTTCAAAAATAGTTGTCTCGTCATTTTTATTAATAGATATATTTTTCGATTGAATCTGTATTGATTGCCCATATGCTTTTGTACATAGAAAAATAAAAAAAAAGACTATTAAATATTTACTTTTCATTGATCTGTAAAACTCCCACTAATGTGAACAAACTTAAAGCAATGACAGGGGCCCAAATAGATAGAACTAAAGGTATTCTATCTGTTTGACCTAATGCTATAGATAGGTCTTTAAAATAGTAAATTAATACACTTATTACCAAACCTAAAACAATAAATCTCAAATTGTCTGACCTTTTTAAAGTATGCAAAGTTAAAATTGATGCTAAACCAGTCATTAGAAATAAAAAAAATGGCAAAGAGAGCATGGTGTGTAAACTCTGATTAAGAAATCTTTTATTATAGCCATTTCTGAGTAAGTTTTCATAATCAATAGCAAGATTTAAAAACGATATCGTATCAGAATTATTGAATAAACTCGTTATCTTTTCATAATTATAATTTGAGTTTAAAGTGTAATTTTCATATTTTTTCTTTTCAAAGACTCCATTTTTTGAAGAAAAAATAGTTACATTGTCTAAGGCCCAATTAAATGTTTTAATATTTACATTCTGTGCGTAAATTTTTTCATAAAGATTGTAGTTTTCTTTAAAATGGAAAATTGTTACGTCTATTAAATTAAATCCCTCAGGCTTTTTTGCTGTAATAATTCTATTTCCATTATTTAAATTTTCTTTAATCCATAAACCATTATTGTTGAAGGTTACTAGGTGATCAATATCTCTTGCATATTGTGATTTAGTTTTTTCGTAATATTTCACCATTGAAGAAGTTATTGGACTAATAATTACCAATACTATCCAACCAAATAAAAAAGACGTCATCGCTAAGATTGAAAAAATTTTAATATTAGAATAACCGTAAACTTTTAGTGTTAATAAATCTTTATTATTTCTAATCTTTACCATAAACCACATGCTAGATACAAAAATTATGAAAGGAAGTAGTTTTATTATCATACTAGGAACAAAAATACTTGTAAGCATTAATGGCATTAAAATATCTACTTCTATATTTTTGAAAAATTCAATTTCTTCAAACAAATTTAGAATTACTCCAAAACAATAAATAACTAAAACTACAACCATTAAAGTTTTAAGAAAATTTTTTAACAAGTAATTTAAAAGAATTTTATTCATTAAGTTTTTGCCTCTGAGGAAAATTTATATTGAAGTAAAAAATATAATAATGACATCATCAAGAATGGCGAAATAATATAAGACCATCTTAATATTTCATTTAATCCCGTATATCTTATTACTAGCTCCGTTAATAACAATATAATAAAAGAAAAAGTAAAAATGAAAATTTTATTTAAATAAAACTTTTCTCTTTTAAGAAGTAAAAATGAGCAGATAAGAGCAATTACAGGAATATAAAAAGGAAGAACTAAGCGTCTTATTAAAATTGGAATAATTTCTTTACTACTATCATTTTCACACACTTCAGTTTTTTTTCTTTTATCCAAAAAACAATTTAATAATGAGATTGTAGATATTTCCTGAAGTTTTGGAAGTTTTATCGTGGTCGTTACAAGATCACTGAGATCTATATTTAATTGCTCAAATTTTATTATTTCACTTTCATCTTTATTATTTTTTGATGATATAATTTGGCCATTAAATAAAACTAATTTTCTTTCGTCTACTAATCCTTTTTCTGACAATACTGTAACACTTGAAACATTTGAAATATTTGAAGATAAATTTTTAAGGTTATTACCTGTATCATGTAAAAATATATGTTTTATTTCATTGTTAATTTTTTTTTCAACTATGAATGTGAATCCTTTGAAAGAGTCACTAAACTGTTGAGATCTAATTGTTGGTAAAAATGAATTTAAGTGATCTTGGCTTAAAAGATTTCTTGATTTATTTAGCGCTAGAGGAGTTAAGAATACAGATAATAATAAATAGATGATCAAAATCGAAATCGAAGAAATAAAAAAAAGATTTACTAATTTAATTTTTTTTACTCCAGAGGTCCATAATATTACAAATTCACTGTCCTCTAAATGTCTTAAAATAAAAATAATTATTGTAATCAAGAAGGCTAGAGGAATAAATTTAGGCGCGATACCAAAAAGATTTAACAATGAATATTTGAAATATATGCCTACAGGATAACCATTTTCAACCATTAAGTCTAAAAAGCTTACAGCTCTTACCGTTAAAGCAATTACTGACAAACCAAACACTATTATTAGAAATGTTTTTAAGATTTCTTTTATAAAGTTTTGATAAATTTTGTTTTGAAGCATTGCTATTATCGTATATAAATAATGCATCCATAAATTAAATTCAACTAAAGGTTTAAATATGATCAAATTACCATTGAAATCAGATATATTCGGTCTTATATACCTCTTGTTTATAAAAAAATCTGGTTAAATATGACAATAAAAATCAAATACTCTAAAAAGATAAGTAATAAAAATAATAAAAATATAGTTTTATTTTCAAATGATAAATTTAACATCAACGAATTAAAAAAATATTTATCCAATTCAGAATTTTCATATATTCGCGACTTGTTAAAAACAAGTGACTTAAAAAAAAATTTATTTGTATTTGAGGTAAATTCAAAAAAAAAAATTGTCTTAATATCAATTAAAAAAAATCTTAAGACCTCAGAATTTGAAAATTTAGGAGCAGAATTTTATATTAGAATAAATCAAGGAAAGAATAGCGAATTTTTTATTTTTTCGGATAGCGCAAGTGAGAAAAATAAAGATTTTATTGGTCATTTTCTTCACGGAATTAAATTAAAATCTTATGAATTTAAAAAGTATAAAACAAAAAAAGAAAAAAGAGATATTACAATAAATATTTTAGCAAATAAATATAAAATTAGCCCGAAAAATCAATTAAAGTTCAAAGCTCTAGAGGAAGGAACATTTTATGCGAGAGATTTAGTTTCTGAACCTGGAAATATTTTGCATCCAGATGAATATGCAAAAAGAATTAAAAGTCTTAAGAAATTTGGACTTAAAATAAATATTTATGATGAAAAAAAATTAAAAAAATTAGGTATGAATGCTTTGCTGGGCGTGGGGCAGGGAAGCATAAGAGGATCTTATTTGGTAACAATGGAATGGAAGGGCGCAAATAATAATTCTAAACCTTTAGCTTTTGTTGGAAAAGGTGTTTGTTTTGATACAGGAGGATATTCTTTAAAACCAGCAAGATTTATGGAAGACATGACTTATGATATGGCTGGATCTGCTACAGTTGTTGGATTAATGAAAAATTTTGCAATTAGAAAAGCAAAGATCAACGCTGTAGGGGTAGTTGGGCTTGTTGAAAATATGGTAAGTGGAAACGCTCAAAGACCTGGAGACATTGTTAGGTCTTACAGTGGAAAAACCATTGAAATTTTAAATACAGACGCAGAGGGCAGATTAGTTTTAGCTGATGCACTTACCTTCACTGAAAGGAAATACAAACCTAAATTTATTATTGATTTAGCCACATTAACAGGGGCTATTATAGTTTGTCTCGGATCTGAATATGCAGGCCTTTTTTCTAATGATGATAAATTATCTAAACAGATATTCGATGCTGGGGAAATTGTTGAGGAGAAAGTCTGGAGGATGCCACTACATAAAAATTATGATAAACTTATGAATTCAAAAAACGCAGATGTTCAAAATATAAATTATGTTGGAGGAGCGGGCTCAACTACAGCTGCTCAGTTTTTACAAAGATTTATTATTAACAAAACGCCTTGGGCTCATTTAGATATTGCAGGTATGGCCTTTTCAAAATATGGTGGAGCGTTAAACTCTGGGGGCGCAACTGGATTTGGTGTTAGATTACTTAATGAATTAGTCGAGCAAAACTATGAGTAATATAGAACAAACGCTCTCAATAATAAAGCCTGATGCCGTAGAAAGAAACTTAATAGAAGATATTAAGTCAATTTTTTTGAAAAATAAACTTCAAATAAAAGATAGTAAAAAAATACATATAACAAAAGATGAAGCAGCTGAGTTTTACAAAGTTCATCAATCTAAACCATTCTATAATGATTTATGTACATATTTATCATCCGGTCCAATCGTGGTGATGATTTTAGAGGGCGAAAGTGCAGTGACAGCTAATAGGGAAATAATGGGAGCGACAAATCCAGATGATGCTGATGAAAATACTATTAGAAAATTATACGGCATTTCAATTGATAAAAATTCAGTGCACGGTTCAGACTCCAAAGATAACGCTAAAAAAGAGATTGAATTTT